>WFLX010172625.1_pt1 | contig 16742 bp, 10 predicted proteins | sample 4967041 | NCBI WGS metagenome assembly WFLX01 (sample SAMN12857096, study PRJNA449069) | gut metagenome | isolation source: stool from male and female vole | host: Microtus ochrogaster | place: USA:Florida | collected 2017 | reverse complement strand
TATGTTAATACAACATATAGATACCCCGCAGGGTATTTTGTTTGGAAAATTGACGGAACTGTAAAATCATGGCGGAAAGGATATAATAGAGCATATGGGAGAAGATAAGCAATGCTGTCATCAGAAGAAAACGCCAAGACAGGAGGGCGAATTAAAGAGACTGAAAAACAGACTGAACCGAATTGTAGGGCAGATGAACGGTATCGGAAAAATGCTGGATGAGAATCGCTACTGCGGTGATATCCTGATTCAGATTGCCGCGGTGGAGAGTGCACTGCAATCCTTTGGATATGAGATTTTTAAGGAGCATATGGAGAGCTGCGTGGTGGAGGAAATACAAAAGGGAAATACTGCCGTAGTGGATGAGGCGGTGGAATTAATGAAGAAATTGAAGTAGTGAAGGGGAGGTTATGGCGATGAAAGAAAAATATCATATATCGGGAATGACCTGTTCGGCATGTTCCGCCCATGTGGAGAAGGCGGTCAGAAAACTGCCGGGAGTGGAGAAGGCATCTGTGAATCTCCTGACAGAGACTATGGAAATTGTATATGATGAAGCCGGACTGAACCGAGAAGGGATAGTGGCGGCAGTGGAAAAGGCGGGCTATGGAGCATCGAGAATAGCAGGCTCTCAGGGGAGCGGAGCGGCAGACCGGCGAAGCAGCGCACAACAGAAGGAACCGGCTAAGTGGCAGAGCAGTCCGGAGCAGGGAAACGGAGCAGGACGGCAAGGCAGGTCAGAACAAGGTGAGTATGCTGCATCAGAGAATACTGTCACCCACAGAATTGCGGCGAGCCGTAATTCTGTAAGCAGTGGAGCGGCAGACGAAAGAGACAGCTTGAGGCAGAAGGCAAAGGAAGAGGATAGAGCGATGAAGTGGCGGCTGGGTATCTCCGTTTTTTTTCTTTTGCTTTTGATGTATGTGGCAATGTATCACATGTATAATGATTTATTTGGGCTTCCTATACCGGACTTTGTCATGAAGGCGTTCCATGGCAGCGAAAACGCCATGACCTTTGCACTGACGCAGCTTTTATTATTACTTCCTATTATATATATGAACCGAAAGTTTTTTGCGGTGGGATTTAAAACACTGAGGCATTTAAGCCCTAATATGGACAGCCTGATTGCGCTGGGCGCTTCCGCAGCATTGGGGTACGGTATTTTTGCCATGTACCGAATCAGCTATGGGCTGGGTCATGGAGATATGGCATTGGTGGAGCAATATTCCCATGATTTATATTTCGAGTCGGCAGGTATGATTCTGACCTTGATAACGGTGGGCAAGTATCTGGAAGGGCGTTCTAAGGGGAAGACCAGTGAGGCAATCACCAAGCTTATGGATTTGTCTCCTAAAATGGCGGTGGTGCTTGATGAAAACGGTGAGGAGGTTTTGCTCCCTACAGAGCTTTTGCAAAAGGGCGATACTTTTTTGGTGAAGCCGGGAAGTCTGGTGCCGGCGGACGGCACGGTTGTGGAGGGCAGCTCCAGCGTGGACGAGGCAGCAATCACCGGTGAGAGCATCCCTGTGGAAAAACAGGCGGGAGATAAGGTGGTTTCTGCCACCATGAATAAATCGGGATTTTTGAAATGCCGTGCGGAGCGGGTGGGAGAGGATACTACGCTGTCCCAGATTATCCGTTTGGTGGAGGAAGCAAGCGGCAGCAAGGCACCGATTGCTAAGTTGGCGGATAAGGTTGCAGGAGTGTTTGTGCCGGTGGTCATGGGCATTGCTTCCCTTACACTGATTTGCTGGCTGCTTGCGGGGGCTTCGGCGGAATTCGCCATCTCCACGGCGATTGCGGTGCTTGTTATTTCCTGCCCTTGTGCCTTGGGGCTTGCCACTCCGGTGGCGATTATGGTAGGTACGGGAGTGGGCGCAAGGAACGGAGTGTTGATAAAGTCGGGGGAAGCCTTGCAGACTGCAAGGGGGATTGATACGGTGGTATTCGACAAGACGGGTACTATTACTGAGGGACGGCTTAAGGTGCTGGAAACAAAAGGGTATGTAAAGGGAATGACTACCGAGCAGCTGCTTTCGGCGGGGGCAGCAGTAGAGAAGCAAAGCGAGCATCCTCTTGCCGAGGCGGTCATAAAGGAAGCGCAGCTTTTTAACTGTGAGATTCCCAAGGTGAAGGATTTTCGAGCTGTTTTCGGGCGCGGTATTGAAGGCGTATTGGAAAGCGGATTTATGGCGGGAGCCAGAATTATTGTGGGCAATAGGGCATATCTGGAGGAGCAGGGGATTTCCTTAAGCGAAGAGCAGGGGCAGGCATCAAATTCCATGGCTGACGAGGGAATGACGCCTCTGTGGGTAGCGGCGTTCCGTGAAGGTAAGGGTGAGTTTTTGGGGCTTATCGGTGTGGCGGACGAGATTAAGTCTACTTCGAGGAAAGCAATCAGCGCATTGAAGAAAATGGGTATTCATGTTGTTATGCTAACCGGCGACAATAAGCGGACAGCCGAGGCAGTAAGACAGCGCATGGGGATAGAGGAGGTGATTGCCGAGGTGCTTCCACAGGATAAGGAGCGGCATATCCGTGCCTTGAAGGAGCAGGGGCATAGGGTTGCAATGGTGGGAGACGGTATCAATGATGCCCCCGCTCTTGCGGCGGCAGATGTAGGTATGGCAATCGGAGCCGGCACGGATGTGGCTATGGAGAGCGCCGACATTATTTTGGTGAAAAATGATTTGCGGGATGCGGTAACTGCAATTCGATTGAGCAGAGCCGTTATCCGTAACATTAAACAGAATCTGTTTTGGGCATTTTTTTATAACAGCATAGGAATTCCTTTGGCGGCAGGTCTGCTATATCCGGCACTGCAGCTTCGTTTAACACCAATGTTCGGCGCTGCCGCCATGAGTATGAGCAGTATTTTCGTGGTGGGAAATGCACTCAGGCTGCGGGGCTTTAAAAGTGGCTTTCGGAGCGGCACAGGCGGGAGCGGGGAAGGTGAGACAGAGGAAGTGTGTCAGGAGAGCCGTCCGCAGGGAAACCTACAAGAAGCTAAGGATGAAGAAATGAATAATAAAGAAAAAAAAGACAGACAAATCAAAAAAGAGAGGAGTAAAGCTATGAATAAGGTAATGACAATTGAGGGAATGATGTGCGGTCACTGCACTGGAAGAGTACAGAAGGCACTGGAGGCAGTTGAGGGCGTAAGCGCTGTGTCCATGAGTCTGGAGGAGAAAACGGCAACTGTTGAGCTGGCAGCAGAGGTTGCAGATGAGGCTTTGACTGCGGCAGTCATCGAGGCGGGCTATGAGGTAAAAAGTATTCATTAAGATTTCTTTAGAATTCTTGTGCTTCCGGTGTAAATATGGTACGTTGAAGATGTAAGATTTGCAGACAAGGCGCAGAAAACAATGCGCACAGAAAAAACGTGTGGGAGGCATACGGTTTAAACGCGTATGCCTCAGGGCACGGGATGGGAGCACAGATGAAGAACAAATTATATTATGTATTATTTCTGTTTTATGCTTTGGTGGCAGCTTTTGTGCTGTATGTCAACGGAGTGTTTACCGGAGAGAAGGCTTCTCTTGTGAATCTGATGATAAACATTGGGTTTCTGATTATTATAGGAGTGCTTTTCCTTATATCAACTATCAGTTTCGGACGTTTGAACCGTGTGACGGATGAGCTGGATGCGGTGACAAAGCAGCTCAAAAAGGAATATAAGGAGGCTGAGGGTAAAAATCTGTGGGGAAGCTATCAGGAAGGCAGGGAATTGTTTGAAAACGAAGAACTGCGTGCGGCATTTCACAAGTACCGCATGAGGATGAAGAGCTTCAGGACGAAAAGAGGCTATACCAATATCTGTGATTTGGAGGAATATATCAACGAGAATCTTTTGGACAGAGTGGGAATGAATTTTTTTAATTCGGGTCTCTCCGGTACCCTTACGGGTCTTGGTATTNTNNGTACCTNTTTAGNNTTATCAATGGGTCTCGGTTCCTTTAACGGTGACGATATCTATACCATTTCCGACAATGTTGCACCGCTTCTTTCCGGTATGAAGGTGGCATTTCATACTTCTGTTTACGGTATTTTCTTTTCATTGATATTTAATTTTATTTACCGCAGTATGATGTCCGACGCTTACGATAAGCTGGAGAACTTTTTGAATGTTTTCAGGCAGACGACTATGCCGGCAGCGGCTACGGAGGATGAAAATTCTGCGGCGATGGTGATTTATCAGGCGAGCATCTCAAATGCCATGAAGCAGATGCNGGNGCNGATGAAAGGAAATTCCGCAGAGCAGACNGCGGGATTGGAGCGCATTGTAGANCAGTTTACNCGGCNGATGCAGACGTCTTTGNNCGTTGATTTTAAAAAGCTTGGAAATACCCTGAAGGCTGCGGGCGAGGTTCATGCAGGCTGTGCGGAGAATGCAAAGAGCCTTATGGAGGTGTATGCGGGGCTGGTTGAAGGAAACCGCAATACACAGGAGGCGTTATTAAAGATGCTGAAAAGGCAGGATGAGCTTACAAAGGAGCTTTATGCCCAGAAGGAAAAGCTGTCCGCGGCATGTAATGAAATGAGTAATGATATCAGTAACCAGTTGTATGCATTCAATCAGATGAGGAGCCTGTATGAGAAATAAACATAGGAGCAGGGAGGCTTTTTCNGAANACAGCTACTGGCAGTCNTANTCGGNTATGATGGNGGCGCTGCTGNTCATATTCATTCTNATCATTGCCATTACCCTTGCTATATACAAACAGAAAACAAACGATTTGGAACAGACCAGACTGGACTTGAGCGCAGCTCAGGAGCAGCTGGATATTGCAAAGNCGGANTTAGNNAATTCGAGAGTGGAAATNNAAAAGTCCAATGAAGAGCTTGCTGCCTCTTNGGCTGAGCTGAAGCAGGCGTATGAGGAGGCTGCGCTGACCAAGGAAGAGCTTAATAATGCCTATTTGGAAATTGAAAATGCCCAGAAGGAGCTTGCCACGACCAAAAGTGAGTTACAGGATATTGTCGGAATCCGTACCGATATTATCGGCGCTTTGCAGGCGGCATTCAACAATTCCAGTATGAAGGTGGATGCCCAGACAGGTTCCATTACCTTTTCCTCCGACGTATTGTTCCGGTATAACAGCTCTACATTGACGAAAGAAAGTAAGTCATCTTTAAAGGAAATTATCCCCAAGTATCTTGATGTGCTTTTACAGGAACAGTACAGGGGCTATATAGCGGAGATTATTATTGAGGGTCATACTGACACGGACGGCGGTTATCAGGGCAATATGGAGCTTTCTTATGACCGTGCCAATGCAGTGGCAAATTTCTGCCTGAATAAAGAAAACGGGCTGAGCGAGACTAAGATAGAACAGCTGCAGCAGCTTCTGACGGTTAACGGTAAGTCCTGCAGCAGCCCTATTTATAAAAGCGACGCTTCGGGAAATCCTACGGATGAAATTGATATGGCTGCCTCCCGGCGCGTGGAAATTAAGTTCCGCTTAAAAGAGGACGAGATGATTGAGAAAATCTCGAAAGTGCTGTCACAAGAATATGAAAAAGCAGCAAATCTTTAACAGATTTGCTGCTTTTTTCATAGAAATCATTCTATTTAGATAAAGTTTATATTTTGTTTATTGATTTTCATGCGATATGTGTTATATTATCAATAGAACAAATAGAAAGTATGCGGCAGAAAATTTATAAGTGTAAGAGGTATTGTACGGGCGGCTGCCGGTAAAATAAAGAGTGAGGAGGAGTGGAATATGAATATTCAGAAATTTACGCAAAAGTCCATTCAGGCGGTTGACGGCTGTGAAAAGCTGGCTTATGAATATGGGAATCAGGAAATTGAGCAGGAGCATTTGCTGTATAGTCTTCTGACAATAGAGGACAGCCTGATATTGAAGCTGATTGAGAAAATGGAGATTCAAAAGGAGCATTTTTTGAATCGTGTGGAGCAGGCGCTGAATAAGCGGGTTAAGGTACAGGGCGGACAGGTGTATGTGGGTCAATACCTGAATAAAGCGCTGATTGGCGCGGAGGATGAGGCAAAGCAGCTGGGAGACGAATATGTTTCCGTGGAGCATTTGTTCCTTGCCATGTTAAAGCAGCCCAACAAAGAGATTGCTGCTATTTGGAAGGAGTATGGAATCACTAAAGAGCGTTTTTTGCAGGCGCTTTCCACAGTCAGGGGAAATCAACGTGTCACCAGTGATAATCCTGAGGCAACATATGATACCTTAGAGAAGTACGGACAAGATTTGGTGGAGAAGGCGAGAGCGCAGAAGCTGGATCCTGTTATCGGACGTGACAATGAAATTCGCAATGTTATCAGGATTCTTTCTCGCAAGACCAAGAATAATCCTGTTTTGATCGGCGAGCCGGGTGTTGGTAAAACTGCCGTTGTGGAGGGACTTGCACAGCGTATTGTGAGGGGAGATGTACCTCAAGGCCTGAAGGATAAGAAGATTTTTGCATTGGATATGGGNGCNCTNGTGGCNGGNGCNAANTANCGCGGNGAATTTGANGANCGTCTNAANGCNGTNNTNGAGGATGTNAAAAACAGTGNNGGACAGATTATTCTGTTTATTGATGAGCTGCANACNATNGTNGGTGCGGGAAAGACGGACGGCGCTTTGGACGCAGGAAATATGCTGAAGCCTATGCTTGCCAGAGGCGAGCTGCATTGTATCGGTGCCACTACTTTGGATGAATACCGGCAGTATATTGAGAAGGATGCCGCACTGGAGAGGCGTTTTCAGCCCGTTATGGTGGAGGAGCCTACGGTGGAGGACACCATATCTATTTTGCGTGGGCTCAAGGAGCGTTACGAAGTTTACCATGGAGTAAAGATTATGGACAATGCTCTTGTCAGTGCGGCAACTCTTTCCCACCGCTATATCAGTGACCGTTTCCTGCCGGATAAGGCAATTGATTTAGTGGATGAAGCGTGTGCCTTAATTAAGACGGAGTTGGACAGTATGCCTACCGAGCTTGACGAAATGCAGCGTAAGATTATGCAAATGGAGATAGAAGAGGCTGCTTTGAAAAAGGAGGATGACCGCATCAGTCAAGAAAGACTTGCGGATTTGCAGAGGGAGCTTGCAGAGCTAAGGGAAGACTTTACCAACCGCAAGGCACAGTGGGATAACGAAAAGGCTTCCGTGGATAAGCTTTCCAAGCTCCGTGAGGAAATCGATCAGGTGAATAATGAAATTCAGATTGCACAGAGAGAGGGCAATCTGGAGAAGGCTGCGGAACTAAGCTACGGAAAGCTGCCTGCCTTGAAAAAACAGCTGGAGCATGAGGAGGAAAGGGTGAATGACTCTGACTTGTCATTAGTGAGGGAAAAGGTTTCCGATGAGGAGATTGCCAGAATTATTTCACGCTGGACAGGGATTCCGGTGGCAAAGCTGACGGAGAGTGAGCGCAACAAGACCCTGCATCTGGATGAGGAGCTTCATAAAAGAGTGATTGGGCAGGAGGAAGCTGTAATCAAGGTGACGGAGGCGATTATCCGTTCCAAGGCAGGTATTAAGGACCCTACAAAGCCCATTGGCTCCTTCCTGTTTTTAGGTCCTACCGGTGTGGGAAAGACAGAGCTTGCCAAGACGCTGGCGGCTTCTCTGTTTGACGATGAGAATAATATGGTGCGTATTGATATGAGTGAGTACATGGAGAAGTACTCGGTATCCCGTCTGATTGGAGCTCCTCCCGGATATGTGGGTTATGAGGAGGGAGGACAGCTGACAGAAGCAGTCCGCAGGAAGCCTTACAGCGTAGTATTATTTGATGAAATCGAGAAAGCCCATCCCGATGTATTTAATGTATTGCTTCAGGTTTTGGATGACGGACGCATTACGGATTCACAAGGGCGTACGGTGGATTTTAAAAATACGATTCTGATTATGACTTCCAATATCGGGGCAGGTTATTTGCTGGAGGGTATACAGGCTGACGGTAAAATCGCCGAGGATGCGCAGAAAGCGGTTATGAATGATTTGAGGACGCATTTCAGACCGGAATTTTTGAACCGCTTGGATGAAACCATATTGTTTAAGCCTCTTACGAGAGATAATATCGGTGGAATTGTCAGTCTGATTATTGAGGATTTAAACAAGAGGCTTGCCGAAAAGGAGCTTAGAATTGAGCTGTCCGAGGAGGTTATGCGTTTTATTGCGGAGAATGCCTACGACCCTGTGTACGGGGCGAGACCTTTGAAGCGATATATCCAGAAATATGTTGAAACTTTGTCGGCAAAGCTGATTCTAGCTGATAAGGTGGGCATAGGTGATGTGATATTTATAATTGTGGAGAATAATGAGCTGAAAGCAGTCGTAAAATAGCACAGAGCAAAAAAGGTGATATGATGAGCAAAGGTGAGGGGCTGTCGCCGGACAGCCCCTATTGAAATGCATACCGCTAATATTTATTACTACTTGATACTCTGTCAGTTTATTGCGGGGTATTTGATTGAGTCAATTCGTCATAAAATGTATATCCGCACCTTCCGTGTTCTTTTGTCCGGTATAATGCTTCGTCTGCATGTCGATATAGTGAATCATTATAACCGGAGGTGGAGAATGCAATTCCTACACTGATGGAGTACTTAGGAAGACCGTTTTCAGGGTGCTGTAGCTTTTCGTTAATCTGAGTCAATTTTTTTGCAATGATATCCTTATCGGTAATTCGGATATTGTTCATGATTACCACAAATTCATCTCCGCCGATTCGAATAGCGTAATCATTCCCGCGGAAATGTTTTCTCAAAAGGTCAGCAAGATTAGTTAATACCCGATCACCCATCTCATGACCGTAGTTGTCATTAATAGACTTAAATATATCCACATCTAACAGAAGTAAGGCAAGTTCGTCATCTGTTTCCCACAACGTATTTGTCAGTTCCTCAAATGCCTGCCTGTTCATCAGTCCGGTTAAAGCGTCATGTTCCGCCTTGTGCCGCAATGATTTATTGCGCGCCTCATTGATTTTAAAAATGTTGTTGTAGGTCAGTGCAAGATACTTAAATTCGTAGGAGCCGCTTAAGGTTAAGATGCTCTCATCATTGATACATTTGATGTATATATTGATAGGTTTTAAAATCATTACAACAATCATTACAAAGGTAATAATAATCAGGAGAAAAAGTCCTATGATATAAAGTTTTTGTAAGAAGAGCTCATGCTTGAATTGCTGGGAACTCAGGTTTTGCTGTTGTCTGGCGTATTCTGAAATTTCGGCAGTCGCCTGTTTTACCTCTGCTAAGATAGCCTCCTTGTGTAAGGTATAGTTTTCATCAAAAACAAGAAAATAGGCAGCATCTTTCATTTCCTGCGGGGTATATTCCAGCTCTGCCGGTGAAAGCTCATACGCTTTGACTTCTTTGGGAATATTTGCTTCGTCATAATGATTGAAAACAGAAATTAGCTTCATGGAATGAATTTCTATGTCCATGAGGGAATTGGACTTTTCCAATGCACTTACCAGCCGTTCATAAGCTTTTGTATCCGGTCCGCTGTGTGTCTTCATATTTTCTATTGCCTTGTCTCGGGATTTGTCTATATTGATTTCATGAAAATAGGCTGTCATATATTTTATATCCATAGTTATTACATATTGTCTTGTTTGCTCCGTCAGGTAGTCTGAGGTACGAAGCAGGCTGTTAATATCTGCTTCGGCTTCAATATAATTGTTAGTGTCATGGATTAAGACTGTATATTTTTCACTGACTTTAAAAATCTCACATGTGGTAAGAAAAAACAGAATGCATCCGATTGCCATAAGCAGAAAGCTCAAAGAANNTATTTTAATTCCCTTTANATGACTTGAAATGTTNTTATTTTTCATGATNTGTTGATTCCTTTCGTATTTTGNGTGCAATGCACCTNTCATCATTCTCGTAAGCAATAAGCCAAGCGGTGAGACCTGCATGGCATTTGGCGAATGCTGNGAGGTATNATTGTTNCCGCTTATACTATATTCGCCATAATAACATNTATTGGGGTCAAAGTGAAAGAAATAAATTACTATTTGTACAGAAATTTTTATATATATTCGCANGACATAGGTANATTTTTATAAAAACGTAGTTTAAAATAATANTGTATTTATAAGTATATTTGTATGGAGATTTGCGTTGCCTCNTTGNGTAAACGTTCCGGNNTNGNGATTAATATNTCTAAGNGGATTGCGNTGTNTATAGNGCANATANCTNAGCATTATCAAAATAATGTTGTTGAAGCCGCAGTAGATACCGCGCAGGGATTGGGATATGCGTTGGAAGTGTTTAGCGGCTTTGGTACTTATGGGGAAAATTACCTTCATGCCGATGGTGAAAGGAATATTATCAATCTTCCTTATCTTGAAGATTATGACGGTATTATTTTAGCGCCGGATACCTATAATGTGAAAGGAATGTATGAGGAATTGGCGGATAAGATCCATAAGGAATCTCATTGTCCGGTAGTTAGTCTTCGCTATGAGGACGAGCATTTCTATAATGTCATAATCGATGATATTGAAGCAATGTCAGATATGGTGGAGCATTTTATCACGATTCATGAGTTCAGACATATTTGCTTTATGACGGGCAGGCTGGATATGCGGGATGCACAAAGACGTTTGCAGGGCTATCGGGAAACTATGGAAAAATACAATCTGCCGGTGACGGAACACATGATTTTTGAGGGAGATTATTGGCGCAATAAGGGTGAGGAGGCAATAAATTGGTTCTTTGAGGGCGGGGAACGCCCTCAAGCAATTGTCTGCTCCAATGATTATATGGCAATTTCTGTCATAGAGGCACTTCGTGTAAGAGGACTTCGCGTGCCGGAGGACATCAGTGTGTCCGGTTTTGATAATATTGATGAGGCACAGTATTCTGCTCCTCNCATATCCNGNGTGGATGTACNGGCGCAGGCAATGGGGCAGGTGGCTGTGCAGACCNTAGACAAATTGATAAGGGGATGGTCCTGCNANCAAAATATTTATGTTACCGTTAAGGGAAATTATCAGGGAACCTGCGGATGTGGAAATAAACAGCGGGATAATCAGATTACGGAGTTATATAATAAGAATCAATATTTAAATCATACGGTTGGCCAGATTACTTATATGAATGTGGATTTTGAGAATTGTGACACTTTGGAAGAATTACTACATACAGCCTTTATATATTCNTTTNATTTTTTATATGATAATATTTATNTTTGTATGTGTGACNATTATAATAAGGCGGAAAAGGAATTATTGGATTCGGAACAATATTCTGAAAAAATGATATTGAGAGCTGTTTTGTCGCGCAATATGGGCTTCCATATATGCGAGGAGAGTTTTGACAGAAGAGAGATTTTACCTGACAAATATAAAGCGGAAGACGAAACTCTTTATATATTCCCCCTGCATTATAAAAACCAGTGTCTTGGTTATCTGGTAATGCAGGCAGATAATATTGACTATTTGAAAGAAATTTTTTCTTCGTGGATAATANTTATGTCGAGCTTTATTAATAAGATTAATTTATACGCTGAGAATCAGAGCCTGATGGAATTCCGAGAGCAATCCCTCAAGGATGAATTGACAGGGCTTTATAACAGACGAATGCTTGAAAAGGCATTAAAAACCAGAAGCCAGAATACGTTTTTGCAGAGAAATGATTTTTGTATTATTAGTATAGACATGGACGGATTAAAATATATTAATGACACCTTCGGACATATTGAAGGAGATACTGCCATTTGCGCTTTTGCAGATATTTTAAAATATTTTGTGAGCGATAAATTTATTTGTGCCAGAGTCGGCGGAGATGAGTTTACAGTCTGTGTCGATACCGGAAGCGTAGAGGAAATACAAGCGGTCATTGACAGGATAAGAAACAAAATCAAGGAATACAATCAGCAGAGCGGAAAACCGTATGAAATGTCGGCAAGCATGGGTTATGCCTTTTATCAAAGAGACAAGGATTTGACGGATTGTATGGAACGAGCCGACAAAAATATGTATGCTGAAAAAGCTAAAAGGAAGAAAGAGGGAAGTCATCGATGATACCAAAGGATCCGGTAATGCTGCTTAGCTTAATAAATTTGAAGCTGCGGGATTTTTATGATAATCTGGAAACGCTGTGTGAGGATTTGGAACTGGACAGAGCGGAAATAATAGGAAGGTTGGAAGCGATAGGTTATCATTACGATAAGGAGAAAAATCAGTTTGTATANNANCATNNCNATAAAAGNCACNCACNGCCATATCTGTANCGGCTGCGGNCGNTNNCCGGGGGTAGGAAACGGAATCAATATCATTACTGATAATACGCTGTGCGCAGAATGGGAAACGGCAGCAGTATACGGATTAGAGGATTTTGTGGTGACGGTTGACATCGGAACTACGACGGTTGCCATGCAGCTCTGCGGAGCGGACGGAGTGGTGAAGGACTTCTTTTTGGTAGTGAATCCTCAAATAAAGTATGGGGCGGATGTATTATCGCGGGTTTTGGCGGCGGAGGAATCTGCCAAAGCGGCTGAAATGAAGCAAATGATAAGGGAAGTGATAATACAGGGGCTGAATCGTTTTCGTGAAAAACTGCCGAAAAATAAAAAGCTTCGCATGGTGCTTGCCGCCAATACGACAATGGTTTATCTATTGATGGGTTATCATACTGCGGAGCTGGGGAAAGCGCCTTTCGCAGCACGGCATTTGGAGGAGCTTCGGATAGATTTTGAGGGAGTTCCCTGTTATGTATTTCCGGGGCTTTCGGCATTTGTGGGCGGAGATATCGTGGCGGGTATGTATGCCTGTGAGCTTGCGGAGCGTAAAGAGCTGACACTGCTTATTGATTTGGGAACCAATGGTGAAATGGTGTTGGGGAATGCAAAGAAAAGGCTTGCCTGTTCTACGGCGGCGGGTCCGGCTTTTGAGGGCGGAGCTACCAGAGGAGTCTGGGGGGCGGATATGATAAGCCTGTTGGCACAGCTTTTGCAGGAAGGAATAGTGGATGAGACAGGCTTGCTTGCAGATGAATATTTTGAAAAGGGTGTTTTAATCGGTGATGTCCGTGTGACACAGCAGACTATTCGTACCGTCCAGCTTGCTAAGGCGGCAATAGCGGCAGGTATTCACATTTTGGTAAGAGAATATGGCATAACACTGCAGAATATTGACAGAGTGATACTGGCGGGAGGTTTTGGTTATTATCTGAAGCCCCAGGCAGCGGCAGTAATCGGTTTGCTTCCAAAGGAGCTGGTATCCAAGACTATGGCAGGCGGTAATACTGCCTTAGCGGGAGCCAGACGATTAGGAAGCAGGAAAGGGGAGTCGGATTTTAGAAGGATAACATTGTTGCAGACAAAAGTACTGAATATTGCCGAAATGAGGGATTTTGACAAACTTTATTTGGAGCATATTAATTTTGAAATGATATAAAATTTGTAAAAAAAAGCAAAAAAAGAACTTTTTATATATTTTTTTGTTTTAATTTTAACATAAATAGTATATACTGTAAATATAAGATACAAAACAAAGGCTACGGGGTGGGAGGGCATAAGTATGAGCCAAAGAAAAAACACAAAACCAATGACTGAAAAGGGTGTTCGCGAGAAGAAAGCTAAGGTACCTAAAGCTGCTAAAATACCAAAAACTCCTAAGGTAGCCAAAACTCCTAAGGTACCAAAAGCGCCCAAAGCTTCTGATGGGAAAAAACTGAATAATTCTAAATTGGCAGGTTTGTTTAAAAAGAGTAAAGCCTCCGATTTAAAGCAGGAAACCATAAACATGGGTAATCAGCCAAAGTTTTTGCTGTTCAGCATTNGAAATAAAATTATGTTTGGTTTTCTGGTACCTATTGTTTTNATGATAGTTATTGGGGTCAGCGCTTATCAANAGGCGGCAGAAGGTATGANTGAGAAATTTACTGATTCTACCGTTCAGACTATCCAGATGGCAACGGAATATGTGGATATGAGTTGTACCTTTATTGAGTCGGAAGGCGTGAAGTATGCTTTCGATAAGGAATTAAGCAAATATTTTANTGGNATGTTTGAGGGTAATGAAATAGATAGAGTAAGCGNTATAACNAANGCAAGGTCCCAGATGCTTTNCTCTCAAACCTCTAACCNGTTTATCAATAATATACATATTGTTACAAAGCAAGGAATCAGTATGCTGACTACGGCAGTGGCAGGCTCCTCCAGCTCTTCGGTTTCAATTTCAACAGAGGGCATTTTGGCAGAATATAGAGAGGAAGTATCTGCCGGAGGAAAAACCATTGAAAAGTGGATTGACGGTCATGATCTTTTGGATTCGGCACTGTCTCTGAAACGTGAAGAATATATTTTGGTGTATGAGATTATGGGGCAGTCTAATGCGGCATGTGTCGTTATTGATATTAAAGCGGATACGATAAAGGAATTTTTGCAGGGGCTGGATTTGGGCGACGGCAGTATTATAGGATTTGTCACCAAAAACGGCAGAGAAATTGTCTGCGAGAATTTGGATGAAGGTGAGAAGTCTAAGCTGTCAGAGGATGGCGGTGCATTCTATAATCAGGATTTTTATAATCTAATTAGTGAAGAAAATATGCAGGGTGCAACGGAAGTAGATTATATGGGAGGTAAATATCTCTTTATCTACAGCAGAAGCGGGAAAACCAATTGTACGGTTTGTGCGTTAGTACCTATCCGTGNTGTTACCAGTCAGGCGGAGACAATCAANACACTGACTATCGGCTTGGTNGTTTNGGCNTGTATTATNGTAGTTGTAGTTTGCTTCTTCATCGTAGTGGGAATTCAGGCGAACATGAGTCGTATTTCAAGGAAATTGGGCGAGGTTGCAAAGGGTAATCTGACTGTTCAGGTAAGGGCGAAGAGTCGTGATGAATTCCGAGGGCTTGCCGGTTCTGCCAATAATATGATAGCCAATACCAAAAAGCTGGTTCATAAGGTGGCGGACGCTACGGGTCAGCTTGAAGTATCGGCAAAAGAAGTGGAAGAGGCTTCGGATGTTATTAATGATTACTCCATTGATATTACGCAGGCAATCAGTGAGATTAACGAGGGCATGAGCAGGCAGGCGACACATGCGCAGGAGTGTGTGACTAAAGTTGATATCCTTTCCAGCGAGATACAGGATGTCAGTCGAGTAGTTGAAAAAGTTGAGAAGCTGGTAAGCGAGACTGACGAAATGATTCGTCAGGGTATGGAAATAATTCAGGTATTAGGCGGCAGAGCAAAGGAGACTACCGAAATCACCGTAAAGGTTGGAGAGAGTATCAACTCCCTGCGCAAGGAATCTGAGATTATTAATACCTTTGTTGAGACAATTACCGATATTTCAGAACAGACAAATCTTCTTTCCCTGAATGCTTCCATAGAGGCAGCAAGAGCAGGCGAGGCTGGAAGAGGATTTGCCGTAGTTGCTGAGGAAATTCGTAAGCTGGCTGATGATTCTGCAAGAGCAGCAGGAGAAATCCGCAATAATGTGGAACATATCAGTGCGCAGACTNTGANCAGCGTGAAGAGTGCCAGTCAGGCACAGTCTANGNTAGCATTACAGNCTGNAGCTGNNGANNTAGGNAGTAGGTGTATTCCGCCAGATGCAGATAAGAATGACTCAGCTGGTAGAGGGGCTTAATGACATTGTCACAAGTACAGAGAGAGCAGACCATGAGCGTAGTGATACCTTGGTAGCAGTTAGAAATATTTCTGATATTATTGAGGAAACTGCAACCAGTGCCGAAACCGTAAGCGAGGTTGCCAATAAGCTGCTTCAGAATGTTGAGAATCTGAATAGAACAGCAGGGGTTCTCGGCGATAACATGGAAGGCTTAAAAGCTGAAATTACCGTATTTAAGATTTGATGTAGTTTTGATATAATTATATAGTCAAATGCCCGCACTCAAAGGGTGTGGGCATTTTTGATTAAAATTGACAAATTATTGAGCAAAGGAAATTGTTAAGCGGGAAAGGTATGATTTAGAAATGGTAGGGAATTTAACGATTGTCACAGTGAGCATTACTTTAAGCATCAGTCTTCTACTGCCGGTGGCAGTTATGATTGCATATGGAGTAAAGAACAAAGGTAAGGGTGTCTGGTCTGCATGGTTTTTGGGTGCGGCGGGTTTTTTTGTAATGCAGATAGTAATCCGTATACCAATTTTAAGTCTATTGGCACTAAATCCCGCATTTGTAGAGTTTTCCGCCAAACATTATATATTGTACTGTTTTATTTTGGCGTTTACTGCAGGACTTTTTGAAATGGCAGGCAGATATGTGGTGGCAAAGCTAATGAGCAAAAGGCTCACCTATACCAGAGGAATTGCTGCCGGTTTAGGGCATGGCGGAATAGAAGCGATGCTTATCGTGGGAATGGCTTATGTGAATAATTTGATTTATATTATAATGATAAATACAGGACAATTTGATACAATTGTGGAACAGACTGCAGCGCTGGGAGTCGATACCACAAGTCTTGTTGCAGTTAAGACCGCACTTGTCAGTACAAATGCGGCAATATTCTTGTTGGCTGGCTATGAGAGAATTCTTACTTTGACATTCCATGTGGCATTAAGCCTTTTGGTATGTTATTTTGTAAGCCGCAAAAAGGATATTTTGGGAATTGTCATTTGTCTGGCATGTCATTGTGTGGCAGATTTTGTATCGCCTTTGATAAATGGTTTGACAACGCCCAATATGGGTAGCAGAATTTCCATAACCACTGCCTATGTGATGGTGTACCTTTTCCTGACCGGAGTGGCAGCGCTGTCGATTTTGGCAGTCAGAAAGGTA
>WFLX010016092.1_pt1 | contig 16744 bp, 4 predicted proteins | sample 4967041 | NCBI WGS metagenome assembly WFLX01 (sample SAMN12857096, study PRJNA449069) | gut metagenome | isolation source: stool from male and female vole | host: Microtus ochrogaster | place: USA:Florida | collected 2017 | reverse complement strand
TGGCTCTGAGGATCCAGGCGAGCTCACATTCCCTGACCACTACAACGTCATCACCTTCAACGAAGGCCTAACAGTAGAGCAGGGTGTCGACAAGTGGGGCGACTTCGGAATTGTTGTTGAAGGAGAGGTAGCAGAAGATACATTCTCGATTGTAATCGATGTTCCCGAAGGTTGGGACGGTTTCTATTGCGGCGACTGGAGTGAAGATGATGTAGTTATCACTGAAAATACCCAGGATCCGAAACGCACAAGAAGTGAAGAACTTCTGATGGTACCTTTCTCAGAGCTTGACGACAATTATTTTGGCATCAAATACTACAAAGGCAATCGCTTCACTCTCAAGCCGACATACGATCCGGAATACAACAATCGGCAGACTATTGAGATCCATCTCATCAAGGGAGACCTCGTGACTCAAGATTACTTCAACATGGATGTCTGCGTAGCCAAGGGCGAAGGCGGTGGAGAAGATCCTATCGTACCCGTATTCCCCGAGAACTTTGACATCACAACTGACAAAGGCGTGACTGCAACCCAGAGCACGGTTGCTGAGCTTCCNGAAGGCACACTCGACGAAATGGAGCAGGAACTCATCAGCATGTTCTATTGCGACAATGCGGTAGTAATCTCCGGCGCCGCTTCAGGAGAAACCACTTCTGTTGAGTTCAATCTTCCTAAGGGCTGGACAGGCGTTCAACCATTTAAGGTTACATTGCCTGACTTTGGTGACTACGAATATTACAATACTCGTGCCAACGCACCAGAGTGGCAGATGCTTGATGACGTAAAAAGTACGCTTACAAACATGTTTGGTTACTTCGACGCCACTATGGAGGGCAGCACAAAGTTTGATTTCAACGTAGGCGAGAAGACAGTATATCTCTGCTACCTCTACACAGAAACGACAGAGGGTGGCGAAGCGTTTGCATTGGCTGACACTGCTAATCCATTCGTAGTGATAGTGAACGTAGACGGTGAGGAAGTTCAAGTTCCCGCATTCCCTGACGAATTCGAAGTCAAATTGAGCTGCGAAGGACTTAACGTAATTCAAGAAAAAGATGAATTCGAAGGAATGGAAGAGTTCATCATCACAATTGAGGGCACATGTCCGGAAGAATCTCTCACAATGACAATAGAAGTACCGGAAGGTTGGGATGGCTTCGTAGGCCAAACTGACGAAGGTTTCTATCAGGAGGTTGAGCCGCTTAGTACAAGAGGCACTGAAAATCCCGACCTATGGCAGCCTATTTCGGATTTCGAAGAATATGGTTACTCTCGTGGCAACACGTATACATTCAGTGTTGACGGAGAAGAGCATGGCGCATATCTTTTCCTTTACAAGGATGACATGGTGTACGGTTGCACTATCTATGTTGAAGACCTCGTGATGCCTGCAGGCGACGGCGTCGCTACAGTAGACAAGGCAGCTTCTGCAGACTACTATGACATGAACGGCCAGAAGGTGACTAACCCGACCAAGGGTATCTACGTGAAGGTTGTTGATGGCAAGGCTTCAAAAGTTGTAGTTAAGTAAAATCTTGCTTAATCAAACATAATGAAATCTCGGATCGGACTGATCCGAGATTTTTTTTAGTCTTATTAACTTGCATAGACTGATTTTTTTTACTAACTTTGAAAGTTATATGAGACAACTCAAAAAAATTATATGCGACAACTCATATAAAAACAATCATAAAGCTAACAAAATGAAGAAAACATTACTCACTTTCGCTGCCGCAGCTGCCACGGTCTTTACCGGCATGGCAAACGAATACACTTTCGTTTTCGACGGCACAAACGACATGGGAGGCCTTACCCGCCAGACATCCACTAAGCAAGCTGACCTTACTTTCGCTGAGAGCTTTGCCCTTTCAGAGGAAGGCGTCGACCTCTCGATAAAGAACATCTCAGACAAGGGTATAGGTTTTGCTCTTATCAATGCGGGAGGCATGAACGCCGGTCTTTGCGTTTTCTCTTCACTATCCGTGCCGATGACACCGGAAATTTCCTTGACAGTGCCTGGCGGCAAGATAACTTCAGTAGTCCTCAACATGTCAGGAAGTGGCCTTACAAGCCTTGACATACCTTTCAACGGCAAAGAGTTGGAATGCTCCTATGAAAACTCTTTAGGCACCTGGACTTGGAGCGATACTGAAGGAGCAGAGACTGTGACTTGCTCATGGGTCAACAGCTACTACGCACGCTATATCCACTCAATCAAGGTGGTCTACACCCCCGACCTTGGCGGCAAACAGGCATGCGGTCTATCTTTTGCATATGATGCTGTTGAAGCAGTATTAGGCGAGAGCTTCACTGCTCCTCATCTCTCCAACCCCAACAAACTTGACGTGACTTGGACAAGTTCTGACGAAAATGTAGCTTCAGTAGACCAAGCAGGGAAAATAACACTCATCGGCGGCGGCAAGACTGTCATCACAGCCTCAACCGAAGGCAACGATGAATTTGCTGCAGGCAATGCCAAATATGAATTGGACGTAATCCCTTCAGCTTCCAACATCGCTCAGCTTTTGGAATACGCTCCAGGACTTTATGACCGTGTCAAAGTCAATTTCCCTGCTACAGTGAATTTTGCGAACGGAAGCATCGCTTTCGTGACAGACGCTGAAGGAAACGCGGCTTGCTTCGATGATATCCGCAACCGAAACAGCACATCTACTGCCACTACCACTCTTTACTCTGTAGGACAGGTGATACCTGCTGGATGGATTGCAACAAACGCCACAATCTATGAAAGCGTCATCTGGGAAGGAATACCCTCCAAGCCCACTGAAAAAGTAAGCGTAGAATATCCGAGAGTCACTTCTGTAACACCGGAAGATACAGACCGTGTAGTAATACTTGAAAACGTAACCTTCCAAACACGCACTGCCGAAGGAATGACCAAGGCATACGGCACAACTCCCGACGGAACCACCTATGAATTCCAGGACACATATAATGTAGCAAGTAAAGCTGCAGGCACATATGACGTCACTGGAGTAGTAAGATACTCAAAGAGAGGCTCCACCGTATATTTCTACATTGCTCCGATAGCATACGCCGTAAGTGAGGGCTCATCAGTTGAGTTTGAGGCTGCAGAGGCAGCCGAAGCCCGCTACTACAACCTCCGGGGCGAGGAGATAGCTGAGCCGGAATCTGGAGTTTATGTTAAGGTAGTCAATGGCAAGAGCACAAAAGTAATCAAGAAATAAAAGACATCTTAATGAAACGATCTATAATCTTAGGACTGACAATCGCGTCGATAGCCTGCGTACAGGCTTCGACACCGGTGCAGCCGGTCAAGATGAAAGTTTCCGAAAACAGTCCGAAACAACAATACGGCACTGTTCTGAAGCAAAAGAGACTTGCCGAAGACATGCTGGTGAAAAGCAACAGAGGGACAGCCATCGTGCGTAACGAGACTCTCGCAGCACCCGGAGCAAGAGGCCTCGGCGCTATGAAGAAAGCGCAAGGCACAGCAAAGAATGGCTACATCCTTTACGAAAACTTCAGTGGCTGGGACGGCAAGTCTAAAGACTGGGTCCCTGACGGCTGGACGGTAGACCACCGAGGCACATGCAAGAAAGACTTCAGTTGGCAACCCGTCACCCCAAACATGTATTATCCAGCCCCAATCGACGGACAAAACTATTTCACCGTCAATTTCGACACAGACCAGGATGAATGGCTCATCAGTCCCAAGTTCGTACCAGAAGAAGACATGCTCCTCTCCTACCACATCCGTCTGATACCAATGTATTTCTACCACACGAAAAACATCGACTGGATAAAGAAGGAGTATGATGGAGACAAAATCCAACTCTACACCTTCCAGATACTGATTAAAGAGGGAGACGGCGAGTGGGATGTGCTNCGCGACTATGCAGATGAATACAGAGACTACACCTACCGCGAGATTGTGGCNGCNNCCAAAGANAATCTTCAGAAGCAGACCATAGCTCTTGACAACTACGTAGGCAAAGAAGTAAGCATTGCATTCCGATACTTAGGAAGCGACGGTGACACCATGCTCCTTGATGCCATCGGTGTAGGTTATCCTACACTCGACAACGTCTGGTATATGCAGCCTACCAACGCTCTCTATTGGGGCTTTTGCCACNACGAAGATCCCTCTATGAATTTCACCCAGATGCCTATCGACATCGCNCTCTTCCCTGCTAATTCTGCCATCACTTGGTATAACATGTCGGAGGAAGATGATGCTACCTACTCATGGGAATACAGTGACCAGACTGGCATAAAAGNTCTGACTTCCGACGACCAGTATGAGCTTACCGCTGAATATGCTCCCGAACATCCGGGTCTCTATCCGAAAACCTATGAGTATCCGGCCTTGAACGCTACGGCTTATCACAGGGCTGACGCCAACTACAATTCACCTGTGGGATATTTCCAGGTCGGTGGTGCTCCTTACAGTCCAGATGATAATTATGGACAGCTCGACTTCACGCTCTTCCAGTTCCCGATGATACATAATGATGTAGGCTATCTAAGTGTAAGACACGACAAACGCGGAGCATGGGGTGTGCCTGTCTTCGGCCACAATGAGTTTACCAACGACTATTGGCTCGACTACTGTCTGAACGGAGAAGAACCGATGGAAGGGAACTATGCTCACCTGACCGGCATCGGCAACGTATTCTTCGCAGCTGACGACGCACCCCTCGTAGTAAGAGGCATGCAGGTCTATGGCTGGGGCCGTATCTATAAGGAAGCAGAACTGACCGGCACTATCTATGCGCTCGACTCAGAAATGCATACAGACCCAAGCACCTTCACAGTAGTGGCACGCGCCACTATCAGCGGCGATGCAGTCAAGACACTCTATGGAGAGGATGCCAAAGACTATCTCTACATTCCATTTGAATTTGAAGAGCCGGTGGCACTGCAGGCTACCGAAGAGCATCCAGCCTACATATTCATGCTCGAGGGTTTCAATTCGGATGCCGTGGATTATTTTGCACCGTTCCAGTCATGGGATCCAATTGAGACAGGATTCAGCGCAGGATACATCCTCAGCGAAATCAACCTACAAGGACACATTGAGAATGGCGCTTACAAGTCGTTCAAATCCATGCAGTATATGGAAGATGGCGAATACAAGTCGTGGGCAGGAGCATTTGCAATCGGTCTTATCGCTGAGTATCCTTGGTTATCAACCGAAGCAGAGGCTATCAAGATAGCACCTGAAGAGACAAGCGTCAGCGTAGCCCTCAACAGCTACTATGACGGCAATGACCTGACGGTGGAAGCCCCTGAGGGCCTCTCAGCATCAGTCAAGGGACGCTATGACGAGTGCGTGCTCACTGTNAGCAAGACAAGCGAGCAACCCGNAGCAGGAANNATNGACATCAAGGCNCCNGGACTCGCGCTNAGCATTCCANTAGAATCNANNGGNGTNAATGCAGTGACTGCTGTCGGCNCTGACGCAGGAGTAGCCGAAGTCTATGACCTCAGCGGCCGNAAGGTNGCATCNGCAGATGCAGCCGGAGTGTATATCATCAAGTCTACTGACGGTAAGGTACGCAAGGTGACAGTGAAATAATAATAAATTCAAATTATCGAAAAAGGGGATACAATTCTGTAATATCCCCTTTTTCTTTTTATCAAATACACAAAAGAGAAGTTTATGAAGTCATTTCTGACTATGTGCATGGCCGCGGCTATGCTTGGCTCGGTCTTCAGCGCCGACGCCCAAATACAGCAGGTCTTCAAAACCCATGACCGTAAGGCTCTGAAGACTATAAGGCAGGCACCGGTCTCACGCTTCCATAAGATGATGGCACAGAAAGAGGCCATGAAAAATCGCCTCAACGCGCCTTCAAAGATTACCGAGCTCGGCGACAATATCTTCGGCTATCTCGGCTACTGCGATGAGACAGGCGACCTTCCCGTAGGTTACTACGAACTCGAACCCAAGGGGGCAAAGCTTATATGGGTTGACTCCTACTTCGAAGAGACAGGACTTGCCTGCAACAATGTAGCTAAAATCGACAACAAGATAGTCGGCTACATCCAGGATGAAGTGTTCGGAATGCTCTACGGAATCAGCTATGTGGAGATGAACGCTGAGACTGGAGAAGTGCTCCGGATAGATGAGCAAGACATAGAGTTCAACAAAGGGTACATTGGCATATTTGCATACAATCCGGAGGATGACACATTCTATGGCTACGGAAGCCTCAACGGCACCCGCTGCTTCTTGAGCGCTCCTGCATGGGAACCATTCAACTACAAGATGATAAAGCCTCTGCAAGGCCATGAGATGTGCCTCTCGATGTGCTACAATCCTGTGGAGAAAGCCATCTATGGAGTCAACATGAGCTACGAGCTGGTGAAAATCGGCACTGACGGAAGGCAGACAAAGGTAATGAGCCTCAATGTCAAGAACGGCGACTCATACGTGACGGGCATCACCTACAGTCCGCGCTCGAGTGTCTATTACTGGAACATCAATTACACCGACGGCACAGCCGCCATGGCTACCATCGACCCCGTCAATAAGAAGCTCAACGTCTATGAAGAGCTTTCCCACTGCGAGGAATATTACAATCTATTCTCTACAGATGAGTATATAGGCAATCCAGAAGAACCCCTTCGACCAGAGGCCGGCACACCAGATTTCGGGAAAGGTGAACTCGTAGGATACGTTCCCTTCACTCTCCTAAACCAGACAAAAGGGGGAACACCTATCACTGGTGAAGTGGAATATACCACCTACCTCAATGGGGAGGTCTACTCCACCGGGAAGACTGAAATCGGCAAGGATACTGACAATAGCGGCAAACCAATCCCTACGGTAGTCAAAGCAAACTTCGCTGTGCCTGAATCAGGGAAATACTCATTCAGCATGAATGTCAAGGTCAACGGACTGGATAGCTCAAAAGGCTCAACTTATGCTTGGATAGGCAACGACACTCCCGTCAATCCTACCGGCGTAAGACTTGCAAAATCCAAGACGGGGACACCGGGTAGTTACACTGTCAGCTGGAATCCAGTCACGAACGGCATCCACGAAGGATATATAGATATCGAAAAGCTGGAATACAAAGTCAGAATCAACGAAGAGGAATACACGTGCACTTCCAACAGCCTGGAAGTAACTCTTCCTGCCGACAATAACCTGGAGGCCTACACTGCAGTGGTCAAGGCTGTCTGCAATGGGCTTGAGAGCGAATGGGTATCGTCAAACACGGTGACTGAAGGCACAAGCTTTAAGCTCCCAATGTATATCACCCCTACCCCAGAGCAATATGAAGTGAGCAGCGTCATTGACAACAACAACGACGGCAGGACATGGATGCTTGAGAAATCTTCCGACTCAGAGAATCCCTATTTCATCCAGACAAACTTTACAACCAATAGCAAAGTGCCGATGGACGACTGGTATTTCCTTCCTAAGATGAGAATCGAAGATGCATCGACATTCTATGCGTTCTCCATGGAGACCGGCATCCGCAGCAGTTCTTTCCGAAATGAATATCTTGAGGTGGTGCTCTGCGATGAGCCGAGTGCAGACGGAGTAATCTCGACTATCATAAAGGAATTCAAACCGCTCAGCACAAGTTATGAGAAGATGGACGGATTGTTCAGAGTGCCGCAGGCCGGCGACTATTATGTAGCACTCCACTGCTCCTCAGATGGCCTGCAGATGGGAGTAAAGGCACGCAACTTTGAGATAGACCGGAGTGATGCAACCTTCGATTCGCCGGCAGCCGTAAAGCAGATTGAAGTCACCCCTGGCAGAAAAGGTGCGCTCAAGGCGACCGTAGTTTTCGAGCTGCCTACCAAAAATCTCGCAGACCAAGAAATAGAGCAGGGGACAATGCTGAAGGCAACCATATCTTCTCCTGTAGAGACAGTGACGGTAACGGGCGCGCCCGGCCAGAGAGTCTTTGCCAACGTCGAGACTGAGCAGGGCTTAAATACAATTCTTGTACAGATAAGCAATGGGGAACTGAACAGCCTGGTCGCGAAGACATCAGTCTACACCGGAGTATACATTCCGGCCACTCCAATACTCAGCTCAGTAGAATACTCTCCCGACATGCTCAGCATGACTCTCAACTGGGAGCCGGTGGATGTAGCAGACGACGGCGAGGGATATGTGGATGCTCAGTCAGTGCTCTACGACATCTATCGTCTTGACGTCGGCACCAACAGATGGATGCTCCAGCAGGCAGGCTTGACAGATAGCTCCTACACATTCGAGAAGGAAATGGGAAGCGCCCAGGAAATCGTCATGCTCGGAGTGTTATCTCACAATGCAGCCGGCGACAACGGCAATCTAATCACGGCCATGGGGGTCTTAGGAACACCCTATCAGCTTCCAATCACAGAGAATTTCGATGACCAAGGCAATATCTATACCAATCCATGGCTCACCACTTATCTCTACGGCGACAACGGCTCGTGGGGTCTCTACTATAACTATCAAGTGACAGGCGACCCGAAAGACAAGGGAGTGTCTATGATTGCTCAGGGAGAAAACGGAGTTGTGTCGCGTCTGGCAAGCCCGAAATTCTCTACCAAGGGACTCGAGAATGCTTCAGTGACACTTGAGCTCATCAACACCAAGATGCCTATCGTAAGGATTCTTGCCGACATGTATGGTGAGGAACCGGAAATAATCGGAGAAATCGATGTTAATGGTTTTAATAATAAAATCGAGAAAGTGACAGTAGAAATTCCAGCAAGATACCTCGACAAGGAATGGGCTGGAATCTATATCGAGACTGAATTTGACGATGACAACCAACTTCTCGCGATAGAATCCATCTCAATCGACGGAGCCTTCGATGCAGTGTCGGCCATCGAAGCAGGAAGCGACATCAGAATCATTCCCGGGAAAGGACAGATAAAAGTGACCGGTCTCAATGGGAAAGCAGTCTCAGTCGCTGACATGAACGGCGTTATCGTCGGCAAGTCCGCAAAGAGCAATGAGGCTATCTTCCATGTAGAGAAAGGAATTTATATTGTCTCCTCAGGGTCTCGAAAGGCAAAGGTAGTAGTCAAATAGTATTTGTCTACGCATATAATCAATAAAANATAGNTGCGCTCCTTGCGGGGNGCACCTATTTTTTATTGAGATTGTGTGGATTTTTACTTGATGATCATCTTCACAGCTGAAGAAGAATCTGCCTTGCGGATCACCACTGTCACTACGCTGCCATCGATGTTGCCGATGTTGAGCTTGTGCTCGCCAGTGCTCTTAGCGATAAGCTTACCGGTGAGGTCGAAGATCTCAACCGACTTCACGTCGCTCATGTCGCCGTTGATGATGAAGTTGCCGTCCTCGTAAGAGATTCCGATTTGGCCAACAGCCACTGTGCTTACAGAAGAAGCATTGCCCGTCTCGATAGCAAAGGGAGCTGCGAATGTACCCTGTGGCTTGTCGGAGAAGACGAGGTTGGTAGCTGAAACCATCTCCTGGTTGTCTGCACCGATGAAGCGGAAGTTGATTACATCGCCGTTGTTGCCGTGGATGTTGATCATCACTACGTCGTCGACTATTGCTCCGATGCCGCGGCACTCATCGCCGCAGAAGGCTGCCACCTGATAGTCTTCAATGTCGTTCACATCGAGAGAAGCGATAACCGGCATTACGGAAGCATATTTGTGATTGTCTACTGTCCAGTAGCCATCGGTAGAGGCAGCCTGAGCCTTAGCTTCTGCTTCGGGAGCTGTAACCACGTTGTAGACAAACTCCTTGTCAGAGTTGCTGAAGAACATGTAGCCAGTGCCTGGAACCATCTCGGAGATTGTGCCTTTCCAGATGCCCTCAGCGTCTGCCTGAACAAAGCCATCAAGGCCAACCAGCATGTCGCCTTCCTCTGCCTCGAGAGATGCTAAAAGGTCGCTGATGAGAAGGCTTNCCTCAGATACNNGGGTACCAATNCAGTTCCANNCCTTGGTGAGCTTCACTGTAGCGGAAGGATCAAATGCTACGCCTGTGAGTTTGCCATTCCACTCGTCGGAAGAGAGACGCACCTTGTAGCCTGCGGTCGGAACGAGTTCAGTGAGCGAACCTACGAAACCGTGCTTGCTGTCGAAGACTGTCTCCTGAGTCTGAGAAAGGATACCGTCGATACCTGCGGAAGCAAACTCTGCCACTGCCACTGGGCTTTCAACATTGTGGGATATCCAGTTCCAGTCGCCCTTGAGGCTATAGTCAAGATTTGCCTTCATGAGCTCAAAGTTGAGAACCACCACTTCAGAGAGATTGCCCTTGTACTCTGCCACTGCATTGATTGTCATAGCCTCATCGTCCATTGCGAAAGGCTCTGTGAAGAGACGACGTGTGCCGTTTTCATCTGTCGGGTCGCTGCCGTCTATAGTATAGTAAACTGAAGCATTCTCATTGGGAGCGGCAATCTCGATCTTACCAGAGCGATAGAGCTTGGTGCCGGCTACTCCAGTGGAAACTGGCTCACGCATCCAGAGCGGGTGCTCACCGATAGTCATCTCTGCCTTGTCGACTCCTTCGTTGGCTACGAGATAAGCGGAGAAGGGCTTAACAGTTGCATTTGCTGACTCTTCAGGACGGATGAACTTGCTTGCGTCATCATTGAGAGCGTAGCAAACCACCGGACGGGTCTGGCCATCATATGAGCCGTAGAGTGAGAATTCCTTGCCTACTGCCACGAGATCCTCGGGAACAGGAGTGAACGGAATGTCGAACTTGCCTTCCTCGCCAAGACCAGCTGCTGTGAAAGTGACAGGAACTGATGCATAGGGAGCGCATACATTTGCGAGATATGGGACATTGGGGAGGAGAGTTGACTGCTCGGTCAATGCCTCAGCCTCTTCGCCGTCGAAAGAAAGGATGTGGATACCGCTACCCTTGCGGTCGCCAATCTCAGCGCCAATCTTCATCTCAGTGGGCTGGAAGGGAAGCATGATAGTCTGCCATCCGCCGTCTACGTCGCAAGAATCGCTTGCTGCGATCTCAGCAGTGAAGGAAATCTTGTGGTCTCCAAGCATGAAGCTTGCCGGAGCATTGAATGGGTGGTTGCCGTCGAGATTGATGTCGGAAGCAGCCACGCGGGTGCCATTGACATTGAGGATAATGTTGAGTGCCTCAGAATCGGGGATATCAGCCGAGCCTACATAGATAAGGCAGTTGGGGTTGAGACCCTTGAATGATTCAGCTGTCACTCCATCGATGCCAGCCGCCTTACGCTTGCCAGGCATGCCGCTTGCTTCGGGCGAGCCGAGAGAAGGAAGAAGGATACTTGTCAGGTTGTCGCAGCCTTCAAACGCGCCTTCACCGATTGTGGTGACACCAGTAAGAGTGAGCGACTCGATGCTCTCGCAGCCTGCGAATGCGCCTTCTCCGATTTCAGTCACAGTCTCTGGGACGATTACGTCCTTGAGCTGATCCATACCCTCGAATGCACCTGCGGGGATTGACTCATTTTCGATCGCAGAGAGGTCGATGGTCTCGACNTTCTCGNAGNTCTCGCGAATCTTCTCAAACTCCTCTTCGTTCACTTCGCCNGAGACAGCGAGCTCTGTGNATGTGATGGCGTCTTCTTTATCTACNTTTTCAATGTACTCAGCAGGGATTACATCACCCTCTTCATATGAGCGGATGCCGCTGATCGAGATCCAAGTGTCGCCCTGTAGAGCCGGGATAGTGTAGACACCGTTGTTAGGCTCGAGAATCATTTCTCTTTCCTCATATACGGGAGAGGAACCGGGCTTAGTCATCACGTTAGTCTTGAGGTTGACTACCAGAGTGGTCTTTGGAGCAGGCTCTGAGAGCTGGAACTTGATCTCGCTTCCTTCCTTGTAAAGGACAGGTTTGACTTCGGTATTGACCACATTGTAGCCCTTGTCATTTTTCACCATGTAGGTGAAATATACCATGGGGACATTTCTCCATTCGCAACCTTCCGGAACCTCAACGATCTGAGCCTGGATGCCTTCGGCACCTTCCTTGTTCTCAAAGTTGATGGAATAGTAGAACTGAATGTCTATCTCATGATTCTGGGGCATCCATGGGCCAGAGGTAGCTGAATGAACCCATCTGAGTGCCAACTGGCCACCTGTCATATTGACATTCTGCTCGGGATATATTCTGTAGTATGCAGCTTGGTCATAATGATATGCGTTGACATTGCTGAAGACATCGACACCGTTGTCATAAAGTTTGAACGGCACTCCCGGACGGATATAAGAGTTGTTCTTTGAAGAAGGCTGCTGATAGTTGGGAAGCAGGAGCTTGAACTCAACGTCTGCCTGGCCTACCTCTACGCGGTTGAGATTGCCTTTGTAGTTCTCAACCAATGCGCGGGAACTATCTGAAAGCTTAACCCAATAGATATCCTTAGCCTCAGCCGGAGCCTTATAGAGAGGAATCATCGACCACCATGTGGAAGCGACGCTGTAGCTTGCTTCAGAGCCCTTCGGAACTATAAGGGTCATCTTCGAAAGGCCGCTTGATGGGAAGGGAGAAGTCTTGCCGCAAGTAGGAGCCACCTTCGGGCGAGCATCTATCTTAGTCAGATTCACACAAGAAGAGAAGGCGCCATCGCCAACGTAGTTGACATTTGCGGGGATGAGAATCTCTGAAATCTGAGTGCAACGTGCAAACGCATTCTGATTGATACGCTCGAGGTTGTTGGGAAGAATAATGGTCTTCAGTGATGATACTGCGCTGGGATTGGAGGGAGCGAAAGCGTTCTCAGGAATTGAGTTGCCGGTCATAGCAGCACCCTTGATAGTGACATCAGCCATATCGAGGTCGATGATAGTGCTGGCATTAGCGCGGATAGCGTCAAAATCGCTGAGAAGCATGTTGCCGATGAGCTTGACGCGGGTCGGGCAGTCTGCAAGCTTGGAAGCGAGGAGACCTTCCTGGATATTGTAGACCATGTAGTCGCCTGCGTCAGCATCTTTCACTGTGATGGTCACGTCAAGGTCTTCGAGAACGGCTGGGATGTTGACATTTGCAATAGCCACGTTGGTCACCATGTTCTCACCGTTGATAGCCACCGAAACACGCTGAGCGGGATTGATGGCTGTAGCCTTCACGCTGAAAGGCATACCGCGTACGACCTCTGTAGCGCCACCTTCGATTCTTGCTCCAGTCACGCTTGTAGGCATTGTGACGTTGTGATATATAACGGGGTTGCCGATAGCTTCCAGACGGTCGGTGATCTTCTCAGACTCGCCTTCTACGAGCTGCCAGTCTTTCTTATTGTAGGAAGTGGCGAGACGAATCTGGTTGCCTTCCTTTACCTGAGCTTCCTTCACCTGGCAATAGAAATTGTAGGAAAGGTTTTCGCCGTTGCGGCTGTAGTAGTTGCTTACGATTGATGAGATAAACTCCTTGATAGCACCGTTCTTGTCGGTAAGAACCAGACCGTAGAACTTAGCTGCGTCGTCGCCCTGCGGAACCTTGATGGCATTAGCGCGAACTACAAACGACTTGTTGAAAGGAACGTTTACGACAGCTGAAACGAGACCGATGCCACCTGCATCGCCAGTGAGTTTCCAAGTCTTGTCTACTGTGGTAGCCTGCGGCTGCTTGAACTCGACATGGATCAAAGTGTTGCCATTGACAGTCGCGGTATAGATGCCTGAAGCATCAGCGGAAAGAAGAGTTGAGTTTGCATACACCTGCATCACTGCATCCTCGAAGGAATTGTCGGTCTCAACCTGGAACTGATATTTATCGCCCTTGTTGAATTCTGTGCCCTCTGTGAGATAGGTAAACTTAAGACCCTTCTGCTCAGCGACAGTGAGGCGGAAACGGTCGGCGGGAACTGGGTTTTCCTCTACGATTTCCTTGAAATCTTGCCAGTATTCCTTTGCCTTATAAGCAGCGGTTGCGCCTACTGGAACTACGAGCTTGGTCTGTGGAGTGCCATTGAAAACACACCAGTTGATCCATGCTGGAGAGGAGCGGCGAACGATGACCTCGCGTAGCTGGTTGCAACCTACGAATACATTGTATTCCCATGTGCCTACGCTTGCGGGAACCTCAATTGAAGTAAGACCGGTCTGAGCGAGACAGCCATTCTTGAAAGTAGTAAGNCTGTTGGGAAGNATTATCTGCTTCAGCGAGCGGTAGCCNTTGAAAGCCTTTGTCGGGATAGCGTTTGCGGGGTTGGAGCCGCTTGCCGCGATGTTGGTCTGAGAGATGTCGAGACGCTCGAGTTTCATGCGGTCGCGCATGAAGTTGAAGTCGTTGACGTTGATNGTGCCGTAGAGAGTAAGGTCGCGNACTGTGGCAGCNTCATTCTCTGTGATGCAGTTCTGGAGGTTGCCTGCAGTCACCCATACAGTCTTCTTTGTGAGGACGTCTGATGCGTTCTGCACTACGAGCTCTATCTTCTGGTCTTCAAGCACGTTGCTGAGGCGATAGCCGTTGTTGGCATCGGGAGTGAGGATAAATCCGTTNGCCTTTACAGTGACAACTTTATCTACTGAGCGAGGAATGACGGTGAAAGTGTAGTCGCGACCCTTGATGACCTTGGTGTCGGCTGCCACAACGTCAGCGTCGTCGGAAGATGCAGGGAGATATACTGAGAAATATGGAATCTGGTTGCCTTTTGCAGGAACCTCTCCAGATGCGAGGAGGTCGCCGGCTACAGGCTGCCATTCGGTGCTGAACGAAGGCTGAGCCACGAGGCGAACCACGTCGCCGTCAGCGACAGTAGTTCCAGCTGGAACGCTGCAGAGGAAATCAAGATAACCCATTATCTGGAGAGCAACAAGATTGAAGTTGCGGCCATCGTTGAGAAGGCACTTCATCTTGCCATCGGCTCCGAAGAGACCTACAGAGAGTTTTCCGCTGAAATCGGTATTGGAGATGTTCTTGAGAGAACCAGCACGAACTATGAATGATGATGATGCGGTGATGTCAGAGACATCAAGTGTCAGCCCCACCTGGCCGCCATCGCTTGTGATGTGGATGTCTGACCATGCAGTGTTGTCAGCGGCAGGCTTGATGTTGTAGACGATAGTCATCAGGTCATTGTAGCTGTGTGCCTTGCTCACTACTGGGTTAAGAGCATCGGTAGCGAAGTAGCCGTTGGCAGATCCGCCCCAGCCCCAATTGATATGGAAATAAGGCACTGTGCCGTGCATCTGATAGCCGTCGCAAACGAATGCGTGGCCTGCAGAAACGTCCTGACCGCAGTAGAGAACGGGACGGTTGTTGTCAATTTCGTCCACGATCACCTGATCCCAAGCGTCGCGTGTCATTTCCTGACGCTTCTTGTAGGATACGCCGGCGNCNTAGCCGAAGAGTGAAGTCAGAGCATAGGGCNCCTTCNCCTCATATGCGCTTGAGCTCGACATTCCGAAGTCGGTTCCGATACCGATTGCTGCGTCTGCTACGAGAGCTGCGACTGCGTTGGCCTCCTCTTCAGAGTATCCAGTGCGGTAGTTGTCGTTGCGCATGGTGCTCCAAGAATACTGGGGTTCCTCACCAGCATTCACGAGCGATGCCGGACGCGCAGCTGGATAGCCATGATATTTCAGAATCTCAGCGAGAGCCACGCCGACACAACCTGTTAGACGGCGGTTTGGGATTCTGTTGTTGAAAGGAGCCTCTTGGCTCCATGAGGGTGTCTCGAGAAGTTTGGTTTCAGATTTTGCTGAAGTGCGTGCGAGCACTTTGCGGCGGGTGTCAGCTGTGGCCTTTACAGGCTCCAGGAGCACACGCTGTGCCGATGCCGACACTGACCCTACGCTCCAAGTGGAGCAGTCGGAGTAGCCGATGACTGGAAGAGCAGTATCGTCGGCTGATACTATTACGAATCCCTTGCCATCTTTGGCATTGAATACGTAACAGATCGGGTTTGAAGCCCCGTCGGTAGCGGTATGGGCGAGCACGAATGCATCCTTATCCGCGAGCCGGAGGACATCGCCTGACTGAAAGAATTCAGCGGCAACGTCTTTAGCTTCATCGACGCTGAGTGTTGCGGCTCCTGCCAGAGCGGGAGACATAGTACACATGGCGAGCATGAGCATCTGCTGAATTGATTTTCGCATAGGTATAATGTATTATTGGATTATTTATTGAATTGAATGTTAAGGATTAAGTGTCAAGATGCGAATGTTAAGTTGTGGTGTTAATTTTCGTGTACTTATCCTTTAACGTAGAATGTATAGGTTTCCTGTGTAAAAATGAATCAAAAAANCTTAATTTTTGCATAAGCCCCTTCCGGAGGAAGCCTCCGGAAGGATGGCTTTGGGGGAGTTATCTGATGATAATCTTCTTGCCGTTGATGATGTAGACACCCGGAGTGAGTCTATCGAGGACATTGGCATTCTTGGCTCCCTTGTAGAGCATCACTCCATCTGCGGAGTAAACAGTGAGGTCGTCGCTTTCCACCGCTGCGTTGACTGCCGATGTCGGCTCGCCTTCCACTTTGCCGTGAATCTCCACATCGTGGGCTGGCATGACTGAGGGAATCTCTTCTTCCCAACCCTTGAACTCCATGTTGTCGTCGACCACTGGATCAGGAACCACTATCTCTGCACCATAAGGAAGGAGATTGTCGATATAGATCTCATCGTTGAGGTAGACCACGAGGCGATAGTAGTTGACTGTGTATTCACCTGTGAATTCAAGATCGCTTGCCGGCATGATTGTGGGCACGATGCCCCAACCTGCAAATGTGTAACCTTCTTTCTCGGGAGCCTCCGGAGTGATGACCATCGCGCCATACTCTACCATGGACTCTGAAACCACCTCATCGTCGAT
>WFLX010296012.1_pt1 | contig 16746 bp, 13 predicted proteins | sample 4967041 | NCBI WGS metagenome assembly WFLX01 (sample SAMN12857096, study PRJNA449069) | gut metagenome | isolation source: stool from male and female vole | host: Microtus ochrogaster | place: USA:Florida | collected 2017 | reverse complement strand
AGTCTATCGTAAAAATGACGCTGGGCGCGCTCACCGGAACGGAAAAGAGCAAGGTCATCGACGAGCTGAACGAGAAGCGCGAGCTTATCCGCAAAATGGAAGAGCTGCTTGCGGACAGAAGCAAGCTGGAGCACCTTGTCGGCGAGGAGCTTTCCGCTATAAGAAAGAAATATGGCGACGAACGCCGCACCTCTATTGAGCCGGTAAGCGGCGAGGTGGATATTGAGGACCTTATCCCCGAGGAGGACTGCGTAGTAACCTTTACGAATATGGGCTACATCAAGCGTCAGCCTGCGTAGGTCTACAATATACAGAAGCGCGGCGGACGCGGCGTTTCGGGAATGAAGCAGCGCGACTAGGATTTCGTCGACAGTATGTTTATCGCAAGCTCTCACGAAAATATCCTGTTTATCACGAACAAGGGCAATATGTTCCGCCTGAAATGCTATCAGATACCCGAGGGCAGTAAGCAGTCGCGCGGCACGAATATCGTGAACATTCTCCAGCTTTCCGAGGACGAAAAGGTCGCGGCGATGATGACGACCGTTGACTTCGCCGAGAACAAGTATTTCGTTTGCCTTACCAAAAACGGTTTGTGCAAGCGGACAAGGCTTTCCGAGTTCAAGAATATTCGCAAGGCGGGGCTTCGCGCGATAACCCTTAACGACAACGACGAAATAGCGGGCGGCTTCCTTACCGAGGGCGACTGCACGGTTATGGCGGCGACCCGAAACGGCGCGGCTATACGCTTTGACGAGAATGATATCCGCGTTATGGGACGGACGGCGCGCGGCGTTCGCGCGATAAAGTTCCGCGGTGACGACTACATCATCGGCGTGACGAAGATCTTCGATGAAAATGCCACTATCCTCACCGTTACCGACAAGGGTATGGGCAGACGGTGCGCCGTTACCAGTTACCGTGTTCAGAAAAGGGGCGGTTACGGTATGCTCAATTACAAGGTCAGCGAGGAAAAGGGCTATGTTTGCGGAATCCGCGCCTTGGGTCCCGATGATGACGTTATCCTTATCAACACGGACGGAATCATTATCAGAATCAGAGCCAACGATATCCGCCTTATGGGAAGATATGCAACAGGCGTAAGAGTGATGAGACTGTCTGATGACAGCAAGGTTGTTACCTTTACCAGAACCGAGCATGACGATTCACAGGAAACTGAGCAGGTGGAGCAGGCAAGCGAGGAAGAATTGAAGGAAGCCGAGCTGGAGGAGCAGAACGAGATCGTTGAGGACAGCGATGATGTCAGTGATGATGCTGATGAAGGTGAAGAGGAAGAAAACGAAGAAGACAGTGCAGATGATAGTGAGGACGAATAATATTTGATTTAGGTTTTTTCAAAAGCTGCTGAATAAAATCGGCAGCTTTTTTGTTTTTCTTGTGACATTTGCAAAATTTCTCCGTCTTTATAAGTGAACCCGCAAAAAAGCTTAATACAAATTCCTAAAATTGCGGAAAAGGATAAAAATAAGAAGCTCAGTTTCAACAGCTACCCCAAAGTCCAACAGCACAACAATTTTAATGACAGCACAAACCGACCGCTTTCNCAAAAACAAAACAAAGCGGAACGCAGGTTNAATGACCGCACTAATCCCTATGAAAAANCTTTTTAATCTCTCNCAACTTCCAAAGCGGGGAAAGGGGGAGGGGGATAAGGAAGGGGTTCTTAGGGTGAAACCTAAGGGGGAGGGGGAAAACTCCCCGCTTTGATGGGTTTGCAGTTGTCCCCCTCCCCCTTTGGCGTCACCCTAAGCCCCGCGGGACCGCTTGCCTCTTCCCAAGGTGGGAAAGACCTATTNTAAAGCAGTTTGAATAATAAAAACAGACACACTGCAAGGTGAAAAGCAAAAAAGAGAGGTGATAATATGGACGATATAGAGATCACAGAGCTTTTTCTCCNAAGAAAAGAATCCGCAATAAAAGAACTGNCCCAAAAATACGGCACCTACTGCAAAACCGTCGCGTCAAACATTCTGAAAAATCCAAACGACACCGAGGAATGCCTTAACGNCGCATATCTTGCGGTGTGNNATTCNATACCTCCCCAAAAACCAAATTCNCTTGGAGCTTACACCGCCAAAATCGTAAGGAACAAGGCCCTTGACAGCTNNAACAGAAATTCCGCNCAAAAAAGAGGGGGAGGGGAAGAAGCTCTGCCTATTGATGAGCTGGGAGACTTGGTAAGCGGCAGCAGTACGGAACAGGAGCTGAACAAAAAAGAGCTTATCAAAGCAATAAACGGTTTTCTCAATTCGCTGGACAGGAGAACAAGACTTATTTTTATAGGACGTTACTGGTCTTGTAACAGCCTTTCGGAGCTTGCCGCAAGATTTCAGACCACCGAACACAATATCACGGTGAAATTGAGCCGTACAAGGCAGAAGCTGAAAAAATACTTACATGAAAGGGGTTTTGAAATATGACGGAAAAGGAATTTTTAAGTCTTTTTAACGAAATAGACGATAAGTTTATAGATGAGGAGCAAGAGAGCACCGCCCCCTTATACCCTGTGAAAATTCAATATATTTCGGAGAAAAAGTCCGCAGCCGGAAGTTTTTCTTGGGGAAGCTTTGCCGCCACCGCCGCTGTATGCGCCGTTGCGGTGGGGGGAATTTTTGCGGCAGTCCGTTATTTCGGCAGTGGGGAATTTGGGGTAGGCAATTCCACCACAGTGCCTTATGAGACAGTGTATACTTCCGCAGATATGACGGTTCTTGAGGTAGAAACTTCTTCTGCCGACGATACCTCCGCTGATATTTATACCGATCCCGAAGCGGGAGAGCTGCACAGAGATCATATGCCTGTAATGTATGAAACTACCCTAAACTGCAACGGAAAAACCTACACAATAACAGCCCTTTTGCACAGGGTCCGCAGCGACGAATCCATAGATGGGATCACACATCTTGACCAAAATTATATCTGGGGAGATGTGATGCTGGAATTGTCACGGGACGGTCAGACTTTAAGCATGATATCTGTTTATGAAGAATGCTATGGTGCAGGTCAGGTTGGCGGAATGCCCTTTGATAAGGTACGGTTAGGCAGCGATTATTTCAAAGTTCTTAATATGGAGCAGGACGTTCTGGCTTACTTTACTCCCAACAAGAAATTGGATCAGGAGGACGAGTATGAAGGTGTAATTATGAATGCGCAGTTTTTCACAGTGGACGATGATGAGCATCTTGTTCGTATTCAAAGATATCTGACTGATGAAGAGGATCAGGATTTTGAGGATTTCAGCAGCACTCGTTTTAAGTTTACTCCCTCTTTTGATGTGAACCCCGACAGCATTACTTTGCATCTCAGCAAAGATGTGAAAAATCCTTGGGCTGACAATAACACCACATTTTTAGCAGGGGATATTCCCATTTCCTTTGATTTTGAGAATTATCAATTGCAGTGTGAGATCAGGAATTACAGGTATCTTGTGTATCAATATACCCATTCCTGGTACTCTCCTTTGACATTGATGAACGGACTTATTGCTTTACATGATGATATTCTTGAATATGACTGTGTTCCCATGATTTACATGAGCGATATTTATTTTTATACTGTTGAGGGGTGCTATTATGTTCCTTTCTTCACCCCTAAGGAACGCAGGATAGCAGGGGAAAAATATTTAGATTGGACTTATCTGAAAAAAGGTTATCATGTGGGTGATTATTATGTTCAGAATGCGGTCAGCTATTATACTATAACTGAAATTGAGGGTTACCCTTTTACGTATAAGTGCATTATCGACCTTTACGGCGAGCTGGACAGCACTGCTACGGCGGAAAAGGTATATAATTCGGACGGGGAGATCTCTGCCATAAAGATAACTCTTGATAGGGAATATTGTGAGGGACTTTTCGGTATTGAGCCTTGTATAAAGGGAAGCTCTAACAGCGAGAAGGATTTTGCTGATGACAGGGCTTGCTTTATTCTTACCTATGATATGAAGGATTATAGTATGGTGCTTGACAGTCTTGATGATAGGGATTCTGTCAGAGTCAGGCTTTCGGGTAAGGAGTTTTCTTTAAGCTATAATTATAATATGGGGTCTCTTTATGACGGTTTGACTTTGATCGGGTTTAAGGACGATGATAGTTATAGTTTGGAGATCTTGGAGTGATAGTATTATAAGATTTTGGGAGTTCCCGAAAGGGGGCTCCCATTTTCTTATTATAAAAATAATATTTTACATCAAAAAACCATTGCAACCCCGCAAATAATGTGATATTATTATAAAAGAACAGATCACAGCAAACGAGGTGCAATTATGTCAACCGAAAAAGAAAAAATGCTGAAGGGCGAACCCTACGACCCTACCGACAAGGAGCTTGCCGACCGCAGAATTCTTGCACACAAGCTCTCCTACGAATATAACAACACCCCCGAAACCGATTGGGAAAAGCGTGAGGAAATCCTAAAGCAGCTTATGCCCGATCACGGAAAGGGAACTTTTTTACAATCCCCCATACAGTTCGATTACGGATGTTTTACCTCGGTGGGAGAAAATTTTTATGCTAATTTTAATTTTGTTGTACTTGACACCTGTCCCGTTACTATCGGAGACAATGTATATATAGGACCTAATGTGAGCATTGTCACGGCTCTCCACTATCTTGACCCCGTTCCTCGCCGAATGCGTTACCGTGAGGACGGTTCGCCCTACGACATAGAATTCGGCAAGCCCATAACTATCGGAAATGACTGTTGGATAGCCAGCAATGTTGTTATCTGCGCAGGCGTTACTATCGGTGACAACGTTGTTATCGGCGCAGGAAGTGTGGTTACAAGGGACATTCCTTCCAACACTCTTGCCGCAGGAAATCCCTGCCGTGTGATACGTGAGCTCGAAATTGGTGAAAATCCCATAAATTCATAAGAAGGAAAAACCAGATGTATGATTATGATATAGCAATAGTAGGAGCAGGTCATGCGGGAGTTGAAGCCGCTCTTGCCGCCGCAAGAATGGGCTGCAAGACGGTTTTGTTCTGCCTGTCCCTCGATACTGTTGCAAATATGCCCTGCAACCCTTGTATAGGCGGTTCCGCAAAGGGACAGCTAGTGTGCGAGATAGACGCCCTCGGCGGTGAAATGGGCAAGGCGGCGGATGCTACCTTTATACAGTCCCGTATGCTTAACAGGGGAAAAGGAGCTGCCGTCCACGCTCTCCGTGTTCAGAGCGACCGCGTTAAGTATCACTGTTATATGAAGAGCGTGCTTGAAGCGCAGGAAAATCTTGACATAAAACAGGCAGAGGTAACGGGAGTCGTTACCGAAAACGGTGCAGTAACGGGCGTCCGCACAAAGCTTGGTATCATCTATAATGTAAAAGCTGCCGTTGTCTGCACGGGCACATATTTGGGCGGAAAAATACATATAGGGGAGCTTAACTATCAAAGCGGTCCCGATAATGTTATGCCCGCCCTTGAACTGACCTCGGACTTGGCAGAAAAAGGCATTTCTCTAAGGCGTTTTAAAACGGGCACTCCTGCCAGAGTACACCGCCGCAGCATCGATACCTCGGTTATGGAGGTGCAAAGGGGCGACGAACCCATAACGCCTTTCTCCTTTGACAATACCTTCCCCTTGGAGAACAAAACCGAGTGCTATGTGACCTATACCAACGCCAGAACACATGAGATAATACTTGAAAATCTCCACCGTTCTCCCTTGTATGCGGGCAGGATAGAGGGAGTAGGTCCCCGTTACTGCCCCAGCATTGAGGATAAGATAGTAAGGTTTAAGGATAAGGAAAGGCACCAGCTTTTTGTTGAGCCTATGGGACTTGACACCGAGGAGTGCTATTTGCAGGGCATGTCCTCCAGCCTTCCCGCCGATGTACAGCTTGCTTTTTACAAAACCATCAAGGGGCTTGAAAATGTGGAGATCATGCGCCCCGCCTATGCTATCGAGTATGACTGTATTGACCCCTTGGAGCTGTATGCAACCCTGGAGTTCAAGAAAATAAAGGGCTTGTTCGGCGCAGGGCAGTTCAACGGCACCAGCGGTTATGAGGAAGCTGCCGCCCAAGGTCTGCTTGCTGGAATCAACGCAGTTAAATACTGTAAAAACAGGGAAATGCTTGTCCTCTCCCGCAGCAGCAGCTATATAGGCACACTTGTGGACGACCTTGTGACAAAGGGCTGTATCGAGCCGTACAGAATGATGACAAGCCGCAGCGAGTACAGGCTTCTGTTAAGACAGGACAACGCACCCCAAAGACTGTGCGGTATAGGCAGAGATGTTGGCTTGCTTCCCGAAAAGCGGTACACCTTCTACCTTGATATAGAAGAAAAAATAGAACAGGAGCTGAGCCGCATAGAAAAAACCACCCTGAAACCCACCGCGGAGCTGAATCAAACCTTGGAGCTGGCAGGCACTACCCCTATTTCTACGGGCACACGGTTTATCGAGCTTCTGAAACGCCCCCAGATAACCTATAAAACTCTTATTCCCTTTGACGAGAACGCGCCCTCTCTCTCCGATTCCGTTACCGACAGGCTGGAGATAAGGGTAAAGTATAAGGGCTACATTGACGCTCAGGAGGATAAGATAAATCAGCTTAAAAAGCTGGAGGACAAGCCCTTGCCCCTTGATATGGACTACAAAACGGTAAAGGGCTTGCGGCTTGAGGCACAGGAAAAGCTTAACAAATACCGCCCCCTGAATATCGGACAGGCTTCGAGAATAAGCGGTGTTAACCCTGCCGACATTACCGTGCTTTTGCTTTTGTTTAACGACAGATAGGCATTGTTAAGCCAAAATTTCCAAATGTTCCCCGTGGAACATAAAGTTTTTATTATTTGGAGCAGTTATGACCGATGATATTATAAAGGCAATGAGAGCTGCCGAAATCGACCTCACAGCAGAACAGGCTGAACAGGCGGACAAGATGATCATATTCCTTCAGGATTACTGCAATAAGGTAAACCTTACCGCCATACGCGACAGGGAAGGGATAATAGAAAAGCATCTTGTTGACAGCGTTCTGCCGCTGAAATATTCCGAAATAGGGAAGAACGCACGGTGCCTTGACATAGGAACGGGGGCTGGCTTTCCCGCAGTGCCGTGGCTTATTTACCGCCCCGATCTGCAATTCACCCTTCTTGACGCTCAGCGGAAGCGCACCGATTATCTTGCTCTTCTTTCCAAGGAGCTGGGGATTAAGCCCGAAATAATCCACGGAAGAGCGGAGGAGCTGGGACGAAAGACGGGCTATAAATCCGCCTACGATATTGTGACAGCCCGCGCGGTGTCCGATATTCCCACCCTGCTGAAATATGCTTCACCCTTTTTGAAAAAGGGAGGACGTTTTCTGGCTATGAGAGGTTCGAGGGACGAAATGAACACAGAGGTTGAGCAGACCGGAAAAAGGCTTCATCTTTCATTAACAAGGACAGAGAATTACACGCTCCCCTGCGGTGACGGACGAAGGCTGTTGATTTTTGAAAAAGAATAGAATAAAACATCGACATAAGCCGAAGGAAAATTTCCCTAAAATTCTTCCTTGGGCTTATTTTTTTGCCCTTTTTCCCGATTTTCCTTTTTGGGAAATTGCGCTTTTCCGCTTTTTGCCTTGGTTTCTGTAAAAGAGTGTCGCAAAATGAGATAATATTTTTCTTGCTCTTCGGCTTTTAAGCTGTATAATTGAGTAAGAACATGTTCCAATAGGATTGACGCACGTCTTTTCGGCGAAATTTACCGCGCTCTGCGTCAGAAAAACTTGAAATGCACAAAGCATTCCTGCGTTTTTCTTCCTTGACTGCGAGAAATTTCACCCGAAAATCCGCACACCAATCCTATTGGAACAAGTTCTAAGAGAAGCTTTCTTCAGACACAAAGCCTCACACCAAAGGAGAATAAAATGATTTTTTCAAAGCAAAAGGAAGATCGGCAGACCGAAAACGTGATAAACAATGTGATTTCCGTTCCCACCTCATCTATTGAGCCTAACCCCGCACAGCCCAGAGTGTTTTTTGACGACTACGCCCTGACGCAGTTAGCGGTGAGCATACAGCAAAACGGAATTATGCAGCCCCTAATTGTGCGGAAGACGGAAAGAGGGTATCAGCTTATTGCGGGAGAACGGCGGTTAAGGGCAGCAAAGCTTGTAAATCTCGACTATGTGCCTTGCATCATTTCCAATAAGGAGGACAGGGAGTCGGCTGTTATGGCGATTCTTGAAAATATTCAGAGAGCCGATCTGAATTATTTGGAGGAAGCCGCAGCGATACGGGGACTTATAGAGCATTACGGTCTTACACAGGAGGAAGCGGCTCAAAGACTTGGGATCGCCCAGTCCACTGTTGCAAATAAGCTCAGACTTTTGCGGCTCAGCGACAGGGAAAAGGAGGCTGTTTTGAAATTCGGTCTCAACGAAAGACAGGCAAGAGCCATTCTCCGCATTCCCGAGGGGAGACGGGAACAAACGGCAAGAGAAATTTACACCAAACAGCTTAACACTCTGCAAACTGACCGATACATAGATGAGGTTATCGCACAGATAGAGGAGGAACACAGACCCAAGCCGAAAATTATAAGCCGCACAAATCCCGTAAACACAATAGGGCTTTATCTCAACAGCTTCAAGAGAACGGTAGATCAGATGAAAACGGCGGGGATACCCTGTGATTTTTCAAAGAAAAAAACAGAGGAATATGTGGAGTACACCGTCAAAATTCCGCTTAAATAAAGGGGCTGCACAAAATGTTCCCCGTGGAACATAGAAAAATTCAAAAAGGTCTTGGAAAATCCTACAAAAAATTGCAAATTTCAAAAAAATTCCCAAAATTACTTTATTTTTTCTCTGTATTGTGATATACTTAAGGGAGCCTCTAAAAACCCCCTGTGAGCAAAAACAAACAGGGCGCACCGTCTACTGCGTCAATCCTCCTCGACAGGCGTCAAGCCTGCCTTCGTCGGATTTCCTTGTATCCGGCACACCCTGTTCGTTTTTGCTTTTCACAAGGGTTTTTAGGAGACTCCCTTAAAAAGATGTATTATAGTATCTCACAAATGAAAGGAGAGGTAATTTTGGGAGTTATTGTTTCCATAGTTAACCAAAAAGGCGGAGTTGCCAAAACCACCACGGCAATAAATCTCGCCGCTGCAATCGGACAAAAGGGAAAAAAGGTGCTTTTGGTGGACTTAGACCCGCAGGGCAATGCCTCAACGGGAATAGGAATAAACAAAAAAGAGCTTAAATACACCACCTACGATGTGATAATGGGGGACATAAGACCCGATGAAGCTGTTTTGTCCACAAGCTTCAAAAATGTCTGGATAATCCCTGCAACACAGGCTTTGGCAGAGGGCGAGATACGTCTTACCAATTACAAGAATAAAACCTTGCAGCTTAAAAAAGCGCTGTTACAGATCAAGGACAGCTACGACATAATTTTTGTGGACTGCCTTCCTTCATTGGGAGTACTGGCGTTAAACGGAATAACCGCCTGTGACCGAATAATAATCCCCATGCAGTGCGAACCTTACAGCTTAGAGGGAGTAGCGGAGCTTCTGAACAGTGTAAAACGTGTCAAAGCCTCTACCAATAAGAGTTTGCAGATAATGGGAGTGGTTTTCACCATGGTGGACAAGCGTCTGACGGTAAACAAGGAGGTTCAGAATCAGATAAAGGAAAACTTCCCCCCCGAATGGATTTTCAAAACGGAGATCCCCAGAGCCGTAAAAATCTCCGAGGCACCCAGCCACGGCGAGCCCATTACATATTACGATCCCTCCTCAAAGGGTGCGGAAGCCTATAAGAAGCTGGCAGCGGAGGTCCTTAAAAAGGCAAATGAAGCAGCAATAATGCTATAAATTTGTTCTGAAATATCTGCATTAAATTCAATTATATAAAGAAAAACGGAAGGAAATACCAATGGCAAAAAAAAGCGGTCTGGGAACCAAGCTTTCCAGCATATTCGATGACGGCATCGACCTGACCGACGGCGGAGATCAAAGGGAAGGTATCGTCACACTAAAGATAGGGGAAATCGAGCCCAACAAGGATCAGCCCCGAAAGGAATTTGACCCCGAGCAGCTTAATCAGCTGGCGCAGTCAATAACCAAACACGGAATTATTCAGCCCTTGACGGTAAGGGAGAAAAACGGCGCATATCAGATCGTAGCGGGCGAAAGACGGTGGAGAGCCGCAAAAATNGCGGGTNTNTCNNNGGTTCCNGTCANAATAATGGAGCNTNCCGATTCCGAAACGGNGCAGANNGCTCTTATNNAAAATCTCCAAAGAGAGGATCTGAACCCCATAGAGGAAGCCAACGGCTATAAGCAGCTGTCGGAANAATACGGCTTAAAGCAGGAGGAAATAGCTTCGGGAGTGGGCAAGGCACGATCATCGATCACAAATGCTTTACGCTTGCTTGAACTGCCCGAAGAGGTCAAGGAAATGGCAAAGCAGGGTAAGCTTTCACAAGGTCATTGCAAGGCNCTTTTGTCGGTGCAGGACGAGATAAAGCAGCTGGAGCTTGCGCACAAAATAGTTTCCGAGGGTCTCAGCGTAAGACAGGCGGAATCCTTGGCAAAGACTGCGTCGGGAAAATCTTCAAAAAGCAAACAGCAAAAGCCCATACCCCAATTCTACAAGGAAGCGGAAATCAGCTTGAAAGAACTGCTTGGACAGACAGTAAAAATTACCCCCAAAAGAAACAAAATTACTCTTGAAATATCCTGCAAAACCGAGGAGGAGCTGAGAGAAATTCTGAAGGTTATCGGAAACGAGCAATGAAAAAATCTGCACAACATCTTTAAGAGCGGATTTCCACTCGCACAACTGTTCTGATAGCACGAATTTCAAAAATCGACTGAGTTTGGATTTTTTGCCCAGCTTTTCAAGCAAAAATCCAAACTCAGTCAGATAAGAAACTTTTTAAATTTACCCGGTTTTTCAAGTAAATTTAAAAAGTTTCTGGTTTTGAAATTCTTTTTAAATCAGTAAATTACCACCAACATTTCTGAGAGAGCCAAAATCAGCACCAACTTCCCTTGGGAGAACCATAAACAGCGCCAACATTCCCAAGAGAACAAAAATAAAAACGAAAGAGGACATAAAAATGATAGACATTAAATTTTTAAGACAAAATCCCGATATAGTAAAGGAAAATATCAAGAAAAAATTCCAAGATGACAAGCTCCAAATGGTTGACGAGGTCATCAAGTTCGACAGAGAGCAGAGAGAATGCCAAGGAAAAGCCGACAACCTGAAAAACCAGCGCAACGTTATCTCCAAGGGAATAGGCGCGCTTATGGCACAGGGCAAAAAGGAAGAAGCGGAAGCCGAAAAGAAAAAGGTCACGGATATGGCGGAGGAAATGGCGCAGCTTGACGCAAGAATGGCGGAGCTGGGCGCAAAGATCCGTGAAAGAATGCTGGTTATCCCCAACATAATCGACGACAGTGTGCCTATCGGAAGGGACGACAGCGAAAACGTAGAGCTGGAGCGCTTCGGAGAGCCTGTTGTGCCCGAATTTGAAATACCCTACCACACCGACATTATGGAAGCAAGAGACGGAATAGATCTTGACAGCGCAAGAAAAACCAGCGGCAACGGCTTCTATTACCTTAAAGGCGACATTGCCCGCCTTCATTCCGCAGTGCTGAGCTATGCAAGGGACTTTATGATAGACAAGGGCTTCACCTACTTTATCCCTCCCTATATGATCAGAAGTAATGTTGTAACAGGCGTTATGAGCTTTGCGGAAATGGAAAATATGATGTACAAGATCGAGGGAGAGGATCTGTACCTCATAGGCACCAGCGAGCATTCCATGATAGGCAGATTTATTGATACTTTCTTAGAGGAAAAGGATCTGCCCCAAGCCCTCACCAGCTATTCCCCCTGCTTCAGAAAAGAGGTAGGCGCTCACGGCATAGAGGAGAGAGGCGTTTACAGGATCCACCAGTTTGAGAAGCAGGAAATGGTAGTGGTATGTCAGCCCGAGGAAAGCATGGATTGGTTCACAAAGCTGTACACCTACACCGTTGAGCTGTTCAGAAGCCTTGACATTCCCGTAAGAACCTTGGAGTGCTGCTCGGGTGACTTGGCGGATCTGAAGGTAAAGAGCGTAGACGTCGAGGCGTGGTCGCCCCGCCAGAAGAAATATTTCGAGGTGGGCAGCTGCTCCAACTTAGGGGACGCACAGGCAAGACGTCTCGGAATAAGAGTTAAGAACAAGGAAAAGGGCAACTACTTCCCCCACACCCTCAACAACACGGTTGTGGCTCCTCCCCGCATGCTTATAGCATTTTTGGAGAACAATTTACAGGCGGACGGCTCGGTAAAGATTCCCGAACCTCTCAGAATGTATATGGGCGGAAAGGAAAAGATCTGATTATTGCGGTGATTCGGTCGCCGTAAAATATAATAATACAATAAAAGGAGAATACAGAAATGGCTTTTGACATCAAGGCAAAAATTGACGAAGTGGTAAACAAGGTAAAGAACGACAAGGACTTTGCCGCAAAGTTCCAGAAGGAGCCTATCAAGGCAGTTGAGGACGTTTTGGGCGTAGACCTTCCCGACGATCAGATTAAGAGCGTGGTTGACGGCGTTAAGGCAAAGGTCAGCATTGACGGAATTGCCGATAAATTAGGCGGACTTTTCGGTAAGAAATAAAGTAACATTCAAAAACAAACCCAAAAAGCCGCACAGCTTAAAAAATATGTGCGGCTTTTTTGGAGCAGTCTGCAATTTGGAGAAAACCGGAAAAAAATGAAAAAATTCAGAATGACCCTAAAAACGTTTCTTGTATTCATAATATGCACTGTCCTATTCCTTCCCGTAAACGCCGAATACAACGAAGAATACATAGAACCCGAACACAGAGACACCGTCAGAAGCGGCGACTGGGAGTATTACCCCATAGGCGATACCGTGTGTATCTGCGGCTATAACGGAAGAGAAGAAACGATCACAATACCTGCGGAAATAGACGGAAAAGCGGTGACGAAAATTGCGGGAAGAAAAAACATTGACAAGCTTGATGGAATTGACACCATACGCTTCAGCAAAAGCGATATTTTTCCCTATACCAAAACCGTAAAGGAGGTCATAATTTCCGAGGGAATTATTTCGGTGGGAATCTATGCCTTTTACGGCAGCCGGATAGAAAAAATCACACTGCCGAAAAGTCTGAATTATATCGGATTTAAAGCCTTTGATTCCTGCACCCTGACCTCCGTTATCATTCCCGAAAACGTTAAGTACATCGGCGAAAGCGCCTTCGGAAAAAGCACCGTTGAAGAGGTATATCTTCCCGAGGGCTTGGAATATATAGGCGAAAGCGCCTTTGAAGGCTCACAGTTAAAGCAGATATATATCCCCGACACAGTAACGGTCATCGGACAGTACGCCTTCCGCAATACGCAGCTTGAGGAGGTAACTCTGCCCAAGGGACTGTTAAAGGCGGAAAGGGGTGTTTTGGCAAACTGTCATAATCTGAAAAGAGCGTATATTTCCGAGGGGACAGAGATATTGTGTTTAGATCTGTTCGGAAACGACAAAGCCCTTGAAGAAATATATTTCACCTCTACCCTCAAAAGCTCGGAGAAAATACTTGTCNGAAACAACAGCCTTAAAAAATTATATTNTNCGGCGGNGGAGGAGNNGTATAANAATCCTCTTGCCNAGAAGGGGGNAAGCTTTACGGATTCCCTTATAAAAAGTGAATGGAGAACCACAGAGGGTTTTTCGGACGTTTACGGCAATATCGAGGCGGCTTATGACGTTCCAGTACCCTTGGCAGAACCAATAGCGTACCCTAAGGAAAAAATTGAATTGGACGGCGTTTCGGTCTTGCTTTTAATAATCACCCTTTTGTGCTTTATCCTAACTGTTTCGTTTTTGGCGGTCTTTTTAAGAAGATTTTTGGGAATTACAAGGAAGAAAAAGGAAGCCCTGCTGAAGGACGCAAAGGAAGGCTTTCACCCCGAGGTTCTGGGCGTGTGGCAGTGTGAAAAGTGCGGAACGCCCAACAGCCCCATTGCCAATTACTGCTACAAGTGCGGAAGAAAAGGGGGACGTTAAAGTGATGAAAAATAAAGGGTTGATAACCGAAAGAAGCCGGTTTTTGACAGGTCTCGGTGTTATATTTTCAATGATCTTCCTTATGCTGTTTACCCTGTCACAGCCTGTTTTTTCCTACCCCGACGATGCGGAAACGCCTGTAAAAAGCGGAGACTGGCTTTATTTTGACAAGGGCGGCTGCGCTTCTGTCTGTGCCTATCTGGGAAAAAAAGAACATATTACCATACCCTCCGAAATTGACGGCAAGACGGTGACCGAGCTGTGCTTTAACGGAATAGTCAGCGACGGATATTTCAGTGGACAGTTTTCCATCGATTGCTTTTTTTTGGAGTATGAGGACGCAATAGGAAACGACTATCAGCAGCACGATATCAGAACAACATGGATAACGATACCCGACACCGTAAAAAGGATCGGTCAGTATACCTTCTATAAGTGCTACAGCCTGAGACAGGTAGATATGCCCCAAGGTCTGGAGGTTATAGAAGACGCGGCTTTTGACGGCTGCCATTTCCTGTCAGAAGCGGATATTCCTTTATCGGTGGAAAGGATAGGGAACAGTGCTTTCAGAAATACCGCCATAGCCGACCTTGTTTTCCCCGAGGGATTAAGCTATATAGGGGAACAGGCATTTTCGGGAATCCCCGCCGCCGAGGTCATTATTCCCGATTCGGTAAAATATATAGGCTCAAAGGCATTTTCCGTGTGTACCGAATTGCAGTCGGTAAAACTGCCAAAGGATTTAAAAAAGATTCCCTCCGATCTGTTCAGCGCTTGTGAATCTCTGGAATCCATAGAAATACCCGAAACGGTAAGGGAAATAGGAGACGGAGCATTTAAGGGCTGCGCACTGGAATCGGTACGGCTGCCATCGGGACTGACTAATATCCCTTCATATCTCTTTTACGGCTGCAGCTCTCTTAAATCCGCCCATATTCCCGAGGGAGTGCAGACAGTGGGGGGAGAAGCCTTTGCAAACTGCATATCTCTTGAAGAGGTACATTTCCCGAAAAGCTTAAAAAGCGCCGTAGGTGTTTTTTATAATGATCCGTCACTTAAAACCGTAAGCTTTGATTTTGACAAGGACACCGCAGAGCATATAATGGGCAGCGAACTTTTTAAAGAATATATGGCGATAGACGATAACGAATCGGATTACAGCAATGTAAAAATAATTTTCGCGGAAAAGGATACAGACCCCGACCCTGTTCCCACCGAAAAAACCGCCGCTGAAAGAATAAGAGATTTTTTAACAATAACCGCAATAGTTTTCTCCTCATTATTTTTAATTACAATATGTATGTTTATAATTCAGAGCTTTGCGCTAAAGCCCAAAAAAGCGGCGGAGCAGAGGGTCAACGCTCTCACAAAATACAGCACCGACACCGTTATATGCAAACACTGCGGCACATCAAGCGGAAAAGAAGCAAGCTACTGCACCAACTGCGGAAAAAAGCTCCCCAAAAACAGCAAAAAGGAGAAATAAAATGCACCTGCACAAGAGAATAACAGGCTTTATTACGATGATGTCATTATCTGTCATAACTGCTATATCCGTTACAACTGCCCTTGCCTGCCCCGTAAACGCCCGCTATGACGAAGTGAAGGCGGAACCGGTGATAGGCGATGATTATGTTTTTACAAGCGGTGACTGGCAGTATTACATTATGGGAGAAAACCCCGTTGTCTGCGGATATACGGGGGCTGATGAAAAAATCACTATCCCGACCGAGATAGACGGAAAAAAGGTAACAAAGGTTTCGGGAAGAAAAACCAGCGACAAAATACTCAGCTTTACCGAAGAAAAATTCTCTTTCTTTTCGGGAAAAGCGGCAAACGTAAAGGAGGTCATTATTCCCGAGGGAGTATTGGCTATCGGGATCTACACCTTTCAAAGCAGCGGCATAGAAAAGATCACTTTGCCCAAAAGCCTGATCTCAATAGGCTGCAGCGCCTTTTGGAGCTGCAAAAGCCTTGAATCCGTGACAATTCCCGAAAATGTAAAAGTCATAGGCGAAAACGCCTTTGGGGAAAGCGGACTTAAAGAGGTCTATCTCCCCGAGGGTTTGCAAAGCATCGGCAGATTCGCTTTCGGCTCCGCTTATGATTTAAAGCGGATATACATTCCCGATACGGTAACCGAAATAGGGGAATCTGCCTTCAGCGAAACCGCTTTAGAGGAGGTCACCCTGCCGAAAGGAATTGTAAAGGCGGAAAGCAACATCTTTTACGGCTGTAAGGAACTGAAAAAAGCCTGTATATCCGAGGGTACGGTAATTGTGGAGGAAGGGCTGTTTCATAATTGTACAGCGCTTGAAGAAATATACCTGCCCTCTACCCTGAATTCTTTACAGGGAATTGTAACATACAGCCAAAGCCTCAAAACCGTAAATTTTGCGGGCAGCAGGGAAGAGTGCGAAAATTTATACGGTGAAAATATAATATTTGATCTTCTGATACAATGGGACTACATTTTTGATGACAACAATGACATGCAGGCGTTTTTGACAACNGAGCAAATAGATANAATAAAAATNAACTACGGCGTTCCAGTACCCATAGCNCAGCCCATNCCCGTACNCGTACCCGNTCCCGAAGAAAAATTCACATTAGACGCCGAAGTAANTTTCCTTGCCGTAATTACCACTTTGGGTATTATACTTATTGTCAGCTTTGCAGCAGCCTTTATC
>WFLX010208031.1_pt1 | contig 16761 bp, 15 predicted proteins | sample 4967041 | NCBI WGS metagenome assembly WFLX01 (sample SAMN12857096, study PRJNA449069) | gut metagenome | isolation source: stool from male and female vole | host: Microtus ochrogaster | place: USA:Florida | collected 2017 | reverse complement strand
CCCGAAAGCTTTAGACGACTTTGTGAAGAACGTGAAATTGACTGCTATGATTTTATGAAGGAGGAGCATCTTGCTATCTATAATGCCATTGCCACTGCCGAAGGGGCTATTTTGGAAGCGCTATCCCACAAGGACACTCAGCTCCATCAAAGCTCCGTGTTAGTGCTTGGTTACGGGAAATGCGGCAAGGTTCTTGCCGACAAATTAAAAGGACTGTCCGCCTGTGTAACCGTGACTTCCTCTGATGTGAAAGAACTTGCGCTTGCTTCTTCCTTAGGCTTTGCAACCCTTCCTCTTTCTCAGCTACAACAAAAAATCTGTTGTTTTGCAGACCTGTTTACCACAATTCCTGCATGCATACTCACAGCACATTGTCTGGAAAGCATGAATAAGGATTCCGTTATTATCGATATCGCTTCCAATCGTATAGGCGTGGACTATGAATGTGCCAAGGCTCTTAAGCTTCAGGCTCTCTATTGTCCGGGTCTGCCGGGTAAATATGCAGGGCAGAGCTGTGCCACATATCTTGTGGATTATGTGACGGGAAAGCTGTAATAACTCTGGCGGCGCTGCAAAGGTTGCGGCATAAAGGATTAGAATGGAGGATTATTATGAATTTAAAAGGTAAAAAAATAGGGATTGCCCTCACGGGTTCCTTTTGTACCTTTGACAAANCGTTTATAGAACTACTAAAGCTTGTAGAAGANGGGGCGGAAATCTTCCCTATCCTCTCACCCGCTTCCCAGACGATTACCAGCCGCTTTGGAAGTCCGGATGATTATTNAGTGAAACTGAAAGCAATTACCGGAAANGAGCCTATTCTTTGCATCGAGGGCGCAGAGCCTATCGGACCTAAGGGTTATTTGGATATCCTTGCCATCCTGCCCTGCACGGGAAATACTGCGGCAAAGCTGGCAAACGGTATCACGGATACTCCCGTGCTGATGGCTGCAAAGGCGCATCTGCGCAACAATAAACCCCTCGTGATTTCCATTTCCACCAACGACGGGCTGGGTATGAATATGAAAAATATTGGGCTTTTGTGTAACACTAAAAACATCTATTTTGTTCCCTTCGGACAGGACAACTGGGAGAAAAAACCCAATTCTCTGGTAGCACACACAGAGCTTTTGATACCTACACTGGAGTATGCCTTGGAATATAAGCAATATCAGCCTCTGCTGATGTCCTATGAGTTATAAAACAGGTCAAAGATAGAGACAACAGCCTTGTAAGGTATTCATATTAACAGGAAAGGAAAATTTAAGTGATATGTGTGGAATAGCAGGCTTTAGCAATTTTTCTATGAACTACCGGGAGAATGCCGGAAAATGGTATGCCGTGCTTCAAGAGATGAACCTTTTGCAGAAGCACAGAGGACCGGATGAAGAAGACGTATATCTCTCAAGGCACTGCGGACTGGCACATGTGCGCTTGTCCATTTTGGACTTATCCTGCGGTCAGCAGCCCATGACAAGGCAATTGGGTGACCATCGTGCCACCATCGTGTTCAACGGAGAAATCTACAACATGCCTGAGCTTCGGCACGCTCTAGAAGCAGAAGGTGCATGTTTTACAACAAACTGTGATACGGAGGTTATTGTTCTGGGCTATTTATATCACGGGATTGACTATGTAAAGGAGTTAAACGGTATTTTTTCCTTTTGCATCTGGGATGAAACTCTGGAAAAACTATTCCTGTTCCGTGACCGTCTGGGTGTAAAGCCTCTATTCTACACATTAAGGCAGAACACCTTAATTTTTTCCTCCGAATTAAAGGGGTTGCTGTCATTTCCCGATATGGAGGCTGTGGTTGACAGAGAGGGCCTGTGTGAGGTTTTAGGCTTGGGACCCGCTAAGACCTACGGCAAAGGCGTGTTCAAAAATGTGTGTGAACTTCTGCCCGGATATTATCTGGAATTTTACGGCTCCGTCCTGCGTACCATCGCCTATTGGCAGCTGGAAAGTCACCCTCATACAGACTCGTGGGAAACAACGGTTGAAAAAACCCGCTATCTGGTAACGGACGCCATAAAGCTGCAAATGCTCTCCGACGTTCCCATCTGTACTTTTTTATCCGGAGGTGTAGACAGCAGTCTTGTGACTTCAGTGTGCAGCAGGGAGCTGCAAAAACAGGGGAAGCTATTGGATACCTATTCCTTTGACTTCAAGGACAACGACCAAAACTTTCAGGCAAATTCCTTTCAGCCCTCTCAGGATCGCCCTTGGGTAGATAAGATGGTGGAGCATTGCCACACTAGCCATCATTATCTGGAATGCAACAATGAAGAGCTGTTTGACTATCTCTTTACGGCAGTGGATGCCAGAGATTTACCCTGCATGGCGGACGTGGAAGCATCTATGCTTTATTTTTGCGAGAAGGTTGCTCATCACAACAAAGTGACTTTGACCGGAGAATGTGCCGACGAAATTTTCGGCGGTTATCCGTGGTTTCATAAAAAAGAATGCTTTGAAGCGGACTGCTTCCCCTGGTCCATGGATTTTACACCCAGAACCATGCTCCTAAAGGATGAAATAGCCGGGCTTCTTCCCTTAGAGGAATACGCCAAGGCAGCATATCGCCGGACAATTGCCGAAACACCCACTCTTCCCGAGGAATCCCCCGAGGAAAAAAGGCGGCGGGAAATCTCTTACCTGAACCTGAAATGGTTTATGCAGACCCTGCTGGACCGCATGGACAGAACCAGTATGCATGTGGGGCTGGAAGCAAGAGTTCCCCTTGCGGATCACCGTATTGTGGAATATGTGTGGAATGTTCCTTGGAGTATGAAATGCAAAAACGGCGTGGTAAAAGGGCTGCTTAGGGAGGCGGCAAAGGATTATCTTCCCGATGAGGTGCTTTACCGCAAAAAAAGTCCCTATCCCAAAACCTACGATCCCGCCTACGAAGCTCTTCTACGCAGAGAGCTTATAGAGGTGCTCTCTGACAGCAGCTCTCCCCTGACGGATCTTATTGACAGGGAAAAGACCAAAGCTTTCCTGCAATGTGCTTCCGATTACGGCAGACCCTTCTATGGGCAGCTTATGGCCGGACCACAGCTTTTGGCCTACCTGTTACAGATTAACTATTGGTTGAAAAAATATCGTATCCAAATTATATTATAATTTTGAGAAAACAAGAAAAAACCGCATTTCCATGCTTGCACTACAGCATGGAAAGCGGTATTATTGATAGAGAACTCACTGGAACGGAGGATTATCATGGAAAAAATAGCAAGCTTTACCATCGACCACATTAAGCTTCAGCCCGGTATCTATGTATCAAGAAAAGACTATGTAGGCGCTGAAGCGATTACTACCTTTGATTTGCGTATGACAAGCCCTAACGAAGAGCCTGTGATGAACACCGCCGAGGTACATACCATAGAGCATCTGGCTGCTACCTTTCTTCGCAATCATCCTGTTTATAACGAAAAAACCATTTATTTCGGGCCTATGGGCTGCCGCACAGGCTTTTATCTGCTACTTGCCGGAGACTATACTTCCAAGGATATTGTGCCTTTGATGATTGAAATGTATGAATTTATCAGGGATTTCCATGACGAAGTTCCCGGCGCTTCCCCCAAGGACTGCGGCAATTATCTGGATATGAATTTACCCATGGCTAATTATCTTGCCGGACGGTTTTTGGACAATGTACTGTATCATATTGATGACAGCAGATTGATTTATCCCCAGTAGTTAATATGCCGCTCACATTCAGCTAAACAAATGGCGCGTCATTTGGGGGTTGATATTATAAAATACTGATTTTAGAAATACAGGCAAAAAGTATACGAGGCATTAATCAAATCAAATACCACGCAGGCATGTCTTATACTTGTTGCCATGAAATAAAATTGTTCACACGGGAAAGGATACCTATTTATGAATAAGACTGGAATAATCGGAGCAATGGAGCTGGAGGTAGAGGAGTTAAAATCCAAGATGACTGTCTCAGGCATTGTAAAAAAAGCAGGAATGGAATTTTATGAGGGTAAACTAAACGGTGCGCAGGTAGTCATTGTCCGCAGCGGTATTGGTAAAGTCAACGCCGCTCTCTGCGTTCAAATTTTAGTGGATATTTTTGATGTGACACATATAATCAACACCGGTATTGCAGGCTCCTTAAACGCCGCACTGGACATCGGCGATATTTTGATATCCGAAGATGCCATACATCATGACATGGATGTTACTATTTTCGGGTATCAGCTTGGGGAAGTGCCTCAGCTGGGCACTCGGGAATTTATGGCGGACAAGCGTCTTATGGAGCTTGCCAAGTCCTCCTNTNAAAAGGTCAATTCCGGCATTCACGCCATTTTCGGAAGAGTCGTCAGCGGCGANCAGTTTATCTCCGATAAGGAAGTNAAAGNGNGCTTAANTAANAATTATCNGGGANATTNCGCANAGATGGAGGGGGCTNCCATTGCNNNNGNCTCTTNNCTGAACCNGATNCNCTTTGNAATTNNCCNCNCCATTTCCGACAAGGCGGACAACAGCGCCCAAATGGACTATCCCGCCTTTGAAAAAGCCGCCGCAAGACATTCGGCTAGATTAGTTGAGGATATGGTGCAATATATCTAAATTTTCAAAACAATATTCAAGTAATATATAGGCTCGTTACCGCCCCGATACTGGTGACAGGAAACCCCAAAGAGCTGCAACTCTTTGGGGTTGTTTTAAATGCTAACCGGCACAAAGTTCCGCCGTTTCCAATCGTCAATCTTTCTTTTTAAAAATCAATATCTTGCTGAATACATAATTCAAAATAGTAACAACTACTGCTGAAATACAAATCTTTGCAATCCAGTAATTCATACTCAGAACGTTAACGGTAAGCCACATAATCAAGATATCCAAAATCCAGGTGGAAAGCCTTGAACCCGCAAAGCCAATAAATTCTCTGATAACCTGTGGGTTCTTGCTGCGAAATACCCACTGACGATTTAACGGATAAGCAAAAACAACTCCCACCACCCAGCCTATGGTGTTTATTAGGAAATTCTGTAAATCATTGGAGGCATCCAGCCAAAAACGCTCCGCAATAAAACATGCCGCCCATGACACAATGGTTGTCATCACTCCCACGATTAAATAAACAATAATTTCCTCATATTTGTGCATTAACTCTTTTATCTTTTCTGCCATAATAAATGATTCCTTTCCGTGTCTGTAAAAACAAACAGAATATCAGCTGTCCTTCGTCAACCGTGTTTTCGCCCTTTTAATTTTGCATCCTGATTTGTTCTTCCTTTATCAATGAGTATCGTATCAGCCTTCTGCAATTCAGATTTTCTCTGCACATGTCGACTGCGGTAATTTGATGATTGTCATAAGACGTATAATAATAAATACCCTTATTTATATTGCAGCATGAGGTATAAATTGTTAACTCATATTTACCGTCTCCCAAATCACAGCAGCCTCTCTGCTGATCCACCGAATTGAGAATATGGAAAAACTGGCTTACGCTTTCCTTCTCCCCTTCTCCGGAAACAGAATTCATTTTGACAAATGCTGCTCTGACAAATCTGGACTCTGACGATAAATCCCCCGGAAGTCCGATTGCTCCCATTCCGCGGCTGTATTGCTCTAAATGCAAACCTGATGCAAATGTGTCCTGCGGTGATTTTGTTGACAAATGCATATAATTATTCAGTCCAAACATCTGCATATTAAAAGGCGGGTTATTTGTCAAGACACCCACAGGGTTTTCATATATGATAATTCCGCTATTTACGGACTCTACCGTTATCGTTTCTTTACTGTCCGTAATTATCCAATGCAGCTGTGCCACAGGCAATGTGTCATTAAACGGAATATTTAATATATTCATTTTTTCTATTAAATCCCGCGCCTCTTTTACCGTGGAACATTGACTGAGAATCCAAGGAATAAATTCAAACTGCGAAATATTATCCTTTCCCTCTTCTTTATCATGATAGACGGCATTACCTACGAAATTCAGTCCAGCCATCCCTAATCCCTTTTCATTGACAGCATCATAATATAAAGGGTAATCTTCTGTCACATAAGCCATGCCTATCATCGCATAATGAGTATTTATATTTCCCTTCTCTACAAAATGAAAAGGATAATTTCTGGGAGTTATCGTAACTTCGTCCCCATATGAGAATTCATAATCCAATGTACGTCCAAAATAGAAATCCTTTGTTTTATAGGTTGCCGCTGTACACATAATAATCCCCTTTTCTGCACTGCCATTATGGCTCAGTCTTCCAAAATATGCATTAAGCAGCTTTGTGTCAAGCAGTGCGAAAACACAAAGCGCGATATGAAAAATAGCTATCATGCTAATTTTCAACCTATTCTTCCAATTTATCTTATGGATTCACCACATTCCGATCCTCACCCCGCAGGAAGGCTTCTATATTTTTATACACGCCCTCCACACATCTCGTTCGCGCCTCCACACTTGCCCATGCCAGATGTGGTGTAATAATAAGACGGTTGCTGTCCTTAAGCCTGCTTAGCGGATTGGCAACCTCAAGAGGCTCCCTCTCCACCACGTCCAAACCCGCCGCTTGAATTTCTCCTGCAATCAACGCTTCATAAAGGTCAGCATTGTTTACCACCCGTCCCCTCGCCACATTAATCAAAATCGCAGTTTTTTTCATTTTCTGCAATGCTGCCCTGTCTATGAAATCACAAGTCAGATCGCTCAGAGGGCAGTGCAGGGACAAAAAATCACTCTCCGCAAGCAGAGTATCCTTATTCACCTGAGAATAATCCGTACAGCTGCTCCTACCGGTCACGGAATGAAATATTACCTNACAACCAANGGCTGTAGCNAGATACNCTACCCTNTTCCCGATATTTCCCATTNCGACNATACCCCATGTTTTGCCCNCNANCTCATAAAAGGGAATGTCAAAATGAGAAAAACNGTCCTGTGCGCTATAGGCACCGGATTTGACATATGTGTCANAATATGNGAGCTTTTGACTGAGCGCCAAAGCTAGGGTAAAAGTGTGTTGTGCCACCATACTGGTAGAATAGTCCACTACATTGACCACCTTAATCCCTCTGGATTTACAGTACTCCAAATCACAATTGTCAAAGCCCGTGGCAAGCTCGCATATCAGCTTCAGATTTTTTGCTTCCTTGAGGGTTTCTTCACAAAAGGGAGATTTATTGGCAATCACAATATCCGCATCCTTCACCCTCTCCCTTACCTCCTCTGCAGTTATGGTATTGGAATAATAGGTTACGTCTCCGAAATCCCGAAAGCATTCCATGGAAATATCAATTCCAGCGCTCTTCCTCTCTAATACTACTATATTCATCTGTCTCCCATCTCCCCGTTATTGCAGGCAATCAAACCCCCTGCAGCAAGCTGACAGGGTATGAAACCTTACTCTTGCAAAAACCTGTGAAAGTCCTTGTATTTCTTCCACAGGTTTTGCTTTATCCGTTTATAGTAAATATATGCCGTTTTATGATAATCTCTTCAACAATTCTTCTCTTTGCTCCTCATATCCGGGCTTGCCAAGCAGAGCAAACATATTCTTCTTATAACTCTCCACACCGGGCTGGTTAAAAGGATTAACACCCAGCAGATAGCCGCTGACACCGCAAGCAAACTCAAAAAAGTAGAAAAGCTCACCCAAATAGAATTCGTTTACCTCAGGCACATTCACGATAAAATTAGGCACCTGCCCGTCAGTGTGCGCCAGAATAGTACCGTTCATAGCACTTTTATTGACAAAATCCACACTCTTGCCGGCAAGATAATTCAGTCCGTCCAAATCCACCGGCTCATCACCGATAATGATTTCTTCTCTGGACTCCTCCACGTTAATTACTGTCTCAAACATAATACGGGAACCGTCCTGAATAAACTGACCCATGGAATGTAAATCGGTAGTCAAATCCACACTTGCAGGATAAAGACCCTTCTTGTCCTTACCCTCACTCTCACCATACAGCTGCTTCCACCATTCACTGACATAATGTACTGCAGGCTCATAGTTGGCAAGAATCTCCACGCTCTTACCCTTTCTTAAAAGAATATTGCGAAGCGCCGCATACTGCAGAGCGTCATTGTCCTCAAAATCATTCTCCAGAGCACGCTTTCTTCCGCTTGCCGCACCTTCCATAAGCTTATCAATATCCGCGCCGCTTACTGCGATAGGAAGTAATCCCACTGCGGTGAGCACGGAGAAACGCCCGCCTACATCATCGGGTACCACAAAGGTCTCATAGCCTTCCTCGTCGGCAAGATTCTTAAGGCTTCCCTTCGCCTTATCGGTAGTTGCGTATATTCTCTTTGCCGCACCTTCCTTGCCATACTTCTCCTCAAGCTTTGCTTTAAATACACGGAATGCAATTGCCGGTTCAGTAGTCGTACCAGATTTAGAAATCATATTTATGGAGAAATCCCTGTCTCCCACCACGTCCATCAAATGTTTTAAGTAAGTAGAACTGATAGAGTTGCCGCAGAAATAAATTTCAGGCGCCTTGCGTACACTCTTGTCAACCACATTATAAAAGCTATGTCCCAAAAACTCAATCGCTGCTCTTGCCCCTAAATAGGAACCGCCGATACCGATAACCAAAAGCACCTCCGAATCGCTCTGGATTCGTTTCGCCGCCTCTTTGATTCTGGCAAATTCCTGCTTATCATAGTCTACAGGAAGGTCAATCCAGCCTAAAAAATCGTTACCGGCGCCGCTTCTTGATACCAATACTTCCTTGGCATCAAGCGCCAACTTCTTCATGTACCCGATTTCTTCCGCCGAAATAAATGAATCTGCCTTAGAATAATCAAATGCCACCCGTTTACTCATAATTACCCTCATTTCTGCCGCCAAGCGACGTTTACTTATATACTTGATTCCTCTTTTTAGAAACAAGTATTTCTGCTTTAAGTGTAGCAAACCTATATGGCAAATTCAAGATACTTTTAGCTTAAATGGTTAAAAATTCCTTCAAAAGATCCTCCAGCTCTTCCTCGTCAAGCTTAAAATTATCCAGTTCCGGAATGGGCTCTGTCTTTCCGCTTTTAATGGGCATCAGCTCCACAGTACGCCTGCCATATTGGTTCCCTATTTTTTGTCTGCCCATTCCTAAGCTTTCTTTGCCGTAAAGCATATCTATATCATCTTGCGTCACATCAATTTTAGCCGACAAATGATTTTCCAAATAATCTACCAGATTTACCCTGAGAACCCGCTTTTTCCCCTTCACATCTACAACCGTAGAAATGGAAAAATAGGCATATAAACCTGCAAAGGTTACAATATAAAAGGGAAGAATCTCCCCCAGCATCTTACCGGAGGCAATGCTTTTGCTAATGCCTATACCTGCGCATACCACTGAAAGCAGCATGGTTTGCCCTGACAAATGATATAATCCCTCAAAGGATATGGGCCCCAAAGAAAGTCTGCTTATAAACTTGTCCACAAAAACAGGAATATTGGAAACTCCGTTATTGAGCTGATAGCAATTCGCAAATTTAAGCTTACACTGCCGCAAAAGTTTATTTTTGGTAATTACCATATTATCGGTTTCCCTTATCATATTTTGCAGCAGCATTCCCAAAATAATTCTTATCAGAATGCTAAAACTAAAAAATAACGACATAGCAATTGTTATCCACTTTTCTTCTTTAAAAATATCAAACATAACTAATTTCCCCTTTACTAATTGATTCCCGTGAGCAACGAGCCAAGTAGACATGCGTGCATGTATATTTGGCGACTGCCGCGAGTGTCACATACCCCGCTGCTTGCGGCAGGGTTGTTGACTTACTTCTAGTATAACGCANANTATGACNGTTTTGTATGNTTANTCATCGTTGNTTTATAATAAATTACGACAAAAAGANCCTTGTTTATACAAGACNCCCTTAAAATAATTGTACCTTTTCTGCAGATTTTGCTCTACTGCCATACTCTTTACACAGTAATCTTATTATAACTCAGTAAATGCAGACAAAAGGGCATCTCTTTCTGCTTCATTACCTTCTGAATAAGTAATGGTCATATTTACCATTTTACCGGGTAAAAGTGCGATGTAAGCTTCCTGCTTCAATGCAACACCGTTTGCAGTTGTATCTACTAACAGCTTTGAATATTCCTGTCCCGCAATCGTAACAGTAGAACGCTCGTCAGAAACAACACAATCCATAGCCGTCATGGACTCAAGCTGTTGAACGGAAGCCTCTATAACATCATCCATTTTTAAGGAAGAAGTGTCCATAGGCTGTAAAATAATATTAACATTTGTGGTTGTAGTTTCATAACCTGCAAACAATTCATATATCATTGCAGACTTAGCCTGTTCTACCATTGCATCATTAAAATCATCGGAAAGTACATCCATGGTAATACCTGCTAACTGCAACAGCTGCTCCTGAGTCATCAGTGTACAGCCTTCAGGCGTTGTAAAACGAAATCCCATATACTCGGAATCATAACCTGTGTCTGTAAATACACCCACGGAATATTCCTTCTCAGCTTCGGGTGCATCTGATGATTCTTCGTTAGAAGCGTCCTCGGATTGTTCTACAGAATTTTGGGGATCTGCATTTCCCTGCTTTGCATCGTTGTTACCGCATGCTGTCATTAACAAGGTAGCAGCAAGCATTAACATAGCTATTTTTCTCTTCATAATTTTTCCTCTTTTCTTCTATATTTATCACACTTGTCCGTAATCACAAGCGACGAGAATAGATTATCAGAGTACTTTTAATTTATCAATATAACAAATGTATAAATTTTAGGACTAATTTCTTATTTTTTTCTACATATAATTATTAAATATTATTTTACAATGTTGCTTTCATCATATCATCCACCAATTTTATGACGTCTGCTTCGTTTGCCCTGCCCTTGACCAAAGGGTCATTCAAAAACGCTTCTGCAAATCCTTCTTACGCCATGCAACAGTAGTAAGCCCAAACTTCCATCTGCTCACTGTCTCAGGATCCTTTAAATATTCCTCACCCGGCATAAACTCTGCCAAATGGCGGTCTCCTGCTGCCGCAATTAGGCCAAATCTATTAAATAAATCCATCTTTACTCTATGGGCGCAGGCAAAGGTAGAATTCATCCAATTATTATCGGCTTCCTCAAAACCCTCCTCAAAATGATTCTCGATATAACTGCGATATATGGGAAATAAATCAATTCCCTTTTAACATGCATAATCAAACCATGTAAAATGATTGATACCCAGCACATTTACAGTTACAGGTAAATTCTATGGGATTGCTATTGGATTTCTCCGAAATCTGCTTCTCTTGTCAGACCCACGGCACGGAGTACGTTACCTGACAAATCGGTAATCAGCTTGATATCCTTTCCTGCCCTAAATACCTTTCTTCCGTTTACATAACCGACAACACCTCTCCCGCTATTTTCAATGCGGTAAATATTGTCGCCCCATTCCTGCTCATAGGTACATTCCGTTCCTGACAGTGCCCCCCAATAAACCTGTTCCCGTTCAATGTGTACTCCATACATACGAGCGGCATATTCCATAACGGAAAGCATTGCGGGACCATAGGCATCCTGTTTCCCCTCCAAAGATACCGCGGAGGGTTTCATGGTAAAAGGGTCATATTGCTGTACAAACACGCAATTCTCTCCAATGGCATCAAATAACTTTTCCCCCAGCAGGGGAACAATATGGTCGTATCCGTAATTCTCCAGTGCACGGATTGCCCTCTGATAGGTGAGTGCCTCTGCCTGTCCGCTCCAATTATTGGTGGTGACATTGCGGAACAAAGGGTCGTTTACCGCCACCGAGGGTAAGGGCATTTTTGTCCAAAATTCCTCGGGATTAAGCAAATGCTCCTTCACAAAACGGTCTGCCATATCCTGCGTAAGGCTGTTCCAGTACATGGCACGGAGACTGTTATGTATCATGGTGGGCATTACATTGTGATACTTATCCCTATCCAGACAGGCGCCCTTTTCCTCGCTCCACAGATACGAACGGATTTTTTTCCGTACCTGCAGCGCCTTTTTCTGCCACTGCCTCGCCAACTCGTCCTTACCCATGATTCTGCTGATTTCTGCCAAAGTATCCCTTGCCGAATAAGAGAAACTCATAATGTCAACGGAAGCAATGGGAACTACCTCGCACCCCTTTGGCGGAACTTCCTCCGTCCATGCATCCGGCGCATCTCCATAGCGCATGGCATGGTCTTCACCCGTGTCATACTTACACCATGTTTCCAGACAGCCGTCGCCATCGGAATCCCTTACCCTCCAAAGATAATCGTCAAAGCGCTCCAGCGTAGTATATAGCAAATCCAAATATGCCCTGTCCTTGCCCGACAAGTAATACATATTCAACGCAGGCGCCGGAAAACAAAAGCCCTGAAATTTGTTGAATTGCGGAGTCAGCACACCCTCTATCATGGCAATACTGCCCGGAATGCGCCCATCCTCTCTAGCCGTCTCCATAAAAAGCAGCTGATTATTCAATGCCGCTTCCATATTTCGCTTGGCATACATCTCGCCGCCCATGGGCTGTGTTTCCAGCCAGATTTTTTCGTAGCCGCCGCCCTCAATCAGAACTGTGCGCCCTGCAAAATCCTTTAAATTTTCGAGTGATTTTCTCTCTGCCGTATTTACCAGCTTCTGTAATAATTCGTCCTGCGTCTCAAAAAGAACCCTTGTATTTGCTATCATTTCGCAGTTTCCCTCTCAATACTCATATAATCAAAATCTGCAAAAGCCGACAATCCTGTCATATCATGGACATACATACCAAAATGCGCGCCTGTAAAGCCTCTGCAATGCTCATCAGTCATAATTTCGGTGGTATAATCTCCACCTGCCTGCTTCCAATCCTCACCGGAAATCTGATAATAGAAGCGCACCACTGTTCCCCCTTCACAGACCACTGCACGCAGTTTCATTTCTGCCAAAGCAGGTATATCAATAGGCGTAATTTCATCCGTCACTTCACCGGTATCACTCTTTAGCAGCACAAGCACAGACTTTCCCTCTTCCGTGACGGTCTTCCCCAATACATAGAAATTCATAGCGTCATACATGTATGTAATACCGGCAAGCTGCTCCGGATACTGCGGTAAAAATTCCATTGCCGTCTCCATCCTGCAGCACGCCTGTTGTTGCCGCACCGCTACCAGCGACACATGGTGCAGAGAATTTATGGATTCTCTTCCTATTATATGTAGATATCCTTTTCGCAACTTACAATCCGCAAATTCTTCATAGCTGCTTCTGGGAGAAGAATAACGTATACTCAGCTTATCATCCTCAAAGTCATCAAAGAATCCGTTTTCTTCATCTTTATAAGTATGCTCTGCAATACCCAGAGGCTCTTCCGTTTCCATATCCGCATATTTTCCGCCGGATTTCAGACACAGCCATCCGTCTTTATCCCAATACATTTTTTGAATAGCTGTCTCTCTGCCCAGCGTACACCACTTCCGACCGCTTAACGGGCGGGAACAAAGATGCACCATGTACCACTCTCCGTTTTGTGTCTCTACAATATCCGCATGACCGCACTTCTGAAGCTCATTCACATTTTCTTTATCAGAGGTTAAAATAGGATTGTTGGGCGCAGTCTCAAAGGGTCCCCAAATACTCTTAGCCCGGACCATAGTCACACAATGCTCATAGCCCGTGCCGCCCTCTGCCACCAACAGATAATACCAATCATTGATATGATACATATGAGGTCCTTCCGTACAACCGATACCTGAGCCGGCATACACCTTTTTGCGCTCTCCCACCGGCTTGAAGGTTTCCGGTTCTATCTCCTGAACCAAAACCCCCTTAAAACCATTCACCATATTGACCAGATACTTTTTTCCGTCCGTATCATGAAACAGGGATGGATCAAATCCGATACTGTTCAAATATACCGGCTCTGACCATTCACCGTAAATATCGTCCGTATACACTACATAATTATGAGTATTGTAATATCTTCCCTTCTTAGTCTTTACGTCCGTAAAAACNAAATAANANTATTTGCNGTCATAGCTTAAGCANGGCGCCCACACACCTCCGGAAGCCGGATTTCCTATCATATCCAGCTGGCTCTTTCTGCGAAGGGGAGACGCAATCTGCTCCCAGTGCTGCAAATCTCTGGAATGAANAAGCTTCACTCCCGGCCACCACTCAAAGGTAGAGGTGGCAATATAATAATCCTCGCCTGCCCGAATAATACTTGGATCCGGGCAAAAGCCCTTTAAAATTGGATTTTTTATCATTGCAAAATTCCTTTCCTACTATATTAAGGCATGATTTCTCATGCCTTAATAATTTTACCATATCAATCTTTCCGCTATCAACACGCAAATCGGGCACTATCCTTTCAAACCACTTGTTCCAATACCCTGTACCAGATACCTGTTAAAGAACAGAAAAATTAAAAATACAGGAATCAAAGACAGCGTTGACATTGCAAACATTGCACCGAAGTCCGTTGTGGAAGCCGTATCCGCAAACATCTTGATGGCAAGTGACGCTGTATAGCTCTCAGGCTTGCTCAAATAGAGCAACGAACCCATATAATCATCCCATTTCCAATAGAACTGAATAATGACTGTGGTCACTATAGAGGGTTTTAACGGCGGCAAAATCAAGGGCACAGGTGTATCTCCCCGTTCCTTCCGTAAGTAGTCAAAAAATCACTCCTTTGAGTACGACACCGACACTCCTGTTGACGTTTTGGAACATAAAAATACTATTGACCCTTTTCAAAACCTGTGATAAAGTCAAGTCAGCATGAACAAGGAACCAGACCGCCATGTTTATGAGTCATTTCCCTGACCGGTGCTCTGAAAATCAGACAAGACAAAATATTTCCTGTTTCGATTTCAGCATACCAGTGTACTGACACTAGGAACCGTTTCGGCGGCAGAAAAATTTAGCGTGGCGATACACGCAGAATGGGAGTTATTATGATTTATAATGTACATGATTACGGTGCTATCGGCGATGGAGCGCATAACGATGCGCCCGCCATACAGGCAGCCATTGACGACTGTCACAAAAATGGCGGCGGTCTCGTTATTTTAAGCGGCGGACACACTTACAGATCCGGCACTCTGGTTCTTCGTTCCTACGTGGAATTACATCTTGAAATGGGCGCCGTATTAAAAGGCAGCGATTGTTTGGAGGACTACAATCTTTTTGGCAACGGCAACGCCGCTCCCAAAGAAATTTCCGTACCCACTTACGAGAACTGTGAATATACCGGTCAACCCACTTTATTTTTCCTCTATGCCAAGGATTGTGAGTATGTCTCTATCACGGGAAACGGAAAAATCCACGGCAATGAAGAAATCTTTTACGGCACAGTCACCAAGTGGCATATTGACGGCAGCTTCTATCCCAGAGTTCCCCTGCTTTTTTTGGAGCATATCACACACCTTACCATCACACAGGTAACGCTTACTAAAAGCGCTTTTTGGACTACACATCTGGTGGGCTGCGAAGACGTTTTAATTGACGGTATCCGAATTCTCAATAACCTGCGTCTTGCAAACTGTGACGGAATTGACCCTGATCACTGCAAAAATATGCGCATTGTAAACTGTCATTTTGAAACCGCCGACGATTGCATTGTGTTTAAAAACACGGCACATTCCATGAAATATGGCGCCTGTGAAAATATTGTAGTGTCCAACTGTACTATGATATCTACCAGTGCCGCCATTAAATTCGGTACGGAAAGCGAAGCGCCTTTCCGTAATATTTCTGTTCAAAATTGCAGTATCAGCCGTACCAACCGCGGAATTTCCCTGATGTTGCGCGACAGTGGCTGTATAGAGAACATTACTTTTTCCAATTTAAACATTGATACCCGCATGTTTTCTAAAACTCACTGGTGGGGTGAGGCAGAACCCATTTCCATTACTGCAGTAAAGCGCAATGAGGATACTTCCATAGGATATATACACAATATTACATTTGAAAATATACACTGCACTGGTGAAAACGGAATTTTAATTTATGGGGAAGACTCCCAAAATATCGGCAATATTAATTTTGAACGAATATCTCTTCATCTGATAAAACGAACCGATTGGCCCAAGGATAACCACGACCTGCGCCCCTGTGTGCAGAAGGGCATTTTAAAAGGCTCTCTCAATGCGGTTTACGCCAGAAATGCTGCAAATATTTGTATGAAGCAGCTTCAGGTAGAGGTCGAGCCGGAAATGCAGGAATTTATGGAACGGCAGTTTGATGTGAAGGATTGCAATGATTTTGTGATAAATGAGACAAGCATGTGCAACAGTTCAGCCATGGGGAAATGATTATTTGTTTCTACAGTAATTAATTTTGTATTTTTCTGTGCAGGGGAAGTATTTTGAAACAGCGGATATATGTAAGCCATTGGTTAAATCTACGATTTGTGGGAAAGGTTTGAGCTTATGAAACAATTACTTAATTTGGAAAACCCTGTATGGAAATTTATCGGCAATATTGCAGATATGTTTCTTTTGTCAATTTACTGGTATGTATGCTGCCTCCCTTCTTCCCGCTTTTGTAATGATATCTGCTTTCTTTCTGATATATTTATCCTTCCTGTTTCCGTTTCTGGCAAGATGTGAAAACAACACCAAAACATTAATGGGAATGTGTTTTGCCATGAGCATCCGCTATTTTCTTCCGATACTCTCCACTCTTATTGTAACATTGGGAACCTTTTTGGTTGGATTATTCCTGTTCTGGCCCCTTATGTTGATTGCGCCAGGACTTTCCGCTTACCTGAATTCCTATATATTCAATCGTATTT
>WFLX010233964.1_pt1 | contig 16764 bp, 13 predicted proteins | sample 4967041 | NCBI WGS metagenome assembly WFLX01 (sample SAMN12857096, study PRJNA449069) | gut metagenome | isolation source: stool from male and female vole | host: Microtus ochrogaster | place: USA:Florida | collected 2017 | reverse complement strand
AAATCATTCAACACTATCGCTGCGACATTTTATGAACACTCCGACGAGATAATCAATTTCTTCGATAACCGATCCACAAACGCATCTGCCGAATCCATGAACTCAAAGATCAAGGCGTTCAAAGCTAAACTGCACGGTGTCAATGATACGAAATTCTTTATCTTCAGACTCTGCAATCTATATGCCTGACACAGCTTTTTTACTATGCGCCTATACTCTTTTTATGCTGCTTTGTAGTATATATGTAACTTTGTATATTGGTTTGTATTATGTATACTGCTTTAATTAGTTAATCTCTCTCTTGTATAAATATAGTTTTACGCTATGTCAGGGAGTCTAACATAGTTTACTTTGCAGTCCCTTAATCTTACCTTACATCAGAGAGTATCACTGTGCATTATTATTGTATCGCACACGATAGAGTACTCCGGTTAGACGNTCACATTCCTCTTTCTGGTCGCGCAGGATGGCCAAAATCTGCGGATGAAAGTTACCNTAACGGTCGCNANGGATGCGAAACTCCAGTTTCTTACCTTGCCTGTAGGTGTGCCCCGGTCGATAATCNTTACCTTTCTTGTTAGGATTATCTCGCAGAAACTTACAACGTTCTGCGAACATCATGCTCTCAAGCGTAATTCTCATAATGAAGAATCCATTTAGAAACGCACAGTTTTAGTAGTTCTGCCAGAAACTGTGCGTTTCTAAATGGATTCTTCACGTTTCTTGTCGCTTTTTAGGGTATATTTTGATTCTATTTATAACAAAATCAGCTTATACGATGTAAAAATCATTAGATTATTTTGGAAGTGAGCAGGAAAAGAGTATCTTTGTGGCATTATATCCGCTATTAGCGTAAAGTCCATTGAACAAGAAACAGTTAAGCGAGGTCACAGAATGCACAGGTTATTTTTAATAAAGCGTCTTTTTGCATTCATTTTATTGCTGTATGCAAGTGGAGTATTGAGCAAAGTTGGCGATGTGTTTTATGTGTTGGAAGCCATCAAATATGAGAAGCACACCGCTTATGACAGCGACTTTAATGTGTCTGTCAACGGTCTTGACTGGAGAGNCCCGGGCAACCANAANTTCTCAGACGGCTGGCGTATCGGCGGAAATGAGTTAAGNAAATCCGACCGCACNATTACNGGCAAGAGTGCGATTGGCATGGCAATCGGCAAGGTAACGCTGCACCACGGGGGTGTTACGAGTGAGAAGTTCACAGTTCATTCCATAAGCCTGACAGTGGCATCAGATGCAAACTATAGTCATCCGATAGCCACAATAACAAAGACCTTCCCCTCTGTGTCCTCCGCAGGGAGTATCGACTTCGAGCCATCCTCGGGTGCCGTATGGCCGGCCGACAGTTATTACAGACTGACCATAAGATGTTCTAACAGCNCCACAACCAACCAAGGTNTCATCTTCAAATCGCTGGTATTCTACGAAGNCATGGATGAAGACGCAGTCCCCCTGCCGTCTCCGTCTAATCTCTCCGTGTCAGACGTCACGCATAACAGCGCGAAACTCACTTGGAACCCGGTGGAAAAAGCCATCGGCTACAAGGTAAGGATAGGCAGTTCGGAACATGTCGTATCCACGACCACCTTCTTCGCGACAGACATAGAGTCCTCCACCGTCTATACGTGGTCCGTCATGGCTCTGGGTGACGGCACAGCGTATTCNTCGAGCGAATACGCTGCATCGGAAACATTTANGACAACGTCCNTCCCCACCCACNCCGTAAAATGGAGTGTGAACGGCCACATAACCACAGAGCAAGTTGCAGAAGGANCCTCCATCGCNTTCAGTGCACCGACCTCGGACATTCCGGAAGGAAAGACCTTTGTCGGGTGGTATGTCAGTCCATATGAGCATTCAACCATAGCTCCCTCATACGTTCATTCGGCAACGATGGGGACCTCTGATGTCACCTACTACGCAGTGTTTGCCACCAAAGAATCAACAGGAGAAACATACGAGCTCAAAGCCCAGACACTGCAATACGACACATGGAAATACCGAGGGTCTACTCAGGACAAAGACACCTACCGGCTGTTTCATGCCGATGGCTATGTGGAGTCCGAACCATTTGATTTAAGCCTCCTCACCAAAGTCATTGTTTATGGCGGAACATTTGGCGGAACATCATACAACCGCCTCACCATAGGCGACGGCACGAGCATTTGGAAAGAAGTAACGGTGTCTGGTAACGATGCAACAAAGGCACACACATATTCGGGCGGTACACCGCTTTCCGGTATAGGAACATTGCGGGTTACATCCTGTTCCGGCAAAGCCTCTTCCGGCGCAGGCATACGCATTTCCAAAATCGAGATATTCATTGCCTCCGACGCCATCTACTCCGACTTCAGCACATCCCCGCAATCCCCCTCTTACACAGCCGGGACATTAGACTTTTCGGCCCATAACGCAGAGGGTTACTGGGCCACATTCAGCAGCGACCGAGTCACGTTCTTCCCCCGTGGCATCTCCCCGTATATTGTCTCGGTGGAAGGCAGCCGNATGGTGTTGCGTGGCGGTGACGACGTGTTCGGTCAGGNCACGAGAGTGAGTATNTCCGAAAACGAACAGACCGGATACTGTGTNCCGGCCAATGTCGGAGTGCTGNTGAACAGTTCCCTTCGTTCCGCCCCATATTATACCGTAACCGGCCGTGGAGTCGCGCCCATAGAAGCATCAGACAATCTCCTTAGGCCNGGTACAGGCGGAGAGACGACAGGCGATGGCTGCAAGTTCTACCGTCTGGCATATGATGACTATGCGGCGCAGACAGGTCTCGGCTTCTATTTCGGTGAAGGGTGTTTCGCCGGTGAGGCCTTCATCTGCAGGGCGGGATTGGCCTATCTGGCCGTTCCGGAAGAAGTCTCCGTCAAGAAGTTTGTTTTTGACACGGAAGAATCAGACGGAATAGATGTTCCCCTTCAAGTCAGGATAAAGGAAGCGCCGTTATTCAATCTTTCCGGTCAGCGCCTGCTTCGCCCTCAGAGGGGAATCAATGTGGCGAACGGAAAGAAGTATGTGGTGGAATGATGAGGAGAGAAGGAAAAAGAAGATGAAAGAGTAGGGAAAGAAGAGATGAAAGATGCAGAAAAGGAGATGAAGAAGAGATACACTCCTCCCCGCATGGAGGTGGGGAGAGTGGATGTTTACGCCCCCATCCTGACGTTGTCGGACGGTATCATCGGGACCACGGTAGATCATGACAATCTGGACAATGTTTTTATCAAAGAGCATAGCTCCCGAAGCCTTTGGGACATTCAGTGGTAAGAGATTGCCTTCGGAGGTATTCCATGTTGCAGAGTAGTATGTGTTGTTCGGAACAATCGCCGTTGTGGAAGTGAGTGTTCATGGGTGAGCGAAGAGTGTGCCATGCGGATAACCCAATCGGCCGGATTGCCCAAGCTGAAGACTAAATCATGATACGCAAAAGTGATGAGAATAATAGACTGAAACGCTCGGCATGCTCCATGACTATATCGTTTCGTCGTATAAAGTGTTCTAATACTGTCAGCAAGCTACATTTTTCTTTTTTTGCCTTGNCTGCTTTCACATCTCTTGTTTCGCAGGTNTCTGACTTCCATACTGCCAAACAGCCTGCACCTCTTTCTTATTCANGGCAAATAATGCTGCATAATAGACGCAAAAACAAGTTAAGTTGATTTATATAAGTTGTCATATAAAGGAAAAAATTGTACCTTTGCCCTGCAAAAAGAGCTATTTGTAATGACTAAACATGTTGCATACATACTGTTGCTGTGTTTTTTGACGATTCATTCGCCAGCCGGTGCGCAGCAGTGGACACCACAGAGTTTGGCGGACGGAATGTCTTGCTATCTGCTCAATGCTGTGGCTCAGCGATTCCTGACGGATGCCGACACGCTCTCCGCCAATCGCCCCGTGGCTTTCACGGCAACCGTTCAGACGGACGGAACCTACACCTTCCGCGCGGCTGGTGGCAAAGCCATCAATTTGACCATCACTCCCAATTCCGGCATCACGGGCGGCGCTTTGCCCAAGTCCGNGACGGCTTCNCTGGGCGAGACAGCTACGGCATTCCGTGCAGAAAGCACTGCGGACGGCTATACGCTGAGCACTACAGCCACATGGAAGTATGGACTTTTCGACCGCAATAGCGCTTCCTGTACCGCCGGCCTTTCCGCACGCATCGATGCAGAGACGGGCACCGCCGCTTTTGTAGCCAGCACCGATGTTGCCGACAACTGTCGCAACTGGATTTTGGTTAGTCCGGCGGAATATAACAGCAGCCCGTATGCACGCCCCCAAGCGCTGGAGCGTTTGAGTTGCGCCATTGAGGCTGTCAATGAGGCGAAGGCTTTGGACATNCCCTCCGGCGCCAAGGNTACNCTGGAGGCGAAGCGGACTTCGGCGCAAGCCACATATTCTGCTGCCACCAGCAGCATTCCGTCCATCAGCGCACGCGTCACCGTGGAGCAAATCAACAATGCTGCNGCNGGGCTGGAGCAGGCCATAGCCGAGGTCAAACAGCTCGTTGTGTATTATGCGGCCTGTAAGCAGGAGGTTGACAATGCCGAGCGAATAGGCGGCACAACAGTGTCGGCAGCATGTGCTACGGCGCGTGGCGCCTTGGCTCTGAGCAGCAGCACCGGCACCATGGACGTCGCTCTGAACGCCATGCGCCTCTCCCTGATAGGCTATTTCCGGCAGCAGAAAGAACTTAATGACAGTACCGACATGACTGGCATGCTGGCCAATCCCTCGTTTGAGCGCAGCACTATGGGCGGCTGGTACACCTTCCAGGTTGATGATTCTGACTTGTCCTCGTTGGCCGGCATCGTCACGGGCGGTGACCTCAGTGGCTTGGCCGACCTCATTTCCTTCGGCGAGTTCTCCGACCAGTCGCATCCGGTGCTCTCCGAAGGCACAAACGCTATGGCGGGAGGACACGGCAGCTACCACTACGCTTCCCCCGGCCAGATGCTCTGCCAGCCCATCATCGGACTGCCCAATGGCGACTATCGTCTTTCGGCGCAGATGTACTGCAAGTCGGGCATGCTCAATGCCCAGTCGTGCTACGCCAGTGCCATTGTCATTCCCGACAGTGTGGTGAAGAAGGTGGTGGGCGACGTCGACCTGACGAAGATTACGGACATGGACTACTACCTACAGCTGTTTGCACAGAACATCGGAACCGTTATCGGGCAGAGCACCATGGCATATGGCAGTGTCAAGACAAAGGACAGCAATGTTTTTGCAACGGCNGCTGTCGATTTCCAAATAGAGGATGGCGCCATTGTGCTTGCTGTCTTCAATGGCGGGATGCTGCCGGTGGTCAGCTCAGATGCTTTCTGTGCCGACGATGTGCGCCTCANNTATTTGCAGCCTATACCGCTGGAGGGTGATGTCAATGGCGACCGGCGTTTCAGCATAGCGGACGTTGTGGCGGCAATCCGCCTGCTTGTCTCTCCCGATGCGGAAGGGCTTAAGCCGGCGAACGGCGACATGGACGGCGATGGCCGCATCACGGAGACCGACATAGAGCAACTTGTGGAAAAGCTGAAGGTCCGGTAGTCCATAGCCTGCGGTTGCTTTTCCAGTTGTTTTTCGTAGCACGCTGCGTGGGGTTGTGCGGCATGCCGTGTAGAGTCGTGCCGCACGTTGTGTGGCACGGTGCGGCACATTGCCACGGCCCGCACTGCGGAGCGGGCCTTTCGGTGCGGCTTTTTTCGGAACGGAGTTTACGCCGGTTCCATCAGCGCGGAGGCAAAGGCTAATTGTGAACGAGAGTGCCGATGTCTTCGCCCATGAGCACCTTTTTGAGGTTGCCTACGATGTCCATGTTGAAGACGTAGATGGGGAGGTTGTTCTGCATGCACATGGCGGTGGCGGTGATGTCCATGACCTTGAGTCCTTGTGCGATGACGTCCTGATAGCTGATATCGTGGTATTTTGTAGCAGCAGGGTCTTTTTCCGGGTCGGCGGTGTAGATGCCGTCCACTCGTGTGCCCTTCAGCATCACGTCGGCTTCAATTTCTATGCCGCGCAGCGAGGAGCCTGTGTCGGTGGTGAAGTAAGGATTCCCGGTGCCTGCACTCATGATGACCACTTCTCCTTTTTCCATGGCTTCGATGGCTTTCCACTTGCTGTAGAACTCTCCGATGGGTTCCATGCGTATGGCAGTCAGCACGCGGTTGCTCTGCCCTATGGCACCCAGAGCGCTGCTCAGAGCCAGGGAGTTGATGACCGTGGCGCACATGCCCATCTGGTCGCCCTTCACGCGGTCGAAGCCTTTGCCGGCTCCTGTCAGTCCGCGAAAGATGTTGCCGCCGCCTATGACGATGCCTATCTGNACGCCCATTTGGGCAGCTTCCTTAATTTGTTCGGCATACTCGCTCAGACGTTTNACGTCTATGCCGTAACCTTGCTCNCCCATCAAGCTCTCGCCGGAGAGCTTGAGAAGAATGCGTTTGAATCTTGCCATTGTTGTATGTTTTGTTAATGATGACTTATTGGTTGACTTGTGGTGTTGCCGTGCACTCTGCCACGGCTCGCTTAGCCCGGTGCGCTCTGCCCGGTGTTTCCTGTTGCAGACAGGAGCCTATTCAGCATTCGGCTCACTAAAACCTGACCTCCTTGAAACCGTATCGGCGAAGTTTGCCTTCGGCATCGCGGAGTATGAGGTGTCCGGTGGGTTCCACATCGACTATGACGGCGCGAAAGGTGCCATCACGGTCGGTATAGTCGTGTTCCACGGCTCGCAGGTAGAGGCGGTCGAGGTAGCGGGTGTGGAGAGCATCGAGGTCGCCGCGGTCTATCTGGCCCATGTTGCGCGTCATGTGTTCCATGAAATGCTCGAGCACGAAGCGGCGTTCCACGTTGTTGCCGACAATCTGTGCCAGCGAAAGCGGGTTGGGAGCATCGCTCAGAAACGTGCGTTGGTTGATGTTGATGCCGATTCCGATGGTGGAGCGCTGTACCGTAGCGCCCAGCAAATCGTTCTCTATGAGCATTCCCGCCACTTTGCCTCCGTTGTGATAGACATCGTTGGGCCATTTCACCAGAAATCCTGGCGTGAAGGCCTCGAGCGCATCGGCCACTGCCAGTGCCGCCGCCTCGGAAACAGCATACATGCATCGGGCAGTCAAGTTGTTGGGCATGACGCGCAGGCTCAGCAATAGGTTCTGNCCGCGTGCCGATTCCCAGCTGTTTTGACCGCTTCCGCGCCCGGCTGTCTGATACTCAGCTGTCACGAGAGTGGTGCGGCTGTCGCCNGGTGTGTTCATGCGGTGCAGGAAGTTGTTGGTGGAGTCCACATCGCCCAGTTCCATCATGCGGAATGTGGGCGAGTCGTCCAGGCAGAAGTGCCTTTCCATATTCTGTTGCGTTGGTTTTGCTTGCAAAAGTAATAAAAATAGTTCACACAAACGGCAGACATCGGGATTTTCTTTGCGTCCGGCGNATGCTTTTCTCTTCTCCTCGGGTTGCTGTTGCAGTTTTCTTCTGCTGCACTGTCGCTTTTGCCGGCGTCACTCATTCTTGTCGGTGGTCTCCGTTCGTCCGTTGGCTGTTGCAGAGCAACAATCGGCGAGCTAATGTGGCAANCAGTTCCCTTNCCTGTGTCGAAAAACTANAAAAAGAACAAANAAGGTCAAGTTTTTTCGTTTTATGCTTCGAATAAAGCAAAGTAATTGCTACATTTGTGCGGAATAATCATATAATAACACTTATTTTAGCACATGAAACGTATCTTTTCCTTCCTCATTGCCTGTCTGCTTGTCGTGGCGATGTATGCTGCCAAGGCCGATGCCTTGAGCAACTTTCCTGTTGGTTCCACTCCCGAGGAAGTGGGGCGCCGCATNGCCTATCATTTCGTNGATGGCAAACATCAGTATTGGGGCGACACGAAGAACATAGGCTATCACGAGGTGTGTACATGGAATGGTGCGCTGATGTGGGGGCGTGCCGTGGGCGACAACGTTATCCTGCNAAAGATGAAGGACCGCTTTNACGACCTCGTTGCGAACCACAAGGAGAANCTTCCCNCAAAGNACCNCGTNGACCTTAACATGTTCGGCTNTCNGCCANTGAGTCTCTACAAATCGTTCCCTACAGAAGAGAGCTACAAACAGATGGGGCTCTCGTATGCCGACACGCAATGGGAGTTGCCGAACAAGGCAAAGGAAAGCGAGAAGCGTTTGGCCCGACAGGGGTACACATGGCAGACCCGAATGTGGATAGACGACATGTACATGATAACCATCTTGCAGGCTTGGGCCTATCGCACGACAGGCGACCGCAAGTACATAGACCGGGCCGCACACGAGATGGTGAAGTACCTCGANGAGCTGCAACGCCCTAACGGTCTCTTCTATCATGCGCCCGATGTGCCTTTCTACTGGGGGCGTGGCGATGGCTGGATGGCCGTCGGACTGACGGAAGTACTGGATGCTCTTCCCAAGGACAGCCCGTACTACAAACGTATCAAGAAGGGCTACCGCAAGATGATGAAGAGCCTGCTGCGCTACCGCAATACCGAGGGACTCTGGAATCAGCTCATCGACCAGCCCGACTTCTGGACGGAAACATCCGGCTCGGCAATGTTCACCTATGCCTTCATCCGCGGTGTCAAGAAGGGATGGCTCCCGGAGAAAAGCTATGCACCTGCGGCTCGCAAAGCATGGCTCGCCCTTATACCTTATATAAATAAGGATGACAATGTGACCAACATCTGCATCGGTACAGGCAAGAAGAACGATTTTAATTACTATCTGGACCGCCCGCAGATGACCGGCGACTATCACGGACAGGCTCCTTACCTATGGTGTGCAGCGGCCCTTCTGGAGTAGGGCCGGCCGGAGCTTCGGCAAGGAAACGCCGTGCATGGCAGCTTCCCGGCAACCACATCACCATCTCCCCCGGCCGGAGCAGAAACTGACCGTTGCCCTACGTCCCAAGGGGAGCACTGGGAGCTATTGCCTGCAATTCTGCGAGAACATGAGCGCAGTGAGCAGTGTTACCATAAAACAACCCTCTCGACTTAACTTCCGAAAGCACAAACTTGCACAACCCTAAACATCATAAGACATGAAATGTCAAGAGAGATTCCACGAAATCTATAAACGCGAGGCCGAGGCGCTTGCCTTCTGTCCTTACCGTGTATGCCCGATAGGCGCACATAGCGATGCCAATCTGGGCAAGATAACCGGACTGGCCATCGACAAGGGCATCCACATGGCATACAGCCCCAAACTGAACGGCGTCGTAGAGCTCTGTTCGTTGCAGTTCGGCAAGCGCGCTCAGTTCCACGTGCGCGATGTGGCACGCAACAAATGCGATGACTGGGCCGACTACCTGCGTGGTGCTACTCTTAAACTCAGCGAACGCTATCCCCTCACCTACGGCATGAGCGGTGTCATTGAAGGAAGTCTCCCCATTGGGGGCCTCTCTTCGTCCGCTGCCGTAACCCTCGTNTATCTGAAAGCCCTTTGCCACGTCAATCTCATACACCCCGAACCGCTTGAACTCATACAGATAAGCGTGGCCGCCGAAAACGAATATGTAGGCGTCAACTGCGGCAAACTCGACCAGAGCTGCGAGGTCTATTCCAAAAAGGACCACTTGCTCTATCTCGACACCAAGGACGACCGCTACGAACTCATCCCGACCCATCCCGCCATGAAGCCCTATCGCATAGCCATCTTCTTCAGTGGCATAGAGCGGACACTGGCAGGCAGCAAATTCAATATGCGCATTGACGAGGCACGCTCTGCCGCCTACGCCATGCAGGCTTATGCCGGTATGGACTACGGCAAGTTTCAGGAAGCCAACCTGCGTGCCGTGCCTCGCGAGGTCTATGAAAAGTACAAACATCGTCTGCCCGACACTTGGCGACGTCGCGCCGAACACTGGTACACCGAGTACGAACGTGTGCAGCAAGGTGCCGAGGCCTGGCGCCGGGGCGACCTCGACACGTTCGGTCGTCTCAGCTTCGAAAGCGGGCATAGCAGCATTGTCAATTGGGAAACAGGCTCGCCCGAGTTGAAAACGCTCTACGACATCATGACCCATACCGATGGCATCTATGGCGGACGATTCAGCGGTGCCGGGTTCAAAGGCTGCTGTATGGCACTCATCGACCCGGCATACGAAGCGGACATTATCCGTCAGGTCACCAAAGAGTACCTCAACGCCTTCCCTCAGCTCGAAGGCAAGTACAGCGTGCATATTTGTGACAGCGCAGACGGACTCTACTGAACGCCGGCGTGTCAGTCAGTCTTTCGGCACGCACCGCTTGACTTCCTGACTTCCGAATGCTCAGACCACAGCGATTACAAACTTGCGCCATTAACATCACACACACAACATGAAATGCCTTATCCTTGCGGCTGGCTATGCCACCCGCCTTTATCCCCTCACCGAGAACTTCCCCAAACCACTCCTGCAAGTGGGCGACAAGACTATACTTGACTGGCTCATAGATGATATAGACGGCGCAGGACTGGTGGATGAGTATGTCATCATCTCGAATCACAAGTTTGCCTGCCACTTTCAAGAATGGGCAGCAACGAAGCGGCAAAAAGTGATTGTGGTGGACGACGGGACTTCTACCAACGAGACGCGACTCGGTGCCGTGCGCGACATACAGTTCGCCATCGAGCAGCTCGGACTGGATGACAACATGCTTGTCATAGCCGGCGACAACCTGCTTGACTTCAGTCTCCAGTCTTTCATGCGCTATGCCCAAGGGAAACAGACCTCCTGCATCATGCGTTTCTACGAACAGGACGCGCAAAAACTGCTTAAATGCGGCGTGGTGACTGTGGACAATAACGACCGCATACTCCGGATGACGGAGAAGTCGCCTAACCCCGAAACGCACTGGGTGGCACCGCCTTTCTACTACTATACNAAGGCCGATGCACGCCTTGTGCGTACCGGCATCGAATGCGGTTGCGGCGTGGATGCGCCGGGCTCTTACATCGCCTGGCTGNGTACCCGGACCCCGGTGCACGCNATGGAAATGCCCGGCCGACGCTACGACATTGGCAACCTACAGAGCTATCGGCAGGTGCAGCAAGATTACGAAGGTATCACCATAAAGTGAGCGGAAAAGATGCCGAGCGGGGTGTCTTTTGCATGATAATTCAGCACTTTACGCCACTTTTCCCGTCGATTATTTGCACGTTTCGGGGAAAAGACGTAACTTTGCACACAGAAAGATGAATGTGAGGAGCTCCGAAGGTTCCTCACTTTTCTTTATAAACCGATAACACAACAAGACACATGATCAGTAAGAGTGCAGTGCAGCAAGCCGTAGAGGAATGGCTTGAGGGTAAGGAGTATTTCCTGGTGGACATCAGCATCAGTGCAGATGACCGTATCGTGGTCGAGATAGATCACGCCGACGGCGTCTGGATAGAAGACTGTGCCGAGCTGAGCCGNCACATTGAGACGCGTCTGAGCCGCGACGAGGAAGACTATGAGCTCGAAGTGGGCAGTGCCGGGCTGGGTCTGCCTTTCCGTGTGCGCCGCCAGTACGAGATTCATGTGGGCAATGAAGTCGAGACACAACTGCACGATGGACACAAGTTCCGCGGCACGTTGCTCAGTGTGGGAGAGGAAAGTTTCAAGGTGGGCAGTCTCCAGAAAGTGAAGGAGGAGGGCCGGAAACGCCCGGTCGTCCGGGAGGTTGTCACGGAGTTCAAATTCGCCGATGTTGCCTACACAAAGTATCTGATCAAGGTGAAATAATTGCGAACAAACAAAAAACAAGATAATGGCAAAGAAAGCACAAGCAACAGAGACAGTGAACATGGTGGAAGTGTTCACTGAATTCAAAGACAAGAAGAACATCAACCGTGCCACATTAGTTAGTGTGCTTGAAGAATGTTTCCGCAACGTCATCGCCAAGCTCTACGGCTCGGACGAAAACTACGATGTCATTGTGAACCCCGACAAGGGTGACTTNGAAATCTATCACAACCGCATTGTGGTGGCCGATGGCGAGGTGACGGACCCTAACAAGGAAATCACATTGAGCGAGGCACGCAAGGTGGCCGATGACTATGAAATAGGTGAAGATGTCAGCCAGCGCGTCAATATGGCCGACTTCGGACGCCGGGCTATCCTTACCCTCCGTCAGACTCTTGCCGGCCGCATCATGGAGCTTGAGCACGACAACCTCTACAATCAGTATAAAGACCGCATCGGCGAGATAATCAGCGCAGAGGTCTATCAGACCTGGAAACGCGAGACGCTGCTCATGGACGAGGAAGGCAACGAGCTGCTGCTGCCTCGTCAGGAGCAGATACCGGGCGACTTNTTCCGCAAAGGCGAGAGCGCACGGGCCGTTGTCTCGCGCGTTGAAAACACAAGCGGCAAGCCCCGCATCGTGCTGAGCCGTACCGACAGCGCTTTCCTACAGCGCTTGTTGGAGGCTGAGGTGCCTGAAATTCAGGATGGACTCATCACCATACACAAGATAGCACGCATTCCCGGCGAGCGCGCCAAGATTGCCGTGGAGAGTTACGATGACCGCATAGACCCGGTGGGTGCCTGTGTCGGCGTAATGGGAAGCCGTGTGCGCGGCATCGTGCACGAACTGAACGGCGAGAACATCGACGTTATCTCCTGGACGTCCAATCCACAGCTCATGATTACCCGTGCCCTTGCTCCGGCGCGTGTCAACAGCGTTACGCTCAACGATGAAGACCACACGGCGGAGGTTTACCTTGACCCCGATCAGGTTTCATTGGCCATCGGCAAGGGCGGTTTGAACATTAAACTTGCCAGCATGCTGGCCGGCTATACCATCGACGTGTTCCGCGACATTGAAGAGGAAGTAGTTGACCCCGACGATGTAAACCTCGATGAGTTTGCCGATGACATAGAACCTTGGATTATCGAAGCGCTCAAGAAACTCGGCTTCCAGACAGCGCGCTCCGTGCTGGGCGCACAGCGCGAGATGCTCATACAGGATGCCGACCTCGAAGAGGAAACCGTCGATGAGGTTCTGCGCATCCTGCAAGCAGAGTTCGAGTAATTATTTTTAAGACAACACAAGAGGAGCTGAACACATATGAGTATTAGATTGAATAAAGTAACAAAGGAGTTTAACATCGGTCTGCAAACCGCTGTGGAGTTCCTTCATCAGAAAGGCCACANCGATGTTGAGGCTAATCCCAACTATAAGATAACCGAGGAGCAGTACGCACAGTTACAACGTGAGTTCAGCACCGACAAAGGTCTGCGCAATGAGGCTTCCCAGCTCATTCAGCAGCACATCGGCCAAGCCAAGGAGCGCAAGGACGCGCCAAAAGCAAAGCNTGCGGTGGAGGAGATTGCCGTAGAGAAGCCCAAGGTGGAGGGTCCGAAAATACTGGGCCACATAAACCTTGCTGCCCGCACCGATGCTCCCAAGGCCGAGAAGCATGCGGAACAGAAGCCTCAGGCAAAGGTCGAACCCAAGCCGGAAGCCCCGAAGCGCGAGCCAAAACCAGAAGTTCCCAAAGCCGAACCNAAGCAGGAGGCTCCCAAGGCAGAGCCCAAACCGGTGGAGCCCAAGCCTGAACCGAAGCCCGCCCCAGCTCCCGTGGCGGAAGAACCGGCAGCTGCAACAGAGAAGAAGGACGAAGTGTTCCGCCTCAACCCGAGTGTGACGGTAGGCCCCGGTCTGACCATCAAAGGCAAAATAGACCTGTCGAGCCTGAACCAGACGACTCGTCCAAAGAAAAAATCGCAGGAAGAGCGTCGGCGTGAGCGCATAGCACAGGCCGGCGGTCAGAGCGGCGACCGAAAGAAACGTGTCCGCATGGGCAAAGAGCGTGTGGATGTCAACGCTGTGGCAAACCAGATGCAGCAGAATGGCGGACAGAAGAAGAACAACGGCGGCGGCCAAAACATGCACCAGCAGGGCGGCGGCAAGAAGAAGCAAAAGAACCAGCCTAAGCAGGCTCCCGTGCAGCCGGAGGTTAGCGACGAGGAAGTGGCAAAGCAGGTTCGCGAGACTCTNGCCCGCCTAACCAGCAAAGGCAACAAGATGGGCAAGGGCGCCAAGTATCGCCGTGAAAAGCGCGATGCCATCCGACATGGCATCGAAGAGCAGATGGAGAATGAGGCAGCAGAGAGCAAGGTGCTCAAACTGACTGAGTTCGTGACGGCCAACGAACTGGCCACGATGATGAATGTGCCCGTCACAAAGATTATTGCCACCTGNATGCAAATAGGCATCATGGTGAGCATCAACCAGCGCATGGACGCTGAGACCATCAATCTTGTGGCCGAAGAGTTCGGCTTCAGCACCGAGTATGTCAGTGCCGAAGTCAGTGAGGCTGTCAGCGAAGAGGAGGACGATGAGCAGGATCTCGTGCCGCGTGCACCGATTGTCACCGTCATGGGTCATGTCGATCACGGCAAGACTTCGCTGCTTGACTACATTCGTCAGACCAACGTCATCGCTGGCGAGGCCGGCGGCATAACACAGCATATCGGCGCATACAACGTGAAGCTCGAGGACGGACGGCACGTTACATTCCTCGACACACCGGGCCATGAAGCCTTCACCGCCATGCGTGCCCGCGGCGCACAGGTCACCGATATTGCCATCATCATTGTGGCAGCCGATGACGACATCATGCCGCAGACCAAGGAGGCCATTGCGCATGCCACCGCTGCCAACGTGCCCATCGTGTTTGCCATCAACAAGATAGACAAACCCGCAGCCAACCCCGACAAGATTAAGGAAGGCTTGGCTGCCATGAACTTCCTTGTGGAGGACTGGGGCGGAAAGTATCAGAGCCAGGACATCAGCGCAAAGAAGGGAATCGGTGTGGACGATTTGCTGGAAAAGGTACTCCTCGAAGCGGAGATGCTCGACCTCAAGGCAAATCCCAATCGCAAGGCAACGGGTTCCATCATAGAGTCCAGTCTGGACAAAGGACGCGGTTATGTGGCCACCGTGCTCGTCAGCAACGGCACACTCCATGTAGGCGACATCATGCTGGCCGGCACAAACTATGGCCGCGTCAAGGCCATGCTCAACGAGCGAGGACAGCGCGTACAGGAGATTGGCCCTGCCCAGGCGGCTACCATTCTCGGTTTGAACGGAGCTCCTCAGGCCGGTGACACCTTCCATGTAATGGACTCCGATCAGGAGGCACGCGAGATAGCCAGCAAGCGCGAGCAGTTGGCACGCGAGCAGGGACTGCGCACCATGAAGCGCCGTGGCTTGGAGGAACTGGCCCACAACATTGCCCTCGGCGGCGTACAGGAACTCAACCTCATCGTCAAAGGCGATGTCGATGGCTCCATNGAGGCTCNTAGCGATTCGCTCATCNAGNTTTCTANCGAGAAGATTCAGGTCAATGNCATCTACAAGGCAGTTGGCCAAATCNGCGAGAGCGACGTTAACATGGCAGCTGCGGCAAACAATTGCTTCATCGTTGGCTTCCAGGTGCGCCCCTCAGCTGCCGCGCGACGTCTGGCCGACCAGATGGATGTCGATATCCGTCTCTACAGCGTCATCTACGATGCCATCGAGGAGGTCAAAGACGCCATGGAGGGTATGCTTTCGCCCGAAATCAAGGAGGAGGTTACAGCCCAAGTGGAGGTGCGTCAGGTGTATCACATCACGAAAGTCGGTACCGTGGCAGGCGCTTATGTGGTTGATGGCAAGGTCAGCCGAACCAANAAGGCCCGCGTCATCCGCGACGGCATTGTGGTCTTCACCGGAGCCATCAATGCCCTCAAGCGTTTCAAGGATGACGTGAAGGAGGTGACCACTAATTTCGAGTGCGGCATCTCGCTGGTCAACTACAACGACCTGCGTGAGGGCGACATGATTGAAACCTTCCAGGAGATTGAGATTAAGGCAACACTGTGAAGACGAGTTCGGAGTGTTGCGTTCGCGGAGCAAGGTGGGCAGACATCATGCCAACAGCAACGGGGTGTGACGAACGGGGTGCAGTCTGCTACTAACTGAACGGNAATGGACNTCATCCTCGGCATTTTGCTGGCNNTTGGCTTCCTCANGGGAGTTAAGTCGGGAGCTGTGGCACAGCTCGTCTCGCTCGTCTCCTTTCTGCTTGGCTTGTTTGTGGCGTGTCTGTACTACAAGCCATTGGCAGTGGTGATGTGTTGCGTTCTGCCCGTGCCTGTGCTGTGTCAGGTGGTAGCCTTCATGCTGCTGTGGATTGTCATACCCCTCGTGGCCAAGTATGCAGTCGATTTGCTCACCTCGCTGTTTGACAAGCTGATTGTGGTTGGGCTGCTCAACCGCTTTTTAGGCGGCCTTTTCGGNCTGCTGAAGTTCGGTCTGCTGCTTGGCGCAGTGCTTTGGCTTGCAACAAGGACCGGCATGGTGGAAGCGGAAACAGTCTGTCAATCGCGCATCGGCGCCATCCTCATGACGGTACCCAAATCCGTGTGTCACATTTTATCCTAAAGGAGAACAAGCAATACCAGCTGATGGAAGAAAAGAACAGTTATGTGCGTGAGGTGGCGGAAAAGAAGTACGCTTACGGCTTTACCACCGACGTGCAGACCGACATCATAGAGAAAGGACTTTCGGAGGACGTGGTCCGATTCATCTCCCAAAAGAAAGGGGAGCCGGAATGGCTGTTGCAGTTCCGGCTGGATGCCTATCGCTACTGGCTCACGCAGGAGCAGCCCNNATGGGGGCNCCTCAAGNTGCCNCCCNTCGNCTATNAGNCCNTCNCCTCTTTTCCGCACCCGTCTTCCGCTCCCCCGGGGGCCAAGAAAGGGAAA
>WFLX010173151.1_pt1 | contig 16765 bp, 14 predicted proteins | sample 4967041 | NCBI WGS metagenome assembly WFLX01 (sample SAMN12857096, study PRJNA449069) | gut metagenome | isolation source: stool from male and female vole | host: Microtus ochrogaster | place: USA:Florida | collected 2017 | reverse complement strand
AAATATGGAAAAGGGTTTGATTGAGGTGGCGCCCCTTGCTTATATGAGAGGGCGTACTTTGGACAATGCCTATATTATTTTGGATGAGGCGCAGAATACCACTCCGGCGCAGATGAAGATGNTTTTGACCCGTATCGGCTTTGGCTCTANGGTTATTGTTACAGGAGACNCNTCNCAGAAGGATTTGCCGACAGGAGCAAAGTCCGGGCTGGACGTGGCTACAAGAGTANTGGGTAAAATAGACGGTNTTGNNTTTTGTAATNTTACCAGCAAGGATGTAGTGAGACATCCNCTGGTACAAAAGATTGTGAAGGCATATGATGATTNTGAGACAAGGGAAAAGAAGAGAAGCAGAGAAAAATACGGAAAGAGATAAACAAACAGAAAATCCTTAAGGAGGAAAAACTTTATTATGACTTTTTACGTTGAGAACGAGACGGAAACTGTTTTCCCATTCTCGGTAGAGGAGGTTACAGAGCAGGTTGCCGAGGCGGTTTTGGACGCGGAAAGCTGTCCTTATGAAGTACAAATCAATGTACTGCTTACGGATAACAAGACGATTCGTGACTTTAACAGGGATAACAGGGGCATTGACAGAGAGACGGATGTGCTTTCTTTTCCTAATATTGAGTTTGAAAAAGAAGGGGCTTTTGAGATTGCCGAGGAGGAAGTGGCTGACTGCTTTGACCCTGACAGCGGAGAGTTGATTTTGGGGGATATTATTATTTCCGTGGATAAAGTGAAGGAACAGGCGGAAAGCTATGGGCATAGTACAAAAAGAGAGTTTGCTTTTCTGGTGGCGCACAGTATGCTGCATTTGTGTGGCTATGACCATATGGAGGAGCAGGAAGCTAAGGTGATGGAAGGAAAACAGGAAGAGATACTTGCCTCGCTGGGGATTACAAGAGATTAGATTTTAATTATTATTTTGCAAAGAGACTGTGCCGATGGCTGAAACGCAGGCATTGGCATGAATATACATTGAGGAAAGTAATTCATGAATCAGGTTGAAGTAAAGAGACGACAGATAGGACTCTTTTCCTATATGATAGGAATTGTTACCATATGGCTGCTTTCCCGGCAGATAGGAGACGGCGGCGTGGCATATATTACCGTGTCAATAGAATGCTATGCGTTTTTATGGGTGCTGCTGGGGGGGAATGTCACAAGTGCGTTGGGAAGAATGCTGCGCAGCAAGAATGCCAAGGGGCAATATAAGAATGCCTCCGTAATGAAAAAGGATGTATTGATTTTTCAAGGCNTTTTGGGTNTGCTGGGAAGCATTANTTTTTATGCCTGTGCCNGNCTGATTGCAGAGAAGGTTTTTNGGATNNNCCANTGTGTTGTGGTTATTCAGATATTGGCGCCTATCTTNTTTCTGCGCTGTATTTCTTCTGTATTTCTGGGATANCTTCAGGGTGAGGGCACACAGCTTGCCGAAGCGGTGAGCTGTGTCTTAAGACAGGTGCTGATATTAGGCTTTGGTCTGTTATTCTGCGGGCTGCGTAAGGATTACGGAGAAAAAATAAGTAAGCTTCTTTTACAGGAACAGCTGACTTCTGCATATAGCAGCGCAGGCTTTGCTATAGCCATGAGCTTGGCGGAGGTTTTGATCATATTGTTTTTACTGGTGCTGTATAAGGGAAGCGGCAGTGCTTCCAAGAAACGCAGCACAGAAGGAATGAAAACCGTGGATTCTTTTGGGAAGACAATATACAGTCTGTACGCTCACATGGGTATTGATATTTTGGTGCAGCTGTTAAGCGTTTTTCCGCTTTTGGCAGGACTTATCTTTTATCAGAGAAGTTCATCGGATACTTTGCAGGCGGTAGAAGTGTACGGAGGATTTTTGGGGAAATATCTGTTGCTTTGCGGTTTGGCGGCGTTGCCTTTGTGTGCTCTGATATTGCCGATAACAGTAAAGACGGTGAGCTATGTGCGCAAGGAGGAGCAACGCTTTGCAAAAATGATTTTTCAGTCGGGAATGCATATCAGTGTGGTAAACGCTTTGCTGCCGGCGGCGCTTGTGAGCTGTTTGGCGGATCAGATAGCAGCCCTGTTTGGCGGGTCCTTTACGTCAGAGGCGGCAAATATGTTAAGAGGCGGCTCTTTTCTGATTGTTTTTACAACTATAAGTTTTTATTTTTCAAATATATTGATTTTTTGGGGAAAACGTTTTTTGGTTTTCGGAGCGCTTGGTTTATATAATATTTTATTTATTGTGTCGGTTACGCTGTTGCTGCGCACCGGAAATGCGGGTATAATGGCGCTGGTATATGGAGGCATTATATCCTGCTTTGCGTATGGTTTGATGACAGGCTTTTTGGTTTGCAGACAGCTTAGATGTGCACCGAGAATGCTGCTTGCATTGGCGGCACCTGTGGCATCTGCATGTATAGTAGGTCTGCTTTGCCTTTTGCTTGGCAAGACGCTTACTCCTCATTTGGGCAATGGCGTGGCAATTATTGTGTGTGTGGTCTTGGGAACTGCAATTTATTGGGCAATGCTGTTGCTGCTGCGCAATTTTAAGGAGCAGGAGCTTGATAATATACCGGGAGGACGTCTGATTCGTATTATAGGAGAAATGCTTAGGGTTTTCTAAAAATTGAATAAATTTAAAAAAATAGGCTGATACTGTATACAGCAGGAACTTTGGAAGACTGTGGGTACTTAAATCATTACATGAATGAGGAACAGTATGAAATTTGTAAAAGGTATCAGTTTATTTTTTATATATCCGCTTTGTATGCTGGGTATCGGCTTTTATTTCGGCGTGGAGGCAGTACATTTTTTTTATCCCGGACAGAGTGTTGAAATGACAGAAGAACAGACCATAGTGCGGCAGAACACAGGAAATGAAGTAGCCGGAGCGGATACCGGGAGATGGGATACCGGAGCGGGGGAGCAGGCGCAAAATCAGAAGCTTGTTGCAGACGGCGGTATGGAACATGGCAGCGGCGGATTTAACAATGCCGGATTTTCAGAAGACTACCGGAATGAGCAATATCCGGAGGAAGACGACCTTAACGCTGTGGAGGCTGTAAATGCGAATGAAACCTTGAATGCAGATACGGAGTATGTGCTTGAGGAGACAGATGTGCTGACCCAGTCGGTGGTAGTAACCGTGTCAGGACTGCCTGCAAAATATATCGGAATGAACAGACAGCAGTTTTTGAATGCGATGGAGCAGTATGAAGTGTCTCCTCCTTTAGTGGAGCTGGAGCGGGGATTTATCAGTCTGGAGGTGCTTTCCTTCTCAAAAGAGCGGGTGGTAGTGCAGATGAATTATCAGTATGTGCAGCCCAGCACAAGCTTTTATCTGGCAGTACAGGATAATGAGGTTGTTGTTCTTTTAGAGAATAAGAAAACAGTTTTTATTTATACGGGAATCAGGCTGGAGGAGCTGCCGGAGAACATTCAGACGGATATTATCCAGATGCGTTTTGTGGAGGATGAGGAAAAGCTCTATAATTTTCTGGAGGCATATTCCAGTTAACGAAAGATACGGTTAATGAAATATAGTTGTAGAAATTATATGGTAGGCATTGTATGCCTTGATATGGAGAAGTGGAATGAGAAAGTCGGTGGGAGTTATCGGTGGCGGAGCTGCCGGAATGATGGCGGCGATTACTGCGGCAAGGCAGGGGGCTTATGTTACTGTCTTAGAAAGAGGAGACCGTGTGGGCAGAAAGCTTTTGTCCACGGGAAACGGAAGGTGCAATCTGGGCAATCTGGCATTGGGCGCCGGACAATACTATGGAAGCAGTAAGGAGTGGATAGAGAGCGTATTAAGGCAATTTGATGTGGATGATACCATACAGTTTTTTCAGGGGCTGGGGCTGCTTATCAAAAATAAAAACGGTTATCTGTACCCTGCATGTGAGCAAGCGGCAGTGGTGCTTGACGTGCTTCGCATTGAGCTAAAGGCTTTGGGTGTAAGAATCGTTTACGATGCCAAGGTAAATCATATTAGTAGGGAGGATACCACGGGGAAGATACTTGTGAAGGCGAAAGAAGAAAGTTATTGTTTTGACAGCGTGGTGCTTGCNTGCNGAGGNNAAGNGGCGCCGAANACCGGTTCTGACGGAANCGGCTACNAGCTGGCTAAGCAACTGGGGCATAGGCTGGTTCCCACAGTTCCGGCGCTGGTTCAGCTAAAATGCAGCGAGCCGTATTTAAAGGCAGTTGCGGGAGTTCGTGCCGAGGCGGAAATATCGGTATTTTGTAAAGGTAAATGTGTGGCAAAGGAACGGGGCGAATTGCAGCTTACGGATTATGGCATTTCCGGTATTGTGGTTTTTCAAATCAGCAGAATTGTCAATTACATATTGAGGGAGCAGGATGAGACAGAGGTTGTGGTGGATCTTCTTCCTGACTACACGGAAGAAAATTTTGAACAGCTTTGCATAATTCGCAGCCTTTTAAAGGCGGAAAGAAGCGTGGAAGAATTTTTTACGGGGCTGCTGAACAAGAGGCTGATACAGTTATTTATCAAAATGGCGGGCTTAAAACCGGACACGCCTGTGGAGGACGCCGAAGAGAAGCAGTTAAAGCAGGTATATGAGCTTTGTAAGGTGTGGAAGCTGCATATTTCCGGAAGTAATACCTATGACAATGCACAAATCTGCGCAGGTGGTGTCGATACTGCAGAGATTACGGAAAATATGGAATCCAAGCGGATATCCGGAATTTATTTTGCTGGAGAGATTATGGACGTGGACGGAAAATGCGGGGGCTATAACCTGCAATGGGCGTGGAGCAGCGGTTATATTGCAGGTATTGCCGCAGCGGGCAATTCGGCTGTGGATTCAGGGGTGGGTTTTTTAGATGATACGAATTAATCAGGTGAAAATCAGATGTGAGCACACAAAGGAACNGCTCACAAGGAAGGTTGCGGAGCTTTTACATATTTCCATACAGGANATAGAAGAGCTTCTTATTGTAAGGCAGTCTATTGACGCCAGAAGGAAGCCGGAAATTTTCTACAGTTATACTGTAGAGGTCAGGGTCAGAGGGAATACGCTTGAAAAAGTGCTTGAAAATGCGCTGAAGCGTAAGGGAGGCAGGGAGCAGATCGGAAGAAGCGACAGGGTTATTTATAAATTTCCTGAGCCGGGAGACAAAAAGCAGCCTTACCGGACGGTGANCGNGGGCGCAGGACCGGNAGGACTGTTTTGNGCTTATTTTTTGGCGCTTCACGGCTATAAGCNCATACTTTTGGAGCGGGGAAAGGACGTGGATGTAAGAAGTGCCGATGTGGAGGAATTCTGGCAGACAGGAAAGCTTAAGCCCAATTCCAATGTACAGTTTGGGGAGGGCGGCGCAGGCACCTTTTCCGACGGCAAGCTGAATACTCTTGTGAAGGACAAGGACGGGCGGAACAGGGCAGTGCTGGAGACTTTTGTGAAATTCGGGGCAAAGGAAAGCATCCTCTATGATGCAAAGCCCCATATCGGAACGGACGTGCTTCGCAGCGTAGTAAAAAAGATGCGGGGGGAAATTCTTCGTCTGGGAGGAGAAGTGCGTTTTGACAGTCAGGTAACAGAGGTTGTGCTGGAGGAAAATAGAAACGGCTCGGGTATTCGTGAAGGTTCCGGCGGGAAGAGTGACGGGGAAAGAAAAAATGCGGAAAGCGGCGGTTTATTCTGCGGACAGGGAGAAAGGCAGGTTTGCGCCGTTGTAATTAACGGACATGAGGTTCTTGACTGCAGGCAGCTTGTGCTTGCCATCGGTCACAGCGCCAGAGACACTTTTTCCATGCTGTATGAAAAGCNTATTCCCATGGAGGCAAAATCCTTNGCCGTGGGGCTTAGGGTGGAACACCCTCAGGAAATGATTAACGAAAGCCAATATGGAAGAAAGGAGCCGGGAATTGTGGGAGCGGCATCCTATAAACNGACGGCTNAGGCGAAAAACGGCAGAAGNGTTTATTCCTTNTGNATGTGTCNGGGGGGCTATGTNGTGAACGCTTCCTCTGAGAAGGAGCGCCTTGCGGTAAACGGCATGAGCTACAGCGGAAGAGACGGCAAAAATGCCAACAGCGCCATTATCGTGTCGGTGACACCCGAAGATTACGGCTCTAAGCATCCCCTTGCGGGTATTGCCTTTCAAAGACAGTTAGAGGAGAAAGCATTTCGCCTTGCAGAGGGTAAAATTCCGGCACAGCGCTATGGAGAGTTCAAGGCTTGTGTGGAGGGGCATGGCGAGGCGGCTGTCGTTGAAGGCAGCTTTGCCCCCAGCTGTAAGGGAGCCTATGAATGGGCGGATGTAAGCGCTATTTTGCCGGGGGAATGTAATCAGGCGTTTGTGGAGGGAATGGAAACATTTGGGCAGCAGATAAAAGGCTTTAACCGCCCTGACGCCATTCTTATTGGAGTGGAGAGCAGAACCTCCTCGCCGGTGCGGATACACAGGGAGAAGAATATGCAGTCTTTGGTATCGGGTCTTTATCCTTGCGGAGAAGGCGCAGGCTATGCGGGGGGTATCACCTCGGCGGCAATGGACGGCATCAGGGTTGCTGAGGCAATTGCCCAAGAATTTGCGCCATTTCATTGACGAGGCAGATTAAATACAGTAAAATATAGAAATCGAACAAAAAAGCGGGTTCAGATTAAATACGGCATGAGTACGCGGCATGCAGATAGGCTAAAGCAGTGAATTCTTTAAGAGAACAAATCAAGGATAAGAAACGTATTGTAGTAAAGATTNNTTCNTCCTCCTTGCAGCATAGGGAGACAGGANATTNAGATTATANNCNTCNGGAAAAGCNGGTGAGNGAGCTTTGNGATATCCGCAATCAGGATAAAGAAGTGATTCTTGTAACCTCCGGAGCCATTGCAGCGGGGAAAAAGGCTGTTCNCCTGAAAGAAATCGAGGGTAAGACTCAAGCGGAAACTATTGCCGTCAAGCAAGCCTGCTCCGCTATCGGACAGGCGAGGCTGATGATGACATATCAGAAGCTTTTTGCGGAATACAATCAAGTGGCGGCGCAGATATTGATGACAAAAAATACAATTGTGGACAATTTGAACCGTTATAATGCGCATAATACCTTTTCGGAGCTATTGAAGCTGGGGGTAATCCCCATTGTAAATGAGAATGATACGGTAGCTACTTATGAAATTGAGATTGGCGATAACGATACGCTCTCGGCAATTGTAGCGGCTTTGACAGAAGCCGACCTGTTGATTCTCTTGTCGGACATAGACGGTTTGTTTACCGATGACCCGAGAAAAAATCATGACGCTAAATTTATCGAGCAGGTAGACGAGCTGACGGATGAGCTGATGGATATGGGCAAGGCGACAACCGGAAGCAAGGTGGGTACCGGCGGTATGAATACTAAGCTGATCGCCGCAAAGATAGCCACCAGCACAGGTGTGGATATGGTGATAGCCAACAGCAGGGATATCGGTATTTTACATAGGATTCTGGACGGAAAGAAAGAGGGAACGCTGTTTGTGGCAAAAAAGGACGACGGCTTTGATCTGCCGGCGTTTGTGGATAATCTGCATAAAATTTAATATGAGACTGCCCTTAATAGGGTGGTGGGAAAGCCAAAATATAGAAAATATGCAGGTCAATAGTTAAATAAAGGCAGGAACAGGCTATGAATATGGAGGAGAGAATCCGCCGCATCAACGAATTATATCATAAATCGCAGGCGGAAGGGCTTACGGAGGCGGAAAAGCAGGAGCAGGCAGCTTTGCGCAGGGAATACGTAGAAAACGTGCGCGCCAACCTAAAGGTGCAGCTGGACGGTATCAGTATTGAAAGACCGGACGGCAGTATCGAGAAGCTGAGCAAAAAGAAAAATAGATGACAACGACAGGAAAACAAACAGGTGAGATTTTGAAAGGCGAAAAGTCAGCGCTGCGAAGAAGGGTGCTTGCGTCAAGAGACGCTTTGACACAAGAGGAGCGCAGGAAAGCGGCTTTTCTTTTGACAGAGCGGATTTTAGGGCATCAGTGGTTCTATTTATCAGAGGTGGTCTTAGGCTTTGTGAGCTATGGAAGCGAAATAGACACTAGAGAGATTTTGGAGGAAGCTTTAAAAAAAGATAAAAAGCTCTATGTTCCCAAGGTACAAGGGGAGGATATGATATTTTACCGTATCTTCTCATTAAATGAGCTGACGGAGGGCTATAAGGGAATTTTGGAGCCTGTGGGTAATACGGAGATTTTTCGTTACGAAGAGCAGGCTGCGTGCCGGATGTTAATGCTGATTCCGGGGGCTGTGTTTGACAGTCAGCGTAATCGAATCGGCTACGGAAAAGGCTTTTACGATAAGTACCTGTCGGACAAGGAAGCCTTGCAGCTTCGAACCATTGCAGTGGGCTTTAGGTGTCAGTTGCTTAAGAGTATCCCAGCCGGAGCGGAGGACATAAAGCCCTATCAGGTGATATGTGTGTAAGTTATTGCGGCGGGGCGGAACCGGAGTATTGAGGAAACAGCGGTAAACAGCCACAGGAAGCAGATTTAGGAAATAGACATAGGATTTAGGCGCGGTTACGGCGGCGCGGAAAAGAGGGAGTATGACAGATTTACAGGCAATGGGAATAAGAGCGGTTGCCGCTAAATATTTATTGCAGAAGACGGATACGGATACCAAAAACAAAGCGCTTCTTTGCGCCGCGGCACGGCTCTTGGAGTGTCAGGGTGAGCTTTTGGAGGCAAACGCAAGGGATATTGAAAACGGAGAGAAAAACGGAATGCATTCCGGCTTGCTGGATAGGCTTCGTCTGACCGCCGATAGAATTGAAGCAATGGCGGAGGGCTTACGTCAGATAGTAAAGCTGCCGGATTATGTGGGAGAGGTTATAGAGCAGTTTGAGCGTCCCAATGGTCTTATGATCGAAAAAAGGAGAGTACCATTGGGAGTAATCGGTATTATTTATGAATCCCGCCCAAATGTAACGTCTGATGCCTTCGGACTTTGCTTTAAGACGGGCAACGCTGTTATTTTGAAGGGAGGCAGCGACGCCATTTTTTCCAATATGGCGATTGTCAAGGTGCTTCGCAGTGCATTGAAGGAAAGTGGTGTGACGGAGGATGCTATTCAGCTGATAAAGGATACGGACAGAAGCGTGACGGCGGCGTTCATGAAACTGAACGAGTATGTGGATGTGCTGATTCCCAGAGGAGGAGCGGGACTGATACGCAGTGTGGTGGAAAACAGTACGGTTCCCGTAATTGAGACCGGAACCGGAAACTGTCACGTCTATGTGGATAAGGAGGCGGATTTAGACACTGCCGTAAGGATTATTTTCAATGCAAAGACACAGCGCATTGGCGTCTGCAATGCCTGTGAATCGCTGGTGATTCACAGGGATATAAGGGAAGAGTTTCTGCCTAAGCTTGCCGAAGCGTTTCGCACAAAAAATGTAGAAATGCGGGGCGATGAGGAAATCAGGCAGGTTTTGCAGGATTGTGTTCCCGCCTCCGAGGAGGATTACAGTAAGGAATATCTGGATTATATTATTTCCATGAAAACCGTTGGCAGTGTGGATGAGGCAATTGCCCACATCAACAAGTATAATACCAAGCATTCTGATTGCATTGTCACGGAGAATAANGAGACGGCGGAACAATTCCTGCGGGAGGTTGACGCGNCGNGCGTATNNGTAAATGCCTCCACACGTTTTACNGATGGCTTTGAATTTGGTTTCGGAGCGGAAATTGGCATAAGTACCCAGAAATTACACGCCAGAGGGCCCATGGGCTTAAAGGAGCTGACCTCCTACAAATACACCATACGGGGCAACGGACAGGTTCGGGGTTAATTATGAGACGGCGCAGAAATGAGGAGGGAATCTATGAAAGAAATAAACGGAAGTATTTGGCATACAATGAGCACTCAGAGGGTAACGCCCACAGATTTTATCTGTGTCATTGAAATATCGAAGGGAAGCAAAAATAAATATGAGCTGGATAAGGAGACGGGATTTTTGATTTTAGACCGTATTTTACATACCTCCACCCATTATCCCGCTAATTATGGCTTTATCCCTCGTACTTATGGTGACGATGGTGACCCGTTGGATGTACTTCTTCTTTGTTCGGAGCCGGTGCAGCCCCTTACCTTGGTGCGGGCCTATCCCATCGGTGTGATTTCCATGTTGGACAACGGTAAGAATGATGAAAAGATTATTGCCGTTCCCTTTAATGACCCTAACTATAACTGCTACAAGGATATTACGGAGCTGCCTCCTCATTTAGTGAACGAGATGGAGCATTTCTTTACCGTATATAAGGCGTTGGAAAATAAGACTACGGCAGTAAACGAAAAGGGGAACCGTGAGGAAGCAATAGAGGTTATCAGGAAATGTCTTGATAACTATGTGGATACCTTTATTAAGAGCTGGTAAGGTAAGAGAGTAGTTATATTTCATAAACGTATGGAAAGCAGGTATTTGCATGAGCAGTATGAGAGGTATTGACACACCGGTAAGGCAGCGCCGCAGAAGGGTTTTTAAAGAGGTGGCGAATCTTGCATATCATTCCACTAATCTAAAGGACGATATGGAGGCACTGCCTTATCAGATAGTAGATTATGAAGAATCGGTTTATTGGGAGAGCGTGTATCGTGACAGGGCGATTATCAGAGAGCGTATCCGCCTTGCTATGGGCATGAGCTTAAGACCGGAGAACAGAGAACGACCGGGTCATCTGACACAGGGGCTAGAGGAGAGCAATATTGACGAAAAATATTATGAGCCGCCTCTTATGCAGGTAATCCCTTCCGCCTGTAACGCCTGTCCTGAGAATTGTTATGAGATTACCAGCTCCTGTATGGGCTGTGTGGCGCATCCCTGTCAGGCGGTCTGTCCGAGGGATGCAATCACTATGGTTAACGGTAAATCCATAATCGATCAGGAAAAATGTATTAAGTGCGGGCGCTGTAAACAGGTCTGTCCTTATGACGCAATTTGTCACAAGGAGAGACCCTGCAAGGCGGCATGTGGCATCAATGCCATCAAGTCCGACAAGGTAGGGCGTGCCGTGATTGACAATGATATGTGTGTGTCCTGCGGACAATGCATGGTGAGTTGTCCATTTGGCGCCATTGCCGATAAATCCCAGATTTTTCAGCTTATCCGCGCCATGCAGTCAGGCAGGAAGATTATTGCGCAGGTGGCGCCGGCCTTTGTAGGACAGTTTGGCCCTAAGGTGACACCGGATATGTTCAAGACGGCGCTTAAGGAGCTGGGCTTTGCGGATGTGTATGAGACGGCAATCGGCGCCGATATGGGCTGTATGGCAGAGGCGGAGCATTATGTGAAGGAGGTCGCTAGCGGTAATCAGGCATTTGCCCTGACCTCCTGCTGTCCTTCATGGTCCATGATGGCAAAGACATTGTTCCCTGAGACTATTGATAAAATCAGCAATGAGCTGACCCCTATGGTGGCAACTGCAAGAGTGATTAAAAAGGAGCATCCCGATGCGTCGGTAGTGTTTATCGGACCCTGTGCTTCCAAGAAGCTGGAGGCGAGCCGTAGGACGGTGCGCTCGGACGTGGATTTTGTCATTACCTTCGAGGAGCTTACAGGAATGTTTGAGGCAAGGGGGATTCTGTTAGAGGAAATCAAGGCAATGGACGAGATGCAGGACGCAACCGGCGCAGGGCGGGGCTACGGTGTCGCAGGCGGCGTTGCAAGCGCTATTGAACAGTGTATTAATGAGTATTATCCCTGTACGGAGGTATATATTGAACATGCGGAAAGCCTTGCCGAATGTAGGAAAATATTGCTGCTTGCCAAGAGCGGCAGGATGAACGGCTGTCTGATAGAGGGAATGGCGTGCCCCGGCGGCTGTGTCGCGGGAGCCGGAACCAACATAGCCGTATCTTTGGCTGCAAAGGAACTGGAGAAGTTCAAACAGTCGGCTCCCAAGGCGGTTCCCGACGAAGACTGCGGACAGGATTGTGTTCTGGAATGACCAGCATGAAATTTACATTGCAGATTTTGTGAAAAGAAGATAAAATAGGTAAATATGGCAGAAGCTGCCGGAAGAGTTTTCTAAACACCCCAAAGCAGAAAAGCAAAGGGCAAAAAACCAGCATTAAGAAAGGAAAAATAACTAGCTATGACAAAGATAAGGACACGGTACGCACCCAGCCCCACCGGTAAAATGCATGTAGGCAACCTGCGTTCCGCATTATATGAGTTTTTGATTGCCAAGCATGAGGGAGGAGACTTTATGCTGCGCATTGAAGATACGGATCAGGAGAGATTTGTGGAGGGCGCTACCGAAATTATTTACCGTACTCTGGAGAAGGCAGGACTTAAGCATGACGAAGGTCCCGACAAGGACGGAGGCTACGGACCCTATGTACAGAGTGAGCGTATGAAAACAGGTATTTATATGACATACGCCAAGGAACTGATTGACAAGGGTGAGGCATATTATTGCTTCTGTGACAAGGACAGGCTTGCCTCCCTGAAAACGGAAATTGTGGAGGGCAAGGAAATCATGATTTACGACAAACATTGCCTTTCACTTACCAAGGAAGAGGTTGATGCAAACCTTGCGGCGGGAAAGCCCTTTGTCATCCGTCAGAACAACCCTACAGAGGGAACAACCACTTTCCATGATGAACTATACGGGGATATTACTGTGGACAATGGGGAGCTGGACGATATGATACTCATCAAATCGGACGGCTATCCCACCTACAATTTTGCAAATGTTGTGGATGACCATACTATGAATATTACCCATGTAGTCAGGGGAAATGAATATCTTTCCTCGTCACCCAAATATGTGAGACTTTATGAGGCATTTGGCTGGGAGGTCCCGGTCTATATCCATCTGCCCCTAATTACCGACGAAAATCATAAGAAATTGTCTAAGAGGAGCGGACATTCCTCCTTTGAGGATTTGCTGGAGCAGGGCTTTTTGACGGAGGCGATTATCAACTATGTGGCGCTGCTGGGCTGGAGCCCTGAGGATAACTGCGAAATTTTTACCTTGGACGAGCTAATCAAGAATTTTGATTACCACAGAATCAGTAAATCCCCCGCAGTATTTGATATTGTAAAGCTTAGGTGGATGAACGGCGAATATTTAAAAGCAATGGATGTTGATGTATTCGATGAGATGGCGGAGCCGTATTTAAAGCAGACACTGAAAAAGGACTTTGATTTAAAGAAAATTGCTGCTATGGTAAAGACCCGAATTGAGGTATTTCCCGATATTGCGGAGCATGTTGATTTCTTTGAAGAGCTGCCGGAATATGATGTGGCAATGTACACTCACAAGAAGATGAAAACGGACAGTGCTTCCTCCTTGGAGGTGCTTACAGAGGTATTGCCCTTGCTGGAGGCGCAGGAGGATTACAGTAACGACGGGCTGTATCAGACTCTTGTGAAATATGTGGAGGAGAAGGGCTGTAAGAACGGCTATGTAATGTGGCCCATTCGTACAGCTGTGTCCGGCAAGCAGATGACCCCTGCGGGAGCTACCGAAATCATGGAGGTTTTGGGTAAGGAGGAATCCTTAAAAAGAATCCGCAAGGGTATTGAGCTTTTGCAAAATGCTTAATCTGGAACAATTAAACGTATCACAGCGAAGAGCTGTGACACACGGAGAGGGCCCGTTGCTTGTATTGGCGGGGCCCGGCTCCGGAAAAACAACCGTCGTGATTCAGCGTATTTTTTATCTGTTAGAGAGAAAAATGGTTCCTCCGGAGAAAATTTTGGTGATAACTTTTACAAAGCAAGCAGCACTCTCCATGCAGAGCCGTTTTTACAGGCAGGCGGGAGTTGGGGCAGGTGCAAATATCCCGGTTAATTTCGGAACCTTTCATTCAATTTTTTATCACATCCTTAAAAAATCCCATGTTTTAAAATCCAATCAAATAATGTTTGCGGTACAAAAGAAAAAGCTACTGTTGCCTATAGTCGGGAAATATTATAGGGAGGAACAAGGAAGTATTGATGTGAACACTCCGGGAACAGCAGGAAAAGAAAACGCAGCCGGAGATGCTACGGCTGCGGAAACGGCGGCAGACGAGCTACTAGGGGCTATAGGCTATTACAAGAATACCGGAAATATGGCGGCTGCGAAGAGAAAGGTGTCTCCAAGCCGGCAGAAAAGCTTTGAAAATATTTTTCGGGAATACGAGAGGGTGAGAAAAAGCAGAGGAGGAATGGATTTTGACGATATGGTCTATGAGTGCGGAAAAATGCTTGAGACGGACAAGGCTTTGAGAAGCCTTTGGCAGGAGCGCTATGATTATATTTTACTAGATGAGTTTCAAGACATTAACCCTTCTCAGTACAAAGTGGTTTCATTGCTTGCCAAGCCGCCCTATTCACTTTTTGCGGTGGGAGACGACGATCAGTCAATCTACAGCTTCCGGGGAGCTGATTTCTCCTGTCTGAAAAGATTCGAGGAGGAGTTTCTTGCGGAAAAGCTGCTATTGGATATCAATTACCGCAGCAGTCAGGAAATTGTGGATTCTTCCCTAAAGGTGATTGGGGAGAACAAAAGTCGATACCCCAAAAAGTTGTATGCATGGAAGGAGAAGTGCCGGGAATGCCAGCCGGAGCAAAGCACCTCGCTGCGGAAGAAAAATTATGGGGTGAAAATAAGCTTTTTCGGAACGCAGGAGGCACAGTATCAAGATGTGGCATGCCGGCTGTGTCAGGCTCCAAAAAGCCAAAGCCGTGCGGTTTTGTTCCGCACGAATTTGCAGATGCAGCGGTTTGCGGTCACACTGGATAAAAGGAATATACCTTACATTATGAAAGAAAAATCCGAAAGCATCTATGAGCATTTTATAGTAAAGGACATAATGTCATATCTTGGGTTGGCGGCAGGGGAATGGAGCAGGGAGGCTTTTCTGAGGATAATGAATAAGCCGTTCAGATACATAAGCAGGGAAGCAGTGGGGGAGAATGCAGGGGATATTTCGCAAATGCTTCACCACATAAGAAACGGTGGAGAAAAGCAGTGCACAGATAATAAGATGAGAATGTTTCGAGCCTTAGAAAAGCTTAAGACGCAGTTGGATTATATAGGTCAAATGCCCCTTTATTTGGGAGTCCAGTATATCAAGCGGGCGATGGGATATGACGTTTATCTGAAAAAGCTTTCGGAGAAAAAACCTGAAAAATATGAGGGTTGGCAGGAAATTCTCGATTGGCTGGGAGCGGACGCCGCCGGATATGAAAGCCTTGAAAAATGGAAGGAGACTCAAAGAAGCTATGCGCAGAGCTTACAGGAGATGAAGCAGGAGAATAATTTACAGGATTCAGCCGTTTGGCTAATGACCGTACACGGGGCAAAGGGGCTGGAATTTGACAGTGTTTGGATACCGGATTGTAATGAGGGGATTTACCCCCACGGGAATTTGTGCAGTGTGGAGGAATGTGAGGAGGAGAGGAGAATTTTTTATGTTGCAATGACAAGGGCAAAAGAAAATCTGGAGCTTTCCTACCTTACCGGTACGGGAAAACGCCCCAGACTGCCATCCAGATTCTTAAATCCATTATTTTAAGGAAAGAGGCTACGGCTCGTCCACAACCTCATCAAACTCGCAGTTGTCCAGATACTCGTCAAAAGCATCTACAACAGTCTCATATTCGTCATCGTCATCAATATATCCCAGCTGGGGTTCCTCGTTAGGGTCGTCGGGATTTTCACTGTAGCGGTAGAACCAGACTTCACCGTCAGAGTTTTCACCGTTTTCGTCTAAGGGAAGAACCACGATATAATCCTTGGACTCTACGGTAAGAATAGTAATTACGGCGCAGGTAACGGAGGTACCATCGTCCAGATCCAGAGTCAGGGTCATTTCTTCAGCTTCATAATCATCTCGTTTTGCCATATAGATTCTCCTTTTTACTGTTACTTTTTATCTTTTCTCATAAGTATAACTGCTTGTGATTTTTTCTGCAATACATTATAATAAATATGTTACATATTTATTAGATTGTTTATACATGGTTGCGTAGAATGGAAAATGCAGGATATTGGAAAGGCATGGTTGTTAAATGGCAGGAAAAGATAGGTTTGTACCGTATCCGTTAGGAGCGCATAGAGAGACGGAAGGGATTCGCTTTGCTATTGCGTCAAAAGCGGATAACTGCGGTATTATTTTATACGATAGAAAAACAGGACATCCGCAAGTGAAAATTGCATTTTCACCCGAGGAAAGACTGGGCAATATTTATTGTAAGTATGTGAAGAATATAGATGCCCACAAGGTGGCATATCAGTTTTATGAAGAGGATAATATTTTTGCAGACCCTTATGCAAGAGGCTTTTTCGGTAAGGAAGTTTATGGAAAAGAGCGCAGAGATAATGAGTTAAAGGCTGTTATCGAGAATCGAAGCTTTGACTGGCAGAATGATGTAAAGCCCAGAATACCTTATAAAGATTGTATTTGTTATTGCCTTCATGTGAGGGGTTTTACAAAACATGTTTCTTCCGGAGTGGCAAACAGAGGCACCTTTGCAGGATTGACTGAAAAAATCCCTTATTTGAAGGAAAGCGGGATTACTACTGTGGAGCTGCAGCCTGTTTATGAGTTTTTGGAAATGACCGGCACAGACGCTGGGGAAGCGCCCGGCTACCAAGGTAAGGAAGAGGCAAGGCTAAATTATTGGGGATATACAAAAGGTTATTATTATGCACCCAAAGCGGCATATGCGGCAGGGGAGGACTCGGGAACAGAATTTAAGGAGCTGGTAAGAGCATTCCATAAAAACGGTATGGAGATAGTGCTGCAATTTTATTTTCCCACAGAAGTAAACAGAGGG
>WFLX010041418.1_pt1 | contig 16783 bp, 9 predicted proteins | sample 4967041 | NCBI WGS metagenome assembly WFLX01 (sample SAMN12857096, study PRJNA449069) | gut metagenome | isolation source: stool from male and female vole | host: Microtus ochrogaster | place: USA:Florida | collected 2017 | reverse complement strand
ATTACCCGGATACTGCTTATAGTTGTAACGAGCAATCACATTGTATTTATCGAGACCCTCGGGTAGAATGAAACGACCTTCACCGTGAGCAACCCAGATGCCTGTACGAGTTCCTGCAAGATTACCAAACATTACTGAGGTGTTGGCTGGAATATTTACAACCACTAATTCTGATTCGAATTTATGAGAAATATTGTGTTCCATACGGGTTGGTTTGGCATGCGACGGATTGATGAGGTTGAGAGCCATCCTCAGCTGACAGCCGTTGCATACACCAAGAATAAGAGTGTCTTCACGAGCATAGAACTTGTCAAGGGCTTTGCGGGCATTGTCATTCCAAACAAATCCGCTTGCCCAGCCTTTGGCAGATCCCAGAACATCGCTGTTAGAGAACCCTCCACAGAATACTATCATGTTCACATCATCAAGAGTCTCGCGGCCTGTCATCAGGTCTGTCATGTGTACATCCTTGACATCGAATCCGGCAAGATAAAGAGAGTAGGCCATTTCACGGTCACTATTTACACCTTTTTCTCTGATTATGGCAGCACGGATTCCAGATGGCTTTTCGCGGTGGGGTACAAGATCATAGTTGGCGAGATGCCCCTTGAAGTCTTTGGTGAAAGCATATCGGATTGGCTGTTGCTTATAATTGTTGAAGCGCATGGCGGCGCATTTACTGCCGCTCTGGAGGCAATCAAGTAGATATGAGGGTTCATACCACACGTCACGTAAGTAATCGATACCGAATAAGTGCTCTGATTCGTTGTGAGTTACCATTATCACACGTTCTGGCTGCGGACATGCAATTGGGAAGTATTTCACACCGGATTCGTCAAGACACTTTTCTACATCAATTTTCTGTGTATCCGCCACCTGTATCACCACTGCGGGATTCTCGGCAAAGAGAATCTTTACAAGATCTTCTTCGCCATATTTTGTAAACCCGTCGGTATACATCTTGATACCTCCGTTGACATTACCGAAAGTCATTTCAAGAAGAGTAGTTATCAGACCTCCGGCACTTACATCATGAAGAGCGAGAAGTTTACGTTTTTTGACGAGCGTCTGTAGAGTTTCGAAAGCGAGTTTGAATTTTTCAGCGTCTTTTACTGTAGGCACCTCGTTACCGATCCTGTTGAGAGTCTGGGCAAGTGCTGAACCTCCGAGCTTAAGTGAATCAGATGAGAAGTCTATGTAATAGAACGTACTGTTGAGATTATTTTTCATTACAGGGGAGACGGTACGACGCACGTATGACACTTCTCCGGCCGCTGNAATGATGACGGTGCCTGGAGCAAACACTTTATCCGCTCCATATTTCTGGGTCATAGACAAAGAGTCCTTACCGGTAGGTATATTAACACCAAGTTTCACTGCAAAATCACNNCAAGCCTGGACAGCTCTATACAGTGACGCATCTTCACCTGCATTTTTGCATGGCCACANCCAGTTGNCACTCNGAGNTACACTCTTGAGCCCTTTTTTAAGATTTGCTCCCACAATATTGGTCAATGCCTCGGCAATAGCCATTACAGAGCCTGCGGCGGAATCAGCGAGTGAGACCTGAGGCGCGTGGCCAATGGAGGTAGCGATACCTGCAATTCCAGTGTAATCAAGGGCTACCACACCGCAGTCGCTGAGCGGGAGTTGGATTTCGCCTTGACACTGCTGGCGAGCGACACGACCTGTTACAGATCGGTCTACCTTATTTGTGAGCCAGTCTTTACAAGCGACTGCCTCCAGAGAGAGAACATCTCGTATGTATTTGTCAAGATTTGCAGGATCAGTATCAATAGATTTGTAAGATACCTCAACGGTCTTATCCTCCATTACAGTCTTGGGCGAGTTGCCGAACATGTCAGCCATAGCAAGATCAATAGGCTTGATGCCATCAGCTTGTTCGAACACAAACCGATCATCACCAGTAGTTTCACCTACTACATACATGGGTGCTCTTTCACGCTTTGCAATGCGCTCAATGTATTCGATATCACCCTCGTTTACTACTAAACCCATCCTTTCCTGACTCTCGTTACCAATGATTTCTTTGGATGAAAGTGTGGGATCTCCTACCGGAAGAGCACTCATATCGATTATTCCACCGGTAGCCTCAACGAGTTCGGAAAGTGCGTTAAGATGACCTCCGGCACCATGGTCGTGAATTGAAACTATCGGATTGACATCAGCTTCAGCGAGCGCACGGATTACATTAGATACACGTTTTTGCATTTCCGGATTGGCTCGTTGCACGGCATTGAGCTCGATAGAGTTGTCATATTCACCTGTCTCAACTGACGATACGGCGCCACCACCCATGCCGATACGGTAATTGTCACCCCCAAGGAGTACAACTTTCTGGCCTGCAGAGGGTGTACCTTTGATAGCATCACGCTTAGCTGCAAAACCTACACCACCTGCAAGCATTATCACCTTGTCGTATGCATAGAGCTTGCCATTTTCATCGTGTTCGAAAGTAAGTAATGAACCACAGATAAGCGGTTGGCCGAATTTGTTACCGAAATCGCTTGCACCGTTTGACGCTTTGATCAGTATCTCAGCAGGAGTCTGATACAGCCATACACGTGGATTCATCATGAGTTCCCATCTGTGTTCGGGTGAAAGGCGAGGATAAGAGGTCATATATACAGCTGTACCGGCTATGGGTAACGAAGCCTTGCCTCCACCGAGACGGTCACGGATTTCGCCTCCTGATCCTGTAGCAGCGCCGTTGAAAGGTTCGACGGTAGTGGGGAAGTTGTGAGTTTCGGCTTTCAGTGATATTACAGTATCGATATTTTTCTCTTCGAAATATGACGGTTGGTCGGGTTGAGACGGTGCAAACTGCACGGCCTTCGGACCTTTGATAAAGGCTACGTTATCTTTATAGGCGGACACTAACCCATTTGGATTTTCCTGAGAAGTCTTCTTTATGAGCTTGAAGAGAGACAAGGGTTTCTCCTCTCCATCAATAATGAATGTGCCATTGAAAATTTTATGACGGCAATGCTCGGAATTAACCTGTGAGAAACCGAAAACTTCACTATCCGTAAGGGGACGATTAAGTTTGGAACTGAGATCACGTAAATACTGTTCCTCATCAGGACTGAGCGCGAGACCCTCTTTATGGTTGTATTCCGTTATGTCATCAATATAAACAATGGGCTCTGGTGTAATATCTACAGTGAACACTTTGGAATCAAGGCCATTATATACTCGTTGCAGCATTTTGTCAAACACCGGATTATCATCACGGGTAAGATTGAACTGCTCGATGCGGGTTATCCCGTCGATACCCATATTCTGTGAAATCTCAACAGCATTAGTGCTCCATGGTGTGATCATTTCTTTACGCGGACCGATAAAAGTGCCCTTGAGAGAAGTAGACACCATTGGTATCGCATCATCAAAAAGCCATGAAAGTTTCTCTTTTTCAAGGTCAGACAGCTTATGATCTGTCTCTACACCGTATACAATGGATGACCCTTTTTTGAAGTAAACAACCATAATTATATTTTATAGATTAAATTTTTATCAAACAAAAAATTAATATCGCATCTGTATAAAAAGTATTCGAACATCAGATTTAGTCCGTATTCCAGAGGTTAAGTGGATCAAAGTTTTTCCAATACTCCTTATCAAAATTGCCATCCCTAAGCTGTTTCATCACAATCTTGACAATTTTGCTCATTCCGAGATACTCGATTCTGCGACCCAAAGCATGATTCTGCTCGATTGATGTTGTGTTTTCAATGAATAGACAGAATGAACAAGCCTTTTCATATTCACCCAATTTCAACATTGAGATCAGATGGATTATGGCTAAGGAGGGGAGCTCGCCGGCAATATTATCTTTATCTTCCAGATATCCTCCCAGAGCGACGAGTGCTTCTCCATACCTCTCGTCTTTGAAAAGTTTTTCGATTGTTGCAATGGTATCTACCCGTGATCCGGAATTACGTTCATAAGCTTCGATTACCTTATTGGACAGATCAGACATTCCAATGGATAGAAGTTGTTGAGACCACGTAATCCAAAGCAGCTTTGAGTTGTCATCGTTACAGACATAGAATTGATCAAGAAGTTTGTCTGTATCCGGGGGCAAATACATGACAAGATCGGGCACGATATTGAGTACTTCCTGAGGATGTCTTGCCATGAAATTACGAAGAGTCCTTTCAGCATCGAGCTGCCTGTTCCTGCTGTTATAGACAGCTGCAAGAAATTTGACAGCTTCGATGTTGCTTTCATCATGTTTTATCAATCTTTCCAGCAAACTGACGATTCCGGAATCATTCTCGTCAGTGGCATAGAGAAGACGAGCCTTTATGAGCGAAGCCTGAGGGTCATCAGGATTGATGGCAANAGAGTAGTNAATTNCAGACTGGGCGTCATCAAGTCNATCGACTTCAGTGTATTCCTTTGCAAGCATCATCCAGTAATAAGCATTGTATGGCTCTAATTCAGTAAGTTCTTCAAGCATACTTACAGAAAATTCAGCTTCGTTATTGAGGTCTGCCATTACAGCAATCTCAAAGAGTAAGATGTTGAGGTAGCCGGCTTTAACCCTAAGCTTGGGCAAATTATCTTTAATCCATCGGACATTACCAAATACAGAGACGAGATCAATCAGCTGAATAATTTCCTCATCGGTGAAATCATCGTAACGATCAACAATTTTGTCAATCTCCGCAAAGGTATCCTTAACAGATACAGACTCGTCTATACTGCGGTGTAGTCGTAGCAGATCCCATATCATGCCTCGTGCGTCAGTGTTATCGTCAAGGTATCTGTCTCGGAGATCTTCGCCACACTGAGAATAATATACAGCTTTACGCTCTCTGAATTCCTCACTGTTAGGAAAGAAGTGGGCAGCGCACAATAGTGCCTCAAGCCGTAGATAGTCATCGTTAACATCTCCGGCATAGTCAAAAATTTCGAGAAGTTCGTCTTCGTCGAAAAAACGTTGATCCATCGGACGGCAGATGCTTTCCCTGAAGCGGGCAAGCATCTCGTCACGATGATTTATGGGATTGTCGTCGTTCACTTATTTATTTTTAGCCTTTTCCCAGCTATCTTTAAGGGCAATCGTTCGGTTGAAGATAAGATTCTCCGGGGTTGAGTCATAATCTGGTGTGAAATAACCGACACGCTGGAACTGAAGTTTTGCTCCGGTCTTGGCGATTTCAGCAGCAAAAGGTTCTATCTTTGCTGTCTTTACTGTAATTAGAGACTTAGGATTGAGCATTTCGCGGAAATCGCGGTCAGGCTGAGCAGCCGGATTTTCGACTTCAAACAGTCGGTCATAAAGACGTACTTCGGCATTTACTGCATGTTTGGCCGACACCCAGTGGAGTGTGCCCTTTACCTTACGTGAAGCGCCAGGAGCGCCGCTATGAGAATCAGGATCATAAGAACATCTAAGTTCGACAATATTCCCATCGGTGTCTTTTATGACTTCGTCACATTTAATAATATAAGCACCTTTGAGACGGACTTCACTTCCGGGTGCGAGTCTGAAGAATTTCTTAGGCGGATTCTCCATGAAATCATCACGCTCAATAAATATTTCGCGTCCGAAAGGCATGGAGTGACGGCCGGCTTCCGGATCTTCCGGATTGCTGTCCATCTCTACCTCTTCAAATTTGTCCTCAGGATAATTGGTGATGACAACCTTGAGAGGATCAATGACAGCCATAACGCGAGTGGCGATACGGTTGAGATCATCTCGCACGGCATGTTCGAGCAGACTGATATCGTTGAGCGCTTCGTATTTAGTGTAGCCTATAGTATCAATAAAGTTACGTATAGACTGCGGAGTGTATCCACGACGACGCATACCGGAAATAGTAGGCATACGAGGATCGTCCCATCCGGCAACAAGTCCCTCTTTGACAAGTTGTAGCAACTTGCGTTTGCTCATCACCGTATATGTCAGGTTAAGGCGATTAAATTCAATCTGTCTGGGGCAGTAGCTTTCATCAGCAAGCTCCTTTACAAAGTATTCGTAAAGAGGGCGGTGTGGCACAAATTCGAGTGTGCATATAGAGTGGGTAACACCCTCGAAGTAGTCACTCTGTCCATGGGCAAAGTCATACATTGGATATACTTTCCATTTTGTGCCGGTGCGATGATGCGGATGCTTGATAATGCGGTACATTATCGGATCGCGGAAGTGCATGTTTGACGAGGTCATGTCAATTTTTGCACGGAGTACACGAGACCCTTCTTCAAACTCGCCATTGTTCATACGTTCGAAAAGGTCGAGATTCTCCTCGACCGAACGATCGCGGTAAGGACTGTTGATGCCGGGCTCTGAAGGTGTACCTTTTTGTGATGCGATCTCTTCTGATGTCTGGTCATCGACATAAGCTTTACCTTCTTTGATCATACGTACAGCCAGATCGTATAACTGCTGGAAGTAGTCCGAAGCATAATATTCACGCTCGCCCCAATCGAATCCAAGCCAATGAATGTCTTCTTTAATAGAGTCAACGTATTCTACATCTTCCTTTACAGGATTAGTATCATCGAAACGCAGGTTGCAAGTGCCACCGAATTTCTCGGCTACTCCAAAATCCATGCATATTGCTTTGGCATGACCAATATGGAGGTATCCGTTGGGCTCAGGTGGAAATCGGGTGTTGAGACGTCGTCCGTTCTTACCCTCGATGAGGTCGTTGAGCACTATCTCTTCGACAAAATTGGAAGCCTTCTTGCCTCCTGCAGCTAAGTTAGCGCTGTTGTCAGTGTTATCAGACATAAAAAATATGAGTTTGTCGTTTATTTATTGCAAAATTACGTTATTTTGCCAAAATAAGCAAGAATTTCATAAGCTCAGGGTCAAAACATGCCTTTTTAAAAAAAGTTTTTTTAATTTTGTAAAATAATTCAATGATAATTGATGCTAATGGATAGCTTAAACACAGCACTGCCGGTGCGTACCATGACAGAACAACAAGGCAGCAGAAACATAGAGACCGATTTACGCTATCTCGAATTACTCTCCCATACATTTGGTAGTGTATCGTCGGCCTGTACGGAAATAATCAACCTGGAGGCAATACTTAATCTGCCGAAGGGTACAGAGCATTTTGTGGCAGATATTCATGGCGAAAGCGAGGCTTTTGATCATATTCTGCGGAATGCATCCGGTAATATCAAAAGAAAGGTAAATGAGATTTTTGCCGATACCATGCGTGAATCTGATATCAGGCAGCTTTGCTCTTTGATCTATTACCCAGAGAGAAAGCTTGTGTATCTTTTGCAATCTGAGGCTAACACTGAAGATTTCTACCGAACCACTCTTCATCAGCTCGTGAAGGTGCTACAATCCGTATCGTCCAAATATACAAGATCCAAGGTAAGAAAAGCTTTACCTAAGGAGTTTGCATATATTATTGAAGAGCTGTTGCATGAGACTCCATCCGATCAGAATAAACAGGGCTACTATAATCGTATCATCGAGACGATTATTTCCACTGGCCAGCCCAATGAGTTTATAATCGCCTTGTGTAATGTCATACAAAGGCTAAGCATCGATGTGTTGCATGTGCTCGGCGACATTTATGACAGAGGACCCGGTGCCCACCTTATTATGGATACGCTCAGCGGTTATCATGATTTTGATATACAATGGGGTAATCATGATGCTCTATGGATGGGGGCGGCAGCCGGTAACGAGTGTTGCATTGCCAATGTATTGCGTACATCTCTGAAATATGCCAACCTGCTGACACTTGACGAGGGTTATGGAATTAATCTCACGCCATTGGCAACATTTGCAATGGAGACATACGCTGATGATGACTGTACTTTATTTTACCCAAAGGTTGCTGTTGATAATGATATTTCGGAGAAGCGACTTCAGCTGATGGCAAAGATGCATAAAGCAATTACCGTGATACAGTTTAAACTCGAAGGTAATATGATTGACCGTCACCCAGAATGGGGGATGAATGATCGAAAGCTGTTACATCATATTGATTTTTCTAAAGGAGAAGTAGAAATTGAAGGAAATAATTTTGAACTGATTGACAAATACTTCCCGACTATCTCGCCTGACAATCCTTATCAGCTCACTCAGGAAGAAAGGGATGTCGTAAACCAGCTTACTCATTCCTTTATGATAAGTGATAAGCTGAGCCGTCATGTCAGTCTGCTTTTCAAACATGGCAGTATTTTCTCAGTAAGTAATTCAAATCTACTATTTCATGCTTCTTTGCCACTCGAATCGGACGGTACTCCAAAGAAAGTGATGGTATATGACGGANAATATTNAGGAAAGGAATTATTNACACGCATAGACATGCTNATGAGGNCAGCCTTCAATAGGGATTCGTCAGAAGAACTCAGAAAATATTCCACGGATTACTACTGGTATCTCTGGTGTGGNCCTGATTCTCCATTANTTGACAAGTCAAAGATGGCTACCTTCGAGAGGTATTTTATTACTGACAAATCCACACATCACGAAGAAAAGGGCCATTACTATTCTTTGCGTGAAAACGCTGAAGTGTGTGACAAAATACTTGACTCATTTGATGTCGTGGGCCCACACCGACACATAATTAATGGACATGTGCCGGTAAAGGCGAGCCGTGGCGAAAATCCGATTAAGGCTGATGGCAGAATGATGGTGATTGACGGTGGATTCTCTAAAGCATACCACAATACAACCGGCATAGCCGGATATACCCTCGTGTATCATAGCCGGGGATTGGAGCTGGTGCAACATCAACCTTTCACTTCGACAGAAGATGCTATTGTCAATGGCACAGATATTGCAGGATCCACCAAGATTATTGAGCTTAATGCGCAAAGAATATTGGTGAAGGATANAGANAAAGGTNGTGATATANAATCACAGATAGATGAACTNCGCGAGTTATTATATGCTTATCGTCATGGGTATATCAAAGAGCGTTCTAATACCTACATATAATAATATTTATAACTAAGTATTGTTTTCAGACACCGTATTAACTAAAGTATATCAATATCAAAAACTCATAATACCACCATAACTAAATAAGAAATTATCAAAATGAAGAAACTTATCGCAGCTGTATTGATCTGCGTTTTCTCGTTGGGTATGATCAGCGCAGATGCGCAGACATTACCTGATAAAAAGGAAACTTTGCAGACCTTAACCAAGGAGAACCATTATTTCATGAAAAATTGGCCGGATCCCAAACAGCCAACTTACGTAAAAAGGATGCGTAGCAGTAATCTATGGACTCGTGCAGTCTATTTTGAAGGACTAATGGCTCTTTATTCGATCTATCCGGATCAGAAATATCTTGATTATGCAATGGAGTGGGGAGATTTTCATAAATGGACTCCGCGTAACGGCAACACTGACAGAAATGCTGACAATTATTGCTGTTCGCAGACTTATATCGATGTATACAATATCACCCATGATTGGAAACATCTTCAGAACGCTAAGGTGCATGCGGACATGTTGGTCAATACTCCACAGAATGGAGATTGGACATGGATCGACGCGATACAGATGGGAATGCCTGTGTTGACGAAGATGGGAGCTGTCACCGGACAGCAGAAATACTTTGATAAGGCTTGGGATATGTATGAATGCTCGCGTAATGAAATCGGTGGCGGTCTGTTTAACGAAGCTGATGGACTCTGGTGGCGTGATGCAGACTTTGTGCCTCCGTATAAAGAACCGAATGGCGAAGACTGCTATTGGAGCAGAGGTAACGGTTGGGTGTATGCCGCACTCGCCCGCGTGATACCTGATGTGCCCCTCACGGACAAGCACAGAAAAGATTATATCAATGATTTCATAGCCATGAGCAAGGCATTGATAAAATGTCAGAGGAGTGATGGATTCTGGAATTGCTCTTTGCATGATCCGGATCATTTCGGAGGTAAGGAGTTGTCAGGTACAGCTTTGTTTGTATATGGTATGGCGTGGGGAATAAATAACGGTATTCTTGATGCCAAGACTTATCTTGGACCCTGTGTAAAAGCTTGGGACGCAATGGTAAAGGATGCTGTTCATGAAAACGGCTATTTAGGATACGTCCAAGGTACAGGTAAGGAACCGAAAGACGGGCAGCCGACTGCCTACGACAGCAAACCTGACTTTGATGATTATGGCACAGGTTGCTTACTATTGGCAGGTACTGAGATTTATAAGCTCAAATAAATCAAAAAGTATAAAAAAGGTGGGCATCGCAACCGATGTCCACCTTTTTTAATAATGTGATGATAATATACTTACGCAAATTTATTTTATAAGATATTGTGATGATATTGACTCGTTTTCATGAACGCGCCGAATAGTATCTGCAAAGAGTCTGGCAACTGAAATGATTGTTGCCTTCTTACAGTCTTTTTTAAAGGGAATGGAGTTAGTGAACATTATTTCAGATAGAGGACTTTCGTTAACTCTCTCTGTGGCGGGATCACTCATGATCGGATGTGTNCAGAGAGCACGTACAGANTTTGNACCGTTTTCCAGCATNAGAGATGCGGCCTTGGTTATTGTACCTGCGGTANCCACCANGTCGTCAATNAGAATTACATCNTTATCCTTACAGTCACCGATGAGGGTCATTTTTTCCACCACATTGGCCTTTGCTCGCTGTTTGTGACATAACACAAGTGGAACATCAAAGTATTTGGCATAGTTGTTAGCTCTCTTAGCACCACCGACATCAGGTGTTGCGATGACAAGATTATCGAGTTGTAGAGATTCGATGTAAGGAATGAATACGGAAGAAGCATATAGATGATCGACCGGTACATTAAAGAATNCTTGTNTCNNGTNNGCNTGCAGATCCATAGTGATCACACGGTCAACNCCGGNAGTGGTGNGCAAGTCAGAAACCNGTTTAGCTGCGATAGAAACGCGAGGTTTATCCTTACGGTCTTGTCTTGCCCAGCCGAAATAAGGCATTACTGCTATGACAGATTTGGCCGACGCTCTTTTGGCAGCGTCAATCATGAGCAGAAGCTCCATCAGGTTGTCCGAGTTGGGAAATGTCGATTGCACAAGATATACTTCTGCACCTCTGATAGATTCCTCAAACGATACTTCAAACTCACCGTCGGCGAAATGCTGAATATTCATTTCTCCAAGGGGTACATTTAACTCCTTGCAGATTTCCTCGGCAATGTACCTTGAGTTTGTGCCTGAAAACACCTTGAATGGTGGTAATAAATTATTCATAATTCATCAATGATAAAATATTTGCAAAGGTACGTTTTTTTAGGGAGTGCGTTGCAGTATGGTCAGTCTTTTTTTTCAGTTTTATTGATTTTCTTGTCTACTGAAGAGTTTTTTATTTTCCATACCATTGCACTGTGGGCGTCAATTGACATTTGGAGAGGTTTTGTGTCATCAATTGTAAGAACATCTTGCCGTTGGCTAAGTAGTTCAGTTGCCTGATATTTTCCTCGCTCGATATTCATCATGTCAAGAGCCAGGGTGGGGATGTTTATGCCCAGCTCAGCCGGAGCTGATGAGAAGTTGACAGCGATAACGAGTGTGGTATCTCCATGGTGTCTCATGAAGGCATACTGGTAGTGGGGATTGAAATCCGGGTTTTCGTAATTGACATACATCAAATCAAAGAACGATCCCTCGCTTACAGCTTTCTCGCTGTTGCAGATATCAAGCACTCGTCTGTAGAGTTCACGGAGCCTCAATGTGTCAGCAGGTAGAAGTCCATTGCATTTACCTTTGTTAAGCCATTTCCTAAGAGTGGGAATGACAGTATAATCGAATATTGATGTTCGGCCGTCGTCACCACTGTAACCGACTGCACCCTTGGCATCCTCGCCAAGCTCCTGGCCGGCATAGACCATCATTGCACCAGTATTGAAGAGTGCGCTTACGACAAGGGAGGGGACAACCAGCTCTGCATTGCCGGCATATTGTGGGGATGCGAATCTCACTTCGTCGTGATTCTCAAGAAAATTGAGCATATGGGACGCGATACCCTCCACAGTTTGCCAACATGATGTGAGATTTGCGGCAGAAACGTTTCCACATTGTATGTCATGCAGAGTATCATAAAGATTCACCTTATCATAAAGGTAATCAAATCTGCCATATTCAATAAATGGCCGATAAAGATTCACTTCATAAATTTCTGCGATAAATATTATGTGTGGATATTTCTCTTTGACGTTTGATATTGCCCAATTCCAGAATTCCAGAGGCACCATGTGTGCCATGTCGCATCTGAACCCGTCAACACCCTTGGCTGCCCAATAATTCAGGATATTCAACATCTTCATCCATGTGGGCGGGATAGGGTCGAAATGTCTGCTACCATTCCATGGATCTATACCATAATTGAGCTTGACTGTATCATACCAATCAAATTTTCCAGGAAACGCATGGAAACAATCGTTACCTGACGCTTTGGCGGGGAATTCAACATATGCATCTTCACCTTCACCAAGATTTACATCGACAGGCGAAAACTTCTGCCGTGTTATGTAGTAGAAGTTATTGGTAGGTAAGAAGAAGCACTCCTTATTGTCTCCTTCTCCAAGATCCTCGATTCCTGCTGGTTTTGCATCAGAACGGTACTCGCGAGCTACATGATTGGGCACAAAGTCAATGATTACTTTCAGTCCGGCCCTGTGCGTACGGTCTACAAGATTACTGAACTCATCAATACGTCTGTCAACATCAACTGCAAGATCAGGATCAATATCATAATAGTCAGTTATGGCGTATGGGCTGCCAGCATGACCTTTGACAATGTGCCTGTTATCTTTGGGTATGCCGTAGCGGGTGTAATCGGCATCGTGGGCATGCTCCAACACGCCGGTATACCATACATGGGTAGCACCGAGTTGTTTTATTTCCTTTAGGATTTTGGGAGTGATATCATTGAGCTTTCCTGAACCATTCTGTATGATCGTGCCGTTGAATACAGGTGCGTCGCAGTAGTTTGTGAATAGTCTTGGCAGTAATTGATAAATTACAGTCTTTTCCATTTAAATGATTAGTAGTAATATATTTGTGTATACACAATGATATCAAGAGAGAATAAAGTCATGGTGAGATTTAATAATCTCTTTCATCTTATTATATCCTGATTCATATACTTTATCGATATCCTTGAGACTAAATACTTTGTGGCCTGTGACTTCATCCATTACTACAGCGATATCACACAACTCCATGTCCTGGACCTGATTGGATTTGGATATCAGCGTATAAGCACGGAGCGCCACAGGTAGCAGGGATTTGTATTCACGCTCGCTTGAGAGAAGCGGACTTACATTAATACCAATAAGTTTGTCACATCTGTGTCTTATGGTCCATGAGGGCAGGTTGTGTAGCACACCACCATCTACGTATGTCGTGNNATNGNTATTGACAGGNTCAATNGCANTGGGNATACTGCATGAAGNCTTCATTATCGGGCNAATCNGTCCTTTGTCAAACATGGCAGGNTCGCCNCTATCGAAATTTGTAACACCAATGACGGTAGGTATCTTTAGGTCTTCAAGATTTTTTATAGGACCGAGCGCACGCGTGAGATAATTTATACATCGATCAATCTTGAGGATACCCCCTCTACGAAAAGAAAACTCGGCAAGATCGAGAAATTTCGCCTCATAGAATAACTTGAGTATAGTCTCAGGTTTGAGACCGGCAGCATAAAGTACAGCAGCGATAGATCCTGCACTGCATCCGGCCAAAATGTCGATCTTAATACCCGCTTCATCTATAGCTTGTAAAGCGCCTGCGTGAGCGAGCCCACGAGCACCTCCTCCTCCGAGCGCCAAGCCAATGGTAGATTTGCCAGGACGGCTTGACGAATTTAAAGATTGTGTATATTTATTGTCCATTACATAATTCGTTGGGTGCAAAATTATGAAAAATAATTGTAATCTCAACAATAATTACTAATTTTGCCGGAAAAATATAGACATAATGAAAGAATTAGCTCCTAAATATAGCCCTGNTGAAGTAGAAGATAAGTGGTATAAATATTGGGAAGACAATANTTTATTCCATTCTGAACCTGATCATCGTGAACCATACACAATTGTGANTCCGCCACCNANTGTTACAGGAATTCTGCACATGGGGCACATGCTCAATAATACTATACAGGATATTCTTGTCAGACGAGCCCGACAGCAAGGCAAAAACGCTTTGTGGGTACCAGGTACGGATCACGCTTCGATCTCTACTGAGACAAAGGTAATACAGANACTGNCATCAGAAGGTATCAAGAAGACTGATCTTACCCGTGAGGAATTTCTCGTGCATGCTTGGGAGTGGACTGATAAGCATGGTGGCATAATATTGCAGCAGCTGCGTAAGCTTGGTGCATCTTGTGATTGGGCACGCACAGCCTTTACAATGGACGAAGTGCGCTCAAAGAGCGTAATAAAGGTCTTTTGTGATCTTTACGAAAAAGGACTGATTTATCGTGGTCTGCGTATGGTAAACTGGGATCCTGTCAACCGTACTGCAATCAGTGATGACGAGGTATTCTATGTAAATGAACATTCCAAACTTTATTATCTTAAGTATTATGTCGCCGATGATGATATGAGCGGCGAGACCGGGGATGAGAAGGAGATAGTACACAGGGATGCCGACGGTCGCAGATATGCAGTAGTGGCAACGACACGCCCGGAAACTATAATGGGAGATACAGCAATGTGTATCAACCCTAAGGATCCGAAGAACGCTTGGCTGAAGGGTAAGAAGGTAATAGTGCCGCTTGTAGGACGTGTAATACCTGTAATTGAGGACAGATATGTAGATGTAGACTTCGGTACAGGGTGTCTTAAAGTCACCCCCGCACATGATAAGAACGATTATATGCTCGGTAAGAATCATAATCTTGATTCAATCGATATATTCAATGAGGACGGTACGCTAAACGAGCATGGTGGCAGATATGTAGGCAAAGATCGTTTTGACGTCAGGAAAGAGATTTCTGAAGATCTGCAATCTGCCGGTCTCATGGAGAAAATCGAGGATTACGAGAACAAAGTCGGATGCTCGGAGCGTACCAAAACACCTATTGAACCGCGACTCTCTCTGCAATGGTTTATAAAGATGAAACACTTTGCAGACATCGCATTGTCGCCAGTGATGGATGACTATATTAAATTTGTTCCGGATAAGTACAAAACAACTTATCGCATATGGCTTGAGAATATCCAGGATTGGTGTATCAGCCGACAATTGTGGTGGGGTCACCGTATCCCGGCATATTACTATACAGATGCTAACGGTGAGCGTAAGATCGCTGTTGGAGAAAGTAAGGAGGAGGCATTGGACAAAGCAAGAAAGGACAGTGGAATGTCTGGATTGAGTGAGAGTGATCTGACTCAGGATCCAGATGCTCTTGATACTTGGTTTTGAAGTTGGTTGTGGCCGATTTCTCTTTTTAACGGTATGCTTGATCCGGGAAACAAAGAAATACAGTATTATTATCCTACAGCCACACTGGTAACTGGCCCCGATATCATTTTCTTCTGGGTTGCCCGTATGATTATGGCCGGGTATGAATATGCCGGTGACAAACCTTTCAGCAACGTATATTTCACCGGTATTGTAAGAGATTCCATTGGCAGAAAAATGTCAAAGATGCTCGGAAACTCGCCAGACGCTCTTGAACTTATAGAAAAATATGGTGCTGACGGTGTAAGAATGGGACTCATGCTCGCAGCTCCTGCAGGTAATGATATCATGTATGATGATAAACTTGTAGAACAGGGCCGCAATTTCTGTAACAAGATCTGGAACGCTTTCCGTCTGGTGATGGGATGGCAAGTAGATGCTGAAATTTCTCAACCACAGAGCGCCAAGGAAGCTGTTAAATGGTTTGATGCCAAACTTAACCAGGCACTTGAAGAAGTTGAGGATTCGTTTGGTAAGTTTAGACTTAGCGAAGCTCTGATGATAGTGTACAAGCTCTTCTGGGACGAATTTTCATCATTGTATCTTAAGATGTTGAAACCACAGTATCAGCAGCCTATCGATAAAGCAACCTACGAGGCCACACTGAGTTATTTTGATAGCCTGCTGCGCTTGCTCCATCCTTTCATGCCGTTCATTACAGAGGAATTATGGCAGCACCTGTCGGAAAGAGCGAATGGAGAATCTATAATGTACGCTCCACTTCCTGTATCCGGAGTATATGAAAATTCTGAGATTGAAGACATGGAACAGACCAAGGCGGTAATAGCTGGGGTGAGGGGAGTCAGAGCATCTAAGAATATTCCGGCTAAGGAGCCGATGATACTCAATGTAATATCAGATAAGGAGATTCCAAATGTTGACATAGTTATGAAACTTGCCAATCTCGAAGCAATTAACTATGGAGCAGAAAAGGATCCGGCTGCTGCTTCATTCATGATAGGCACCGTAGAGTATAATGTCCCCATAGCATCAAATATTGATAAAGATGCAGAGATCGGACGTCTTCATAAGGAGCTGGACCATCTCAAAGGGTTCAAATCAGGAATTGAAAAGAAACTGTCAAATCAGCGATTCGTAGAAAGTGCCCCGGCTGCCGTAGTTGAGAGGGAGCGTAAAAAACTTTCTGATGCGATTTCAAAAATAGCTAATATTGAGGCTACACTCGCGGCATTGAAATAATTACGAATCATGACATCGATATATTGGCAACTTTTCGCTACCTTCTTCAAGATAGGAGCTTTTACGTTCGGAGGCGGATGGGCCATGATATCTATTATTGAAAAGGAAATTGTAGACCGGCATCATTGGGTGAAGAGAGAGGAGTTTCTTGATCTTCTCGCA
>WFLX010043489.1_pt1 | contig 16784 bp, 14 predicted proteins | sample 4967041 | NCBI WGS metagenome assembly WFLX01 (sample SAMN12857096, study PRJNA449069) | gut metagenome | isolation source: stool from male and female vole | host: Microtus ochrogaster | place: USA:Florida | collected 2017 | reverse complement strand
AATCTTCTGAATGAATTTCCATACTCATTGCGCTCTTTCTGAGTCAATTTCTCCCAAAACAATTCTGCCAATTTGAACGCAGACTCAAAACTCTTCTTGCAGAATAATTTCTGAATAAAAATCCACGCGATCTCCTTATCGCAAACAAACTGATAATAGTCATTATAGCGCCTGATTATCAGTGGCTCGTTAGTTGTGGAATTTCTATTCTTCTCCAGACAAATCCGATCAAGCTCAAGCCTCAGGTCTTTATGTTTCTCCGCATCTTTCTCCCACGATTCATCATCAATCTTTCCCTTAGGAGATTCTGCTGATTTTATCAGATTATCAAAGATCTTATCAAATTTGTTATCCCCCTCTTCATCTATCGGCGATATAACCAATCGTTTACTTTCAATGAATCGTTTAAACACCTGATACACCTTTTTCTTCAGATCTTCTATCACAATCGCCATACGTTCTTCCGACTCCATACGCACCCATGAAATCCAGAATGTGCCATCGTGAACATTATTTGTGAATTTATGCCGATGATAATGGCCTGCATAAGGGCCTCTTTTATTGGCTTTGTAATTCTCGATATGTTTAAACCATTCCCTGCTCAATCCTTCAACCGTTTCCTTGAATGTCTCTCTTGTTTCCGTATAATCCGATATGGCCTTGATGNCATAATATATCTCGANATCCNGCCTGANAATGCCATACTCCACAAGGAATTCAAACGTAATGTCAGAAACTCTGAATGTGGCAANCTTGCACATCAGATGCTTAGGTTGAAAAATCTTTACACCGTTATATTCATGCAGATATCCGCAGATATCATCGGGAAAAGGAGATAATGCATACAGTTCTTCAATATGCTCTTTTATCGTCTTCTCCCTATCATATTCAAGAACCTTACGGACATACGATCTGCAACGCTCTTCAAAATCTGAATCCGACACCTTCACATAAGGATCAGCACTCAACGTAAGCATCTTCTTGCAGTAGGCCAACGTTGCCTCAACAATCATATCCGCACAATATTGATCTTGCAAACTCTCCATAAAACTTAAATAAATATCCACAATCAGACATTCATACCAACACATATTAATAACGACACAGCCTAACAATTGCCATTATTACAACAGCCAAACTATTCCAATCTTACAAACATTGGAATAGTTTGTTCTCTCTCAATATAACGCCTCAACCACTTGGATGTATTTTTCACCGCGAATGTAACCCTTTTTTTGTCTATTCAGAGATATTTCTGATAAGAGTCCTTGACGAACTAATCCAATAATATCATGTTTTGCGGTAGTCGGAGAGATTAAGAGCTTAGATGTTACGTCCTTAACAGTTAATATTTTATCCTCGTTTCTGAGGAACATATATAATATCTCAGTTTGTCGTTGAGTAAGGTTCCCAAGTTTTAAAAGTCTGTTTTGATCATTCTGCTGTGCTGTTTTCTTAGAAATGTATTTTTTCAATTCTTCGAATGATTTCAGCAATGCATTTAGATGATATGTAATGAAATATCCCATATCATTATGATCAGCTTCAGAATAGAGAAAGGATTTCTCATAGGAAGCTTTTGACTTGTAAATAACTCTTGATATGGACAGATATTCCGTTAACCAATAACCTTCCTTAATCATAAACCAATGAAACAAGGCCCTTGCAGTCCTTCCATTGCCATCCACAAAAGGATGTAAATAAGAAATAAAGAAATGAATGATCGTTGCCTTTATTACGGGGTGTATGAACGTATTTGGGTTATCGTTATTAGCAAATTCTACTAACCACTCAATCGAAGAAGGAATCTCGGTAAAGCATGGAGGGGTGTGAACAATCTCATGAGTAATTGCATTTTCAACCACGACATCATTATTTTGTCTGAATTTTCCACTATTTTCCGGATTCTCTAACGTATTCTTAGTTATTAATTCGTGAATCTGAAGAATAAGTTCCGTAGTTAGAGGTTCGGCTGTATGCGCTGCCAAATATTTAATAGTCTGAAAATTATTATAGATCATTCTCTGAGACTTATCCTTCGGAGCGATATTCTTACGCAACATCTCCTTAGCAATTTTTCGGGTAGTCGAAGCACCCTCCATCTGACTTGAAGATATTGCTTCTTCAATAATGGAACCAACCAAATATCTTCGAGAATTATCTTTAGGAATAATTGATTCGCTTCCCCATGTGCCTCCGAAATTCATATCGAATAAATGACATAGTCTCATCATCTGATTGGTGAGCGAAAAATGAATATTATATTTAGGAAAAACCATGACAGACTTAGCAGCTCTTTCCTCTTTTAAAATCGCCCATAGTGTCTTAGCATCGGGAATATCTTCTATTTTTTTATATTTTATCTCGCTCCAATATGCATAAGCATCCTGAAGTCGATTAATATTCTCAATTACTTTCGGGGTTTGTAACAAAGAATTTATAGAAAGATCAATATCCTGTGGTGGCAGTTCTATCATAAATTTATATTTTTGTGCAAAGATAAGCAAACTATTCCAATCTTGCAAACATTGGAATAGTTTTTATATAAACCCCATCTACATTCTGTATTTTAGGGTCTATTTCAAAAATGCTCACAGTGACATTGAGAGAGTACGCGAACTGCATAACGAGAGTTCGGGATAAATTTACCCATTTACCTTTTAGTATTATTGCTGTCCGATAAAACTTGAACCCAGACAAAATGATTGGCTCGACTGCTGATTATATGGTGGTCGAGTCCTTTTTCAATTTACAAGTCCCCTCAGTCGAACAGAGATGGCAGAGGAGGCTCTCAGGAGGCATTTGCAAGGATGCTTTTCCCAGTCAGAGGGCTGAAGACGCGAAATTGAGCATAAAAAATCCCCGAAAACGGGATCGGATCTTTTGCAGGAATCCGACATGGGGCGGCTGCAACGGAGGCTTATCTGTCGGCGTTTGACGTGTCGCCAAACCATTCGTCGAGTTTCAGGCGCGCCTTGCGTAAGGTTTCTTTGGAGAGGTTTCTCCATATATGCCTCACCACATACATGAGTGCGGCCGCGTCATCGGCGAAGCCACCGGGCATAGCATCCGGAATCATGTCGATCGGAAGTATGAAGTAGCCGAGCGCGGCTACCACCATCAGCCGATCCTTCACGGGCAGTGACTTGTCGAATGTGGCATAGTAGAGTATCAAGACCAGATGCACGGTCTTTTTACCGGCTTTGCGGGCCACGGTCTTGATTTTGTCAAAGAGGGAGACGGCATTGTAGTGCCCGGCATATTCGGCAAGATCCTTTTTAAAGAAACTTATATTCATATTTAGTTTTAAATCATGTATAAAAGAGTCCCGATCTTTGATTCGCACTTGTGGCGGATCAGCGATATTCGGCGTAGTGGGCGCCGCGGGGGGTGGGGTCGGTCACCACCACCGGGCGCCGGTAGACTTTCTCCATCATCGATTTCAGATTGGCTGCCCCTTCTTTTCTTGCCTTGGCAACCGTGCCGTTGTGATAGAGCAGTTTCTTCGATCTCTGTCTTATTCTTGACTTTATCGCGTTTTCTTCTTCTATTGTGAATTTATCGCTGAGCAAGATCGGGAGCGGGCCGATGGCTTTTGTGTCGATCACTTCCCATGAATTGTCGTCGGTGGCTTCATATAGATCCACTATCTCGGGCGAGAGGGTGATACGTATGGTGTCGCCCGAGTCGTCAACGCTGAGTTTGTCGAGATCAAAAGATATGCTTCCCTTCTGCTTCTGCACCGCAAACATTACCTTGTTGTGGAGCGTGTCGAGGATCGGGACTTCGCTGTAGAATTCCACGGCGCAGAGTTGCGCCAGAGTCTCGATTCCACTGATGCGGCCTTCGCTCACTTCTATCGTTTTCTTGGGTGAGGAGAGCGTGATGAAAGTCACTGCTGCGCCGAGGGCCAGGGCGAAAATGCCCGCTGTCAGTATTCGTTTAGTCCTTATCATTGCGGTTCAGTTATGGGTGTGATGGCTTGAAATCTATACTCGCGGTGTAGCCGTTGGCTTCAAACAAAGTCTCGAAATATTTTCTCGCCTTGTGGCGGGCTGCTTCGGTGAGTTGGGTTTTGAATACCGGATTTTCTTCAATCTCGGCTTTAAACGACGCATTGGCCGCCTCCTTGATTTCGGCGCGCTCTTTTGAGTCGGGATTGCTGCGCATTATTCCGATATTCTCATATTCCTTGCGCAGCTCCATGTCGCGCCCTACTATTTCCGTCTCTACGGGCGGGAGAGTCACTTTCACTGTCCTGGCTGCATCGTCGAAGACGAGATCGTCGATCTGAAGGGCCGATAGATCTATGTAGGCGCGCATGTAGGTGTCGTAGGAATACACGGCGATCCTCTTCCCGACCTTATACCAGTCGGAAGATTCGGTCTTGGCTGTCTTGGTGATGGCCATTGACGCGAACACCATCTTGTCGGCCGATTTCAGTTCCTGATAAAGCCTGATGTCGGAGCCGTCAGACTTCGCGCACGATGCAAATACCAGACATGTCGCGGCAAGAAGCCGGAAGAGGGCGGTGATGCCCGAAATGATTTTTTTGTGCATTCTCAGATTCATAGTTGGAAAGGACAGGTTGAATAATATGGAAAAAGGTCGGAGTCCCGGCGTTGTCATTTCACCGGGGAGTCTCCGACCTTCGATATTGCCGTGTGCTTATCAGTAGGTGACTACTCCGGGGAGTTCCTTTGCCTGGTCGATCATGCGCTGCACTTCGGTGACGGAAGGAACGCGGCCTGTGCGGTGCTGCTGCTCATTTACCTCGTTCATCTTGGCCACGAGGTTTTCTGCTTTGCGGTGTGCGAATTCCTTCACTGTGTCTACTCCGGCAGCCTCGAGGAGCTCAGCAAACTGCGGGCCTACGCCCTTGATGCGGTAGAGGTCGGCGTGATTCACCCAGGTGAGGATGAGCTTGCCGCTGATGCCGGTTTCTTCTGCGAGTTCCTTACGTCCTTTGGCAGTCTTGCCTTTTTCCAGGAGTTGAGCCGAATCATTAATGCCGGCTGCTTTGAGCTTTTCAGCGTAGACGGGGCCTATGCCCTCCACGTCGATGATTTTGTAGTCCATGGTTTAATTTTTTATGNTNACGGGGAAANAGATTTACTTNTCATCAATNGGGNTCCACTNTTGNANACGTNATGACGATGCAAATATANTAATTTTNTTTNTTACATCAAAATAAAAAAAGTTAATGAGGCGGCCTGCGCTTTCTCAGAAGGGCGGGGGAGAATGGAATGTGTAGTGCTCGCGATTGATTGGAAACGTGAATTCCAGCCTCGTGGCGTGAAGCATCAGTCGCCCCTCGCCGGGCGTGAGGCCATAGAGCGGATCGCCGGCAATAGGCATCCCCAGTCCTGCTTGCGAGGCTGCATGCACGCGCAGCTGGTGGGTGCGCCCGGTGAGCGGATGCAGCATCACGCGGCTCCGTCCGCTTTCCACGCCGGTGAACTCATAGTCCGTTGCGGCTTCCTTTCCATCGGTCATGTCCACCCGCTGCCGAGGTCGATCGAGCAGGTCGGGCGAGAGCGGAAGATCTATCCTCCCTGTTTCATGGATGCCGAGTTCCCGGTAGTCTCCCTCGAGAAGGGCCACATACGTCTNATGCACTCTCCNNCTCNCGAACAGAGACTGGAGCATTTTATGGGCAAGNGGGCCGAAAGNCGCTATAAGCNNGCCGGAAGTGTCGCGGTCGAGGCGGTGTGCCATCTTCACTTCCCTGTCGGGGCCATATTTCTCCTGCAGCCATTGCTCGGCAGAGACAGCCCGGCCTTTGCCCGGCACCGAAAGCATCCCCGACGGCTTTTCAATCACGCAAAACCATTTGTTTTCATAGATTATCTTCGGCATCAGGGGCTCTTTTGCCTCGCGCTCGCTATCAAGAGGCGGGTCGATGCGGAGCCCGCTCAGCATCCATCTCAGGATAGGGAGACACTTGCCACGGCATGCCGGATAATGCCTGCCGTGGATTCTGACTTCTCCGCTCTTTGGCTTTCCATACCAGTATTCGGCCATCGCCACAGGTGTCCATCCTCTGAGATAGGCGGCCTGCAGCAGCTTTGGGGCACAGCACTCGCCGGCACCCGAAGGAGGAACTTTTAGTGAAGTCCCGGCAAAGATATCGCTCATGCTCATGCTCTCACCACTGGCATTGAGCACCTTGAAATTTGAGAAAAGCCATGCCTGCAGGGCCTCGGAGTCGGCCCGGCGTCTATCTTTCATGGCGCGAAGCTNTGNCAGCGCTNNGTTCAGTGCGTTCTCGTATGGCTGAAGCTCGGCGGCCGCTCTTTTCTTCATCCGGTGGAGTTCCGCTTTCTCATGCTGACTCCTTNGNGTCATGGCCTCCATCTCNGCCTCANCNACGNTGCCTGACGCTCTCCTCGCGTCTCTCTCCGCCTTCGAGCGGCGGCACGCTTCCTTGCAGGCCTCCACCTCCGCAGCGAGTCGGTCGTGAGCCTGAACGAAGTCTCTTCTCACCCGCGAGAGGGTTTCGGCCTCGAATCGGTCTATCTCAGTTGTCCGGCGCGAGATGTCGGCCTCTTTCCTCTTGAAGTATCCCGAAGGTCTCAGATAGTCGAACACAGGCCCTACGAATCCGTCGTGATAAAAGCCTCCTTCACCCAATTGCCCTGAAAATGCGAAGAGGGTATGTCGCTCCCCGGCCTGATCTGCCGCAATCATCACTCCGAGCATTTTTCCCGCCTCCAGTTCCCTGCAGAAACTCACGTCAGTAGGATTGCCGCTCTTTTTNAGGCATTCCAGCNTTTCGGTCAGATTCCGGNAAGCGGCATCGNAGATGGCGNCGGGTGTATAATCGAAGGGATTGTTCATTATCTATGGCGGCAACGGTCTAAATGTCGAGAATGCCTACTTTACAGAAGGCGTGGCCGACTGCGGCATCAGAAATCTGAATACTATTTCCGAAATATCGGCAATCATCGTTTCAGTCTCTGCCATATCGCAGGCGGAGTCGGCTATGAAGACTGCAATTGCATATCCTTTTCCTTCAGGCAGGAATACATAGCCGGCATCATTAATTGCGGTGATACGCCCCTGACTGTTCCGGTCTCCTGTTCCGGTCTTATGTCCGATAGAAATGCCCGACTCGGTCAGTGGCGCCGGAAGTCGCGTGGAGCCTGTCTCACACTGCATCATAAGTTCTCCAATCGCATCATGAACAGGAGACTCCGTCCGCAACCCGAGGCGATAGAAGCGGTCGAAGAGACGTGCCATCTCAATCGGGGTTGAACGGTTCTGATAGCACAGGTAAATGTCGCGGTGCATTTCATCTTCGGTCGAGGCCACCACGATATCACTGAATCCGAGACTTTTCATCACGCTGTCGGCCACGGCGGGCCCTCCTATCATGCGAAACAGGATGTCGCATGCGTTGTTATCGCTCTGTTGGAGAGTGAACGACAAGAGTTCCGACAGAGGGAGGCGCAAGTCTCTGATGCCGTATTTCTCACGAAGCGGGCTCCACGTGTCACGCTTTATCTCAGTGGCGCTGATAGATATCGTGTCGGTCAGGGTGACATTGTTCTGGCGGCAGTAGTCGGCCACTGCGAGCGCCTGGGGAAACTTATATACGCTCTGCATAGGGAAATCACGTCGTCCATTCACCGAAACCGTGTCTGTTCCGTCGATGATCACCGCTATTCCGATACGGGCGTCCTTGTCGGCGGCGTAATCATTGAGGGCTGTCTCAAGGTCATGATACCGTTGGGCTGTTTCTCCGGTTTTGCTCCCCACGCATGAGAATACCGACAAAAGCAATAAGACCGGAATGATACTGTCTTTCAGCATACGATCATCAAATTATTTCACCGTCGTTCCCCTGAATTTCTTTCCCTTCAGTTCCGGACCGAAATAGAATCCCGGCTCAGCCGGCTGGTTGTAGGCCACATTCTGATTCGCCACACTCACCCTGTAGGCCGGATCGAGCATGAAGGTATGAAAACGGTAGTCGGTCGGGATGTCGGTCACGTATATTCTCAGGTGCTCGTTGTCGGGGGTGCGCATCACCACCTCCTCACGCCAGTCGCCGAGAATGTCGGCCTGCAGGCAGGGATTCGCTTTGGTCCAGTTGTTTGACGCTGCTCCTTCAAGCTCGGCGATACGGTCAACGTTTCTGGTTTCCCAGTTGTACTTGTAGATTACGTTGCTGTCGAGGAGCTCGGTGAGCAGGTCTCCGTCCCAGAGCACGCAGAAATTCACCGGCAGTATGCTCTTCGTCTCTCCACGGAATTCTTTCTGCGGCACTATGAGTGAACCGTCGAAGGCGCGCAGGCCCCCGCTGCTCGGCGACCACACTTCCACTCCCCGGTGGGTGGGATCGATGTCGGCAGCCATGCAGCGGCCTATATCCTTGTTCATTGGATAGCGCAGGATCACCTCACCTGTGGCCGCGTCGCGCAGGGTGGTGCCGTCTTTCTTGTTCTCGTGGCAGCCCCATACGTAATGCTTTCCTGAATCGGGATCGCAGATCAGGTGGATAGCGTCTCCGTGGCCCATACCGGTGGAGTAGAGGCCCGTGCCGTCGTTGTCTATCGCCATCTGTCCGTAGATAATCTCATCGCAGCCGTCTCCATCCACGTCGGCAACGCGGAGATTGTGGTTGCCCTGGCCGCCGTAGGCTTCGTTGCCGGGTGTAGATGAATCGAATATCCAGCGCAGTTTCAGTTCATTNCCGTCCCAGTCGTAGGCCGCGAGCGCGGTTTTGGCATAATANCCCCTGCACATCACCNCCGAGGGGTGTATGCCGTCGAGATATGCTATTGCCGCGAGATAGCGCTCGCTCCGGTTGGCATATCCGTCGCCCCAGTCTTTTATCTGTCCGCGTGCGGGTTCAAAATCTACGGTGTGCATTGCCCGTCCGGTCTTGCCGTCGAATACGGTCAGATATTCCGGGCCGGCTATCACGCGCCCCTTCATGTTTCGCCAGTCGGCTTTGTTCGATCCGATAAGCCGGCGGGTGCCGTCGATGGTTCCGTCGGCTGTCTNGCACACCACCTCCGCGCATCCGTCGCCNTCAAGATCATAGACCATATACTGGATGTAGTGGGCACCGGAGCGTATGTTCTCGCCCAGATCGATTCGCCATAGCCTTGTTCCGTCGAGTTTATAGCAGTCGAGAAATGTCGGGCCTGTGAATCCGTCGTGTGCATTATCGTGTGAATTAGTTGGATCCCACTTGAGGATAATCTCATATTCGCCGTCGCCGTCCACATCGGCTGCCGAAGCGTCGTTGGCATTATAGAAGTATTCCTTGCCCCAGACATCCACTCCGAGCTTCGGCCTGTCGAGTGGAATGTCGATATATCCCGACGGAGCATCGGCGGGGAGCGTATAAGTCCCTGCGAGGCGACCCTTGGCCGGTTTCACTTCGTAGGTGGCTTCTTCGCGGCCGCTGTAATTGTCGGTATAAAAAGTGGCGTCGGCCAGAGGATTGCGGTTCAGTTTCTTTCCGTTGCGGTAGATGTCGAAAGTCTGCGATTCGGGGTCATCTGGCAGATATCGCCATGAAATATTGACCTTGTCGGGCGATTGCCTCACGGCCACCACGCCCCGGCCGAGTTTTTCCATTTTCAGTTTCGAGAAGTCGTAGTTTGCCTGGGAATGGGCAACTACGGAATGGCTTCCTGAGAGCAGGGTGAGGAGTAATAGCCTATATATCAGATTCTTCACGGCTTTGATTGTTAGGTTATACAAGATGAGTCATTGTGGGAATCTTCCTGATGGCCAGAAAGATTCCTCAAAGATATAAAAATAATTGTTATCTTGCAAGTCTCATTCAAGATAAACTGACATCGGCAAGCCGCGTGCAGGCTATTTCTCGGGAGGCCCGAAATAGCTGTAGCGTGAGTTGTCGGGATTGACCACGATGCGCTCTACGACTATCTCCGGATCGACCATTATGACCTTCAGCGTGTGGTTGCCGGCTTTTACCACGGGGAAAGTGACGTCGAGCCAACGGAGATTGTCGAATACCTCATTGCGCATCNCCTTGCCATATCCGTNGAGGGCCANCTTCCCTCNCGGCGGCAGGNGNTTCAGTTTTTTCGATTTCTTCNGGNTGGCGGGTGTGTATTCGTCGAACGTGTCTACTATTCCCCGTCGCGCGTCGATCACCTTCAGGTCGCTTTCATCAAGCTGCAGGGCAAGCCTCAGTCCTCTTGCCGGGTTCACGTCCTGTGTCGGCAGAATGCCTATGGCAAGCGTTATGCTGTCGCCCCCGGCGATATTCAGATCGTATTCAAGAGCGGGGGCGGGCTTGCCGGGCTCTATGCAGGTGGCCGACACATCATCGATTCCCATACAGCCCTCTCCTCTACCGAGATCGGGGAGAAATATCCAGTCTATGCCGGCTGCCCCGCTCTTGCGGGCAAATTTATGGGCCGGGATGGAATATTCCGTCAGGGGAGCCTCATCTGCCACATATCGTGCTGACGATTGCGGGTCTACATACTGCAGTTCGGGCATGATATTCTCATCGGGCATGAACCATTGAGTGTAGCCTATGTGCTTGTCTTGCATCATGCCGCGCCATTTTCCGCCGCTGACCGAGTCGTTATAGAATGCGGTCAGTTCCGCATCTCTTGCGAAAAGACTCTTGGCAAGGTCGGCATAATGATTTGCCGCAGGGTCGCCCTTCGAGGCATAATGGCGGTTTTGCTCGGCGGCAAGATAGAGGCGTGCCACTCCCGATGAGGCCATTGCCGGATAGTAAACGAGTTGATAGAAGGCATCCCGGGCCTCGGGCGATATCCTCCCTTTCAGGCTCTCCACCTTCTCTTCGAGCGCAACCCAGAGCGAGTCGGTGCGGGCAGCTTCATTATAGTTCTCCACGCTGAAGATTCCGGCTGTCTGCACTTCCGGTTTCCTCCATAGGTTATATTTCGGGTATTTTGCAAGCACGTCGGCGATATCCTCAGCCGCTTCCTCCCCGAATGTCCGCGCACTCCATCGTGTGAGCCATTCCTTCTCATCGCCCGGGCCGGTCTTTTCCGGATCCCACGCATAGTCCATGATGAAGTCTATCGGGNGTTCCTTGGGCTTGAGGTCGCNCACGTTGATGATCCAGATTCTGTCTATGCCTGACNTATATGNGAGATTCAGCTGTTCCCTAAGTTTAGGCAGTGGTGAGGTGTTGATCCAGCGGTCGTTCCAGGGGCCGCCGTTCANGTCGATGTGNTAATACATTCCGAACCCTCCTTTGCGACCCCTCTCTTCGGCGGGNGCGGTGCGACGGNTGTAGCCCCAGNTATTGTCACAGAAGAGGAGTGTCACGTCGTCGGGCACGTTGNAGCCGGCATCATAATAGCGCTGCACCTCAGTGAAGATGGCCCAGAGCTGGGGCACGGAGTCGGGCTCTCCGTAGACATCTCCGAGAATGCGCCTCTGCGCATCGATCACATTGCGGAGAGTGGCCATATTGTCGGTGTCATCACCCTTTCCCATAGCCACATCGCCGTCTCCACGCATTCCGATGGTGACGATATTGTCGTAATCCTTGTTGCGTTCGATGCCGTATCTGAAGAATTCCTCGATATTCTCAGGGTTGGAGGCATAGTCCCACGCCCCGATGCTGTCGCGGCGGCGTGTGTATTCCTTGTGGGCGCGCATCATTGGCTCGTGATGGCTCGTGCCCATCACTATTCCGTATTCGTCGGCCAGACGCGGACACTCGGGGTCATCCTCATTGAAGGCGGTGTCCCACATCGCCGGCCACAGATAATTGGCCTTCAGGCGGAGAAGAAGCTCAAACATGTGGGCGTAGGCCTTTGAGTTCACGCCGCCGAATGAATTGACACACCATCCTCCGAACGAGGGCCATTCATCGTTGATGAAGATGCCTCTGTATTTCACTTTCGGAGAAGGTGTCACCACACGTCCCGAGGTGTATTCCACCCTGTCTTTATGCTCCACCGGCACGTCGGCCCAGTAATACCAGGGCGACACACCCATCATCGAGCTTAGATCATAGATTCCGTAGATAGTGCCACGCTTATCGCTTCCGGCTATCACGAGATTTCCGTCGATCACGTCGGTCACGTATGATTCCCACTGTCCTCTCACGGAGTCCACGTCAAGTTTGCCGCGTGATATAAGGTCGTCGATCAACTTGCTCCGGCCTATAGTGCCCACTATGACCGAGCCACTTTTAAGCGGCAGCGACGCGTCGGCATAAGAATGGATGTCAGCCCCGATTCCCGTCACTTTCCTCACGTCGTCGGCAAGATCGGCTGCCGCACGTCTGACCCCGGGCCAGTCGTTGTCTGAAATCACTATTGGAGCGGCTTTCCCACCTCCTGCGATGAGGAATACGGCATCCGATTTTTTTGCTACGGAAGGAATGATTGTCATTATGACAGTCAGAAGTAAGAGGATCTTTTTCATGTAGGTCAATATAAATGGCATAACAGAAATGCAAATTTACAAAAAATAAATCACATCCTGTTGCTTTAGTCTCTTTTTTCGTCAATTGTAGAGTCTNCAAGCAACTGCAAAACTAATTAANAGAACTGAAAAATACTTTTACCGGGGAATCAAATAATATTTATCTTCTTGATTTTCTGAAAGATTTTTAGTAATTTTGTATTCGTAAAGNNTATGTTGANANATGANGGCAAACGAGATACAAGATCTGTTTAATAGTTTCGAATCCATCGCCATCGAGTTTGATGGAGTGGAATGTTGGAGTGCACGCGAACTTTATCCTCTTTTGGGTTATGCAAAATGGGATAGATTCAAAGATGTGCTTATGCGTGCTAAAGAATCCTGTGAGAATGCAGGAGAAAAAGTAGCCGATCATTTTGCCGACGCCGGGAAAATGATAGAACTCGCAAAAGGTGCTAAGCGTCAGGTAGATGACGTTATGCTGACGCGCTATGCCTGCTACCTTATTGCGCAAAATGGCGACCCTCGTAAGCCTCAAATTGCTTTTGCGCAGAACTATTTTGCAGTTCAGACAAGACGCGCAGAGCTTGTGCATCAACGACTTCTTGATTATGAACGTGTGCAAGCTCGTGCCAAACTTGCAGACACCGAACATACACTCTCAGGTGTGCTTTATGAGCGAGGTGTGGATACCAAAGGTTTTGCTATCATTAGAGCTAAAGGTGATCGTGCTCTTTTCGGACTTGACACAGCTATGATGAAACGAAGAGTTGGTGCTCCTGAAAAACGACCACTTGCCGACTTCCTGTCAACGGTCGCCATAAAAGCAAAGGATCTTGCAGCGGAGATGACCTCCGTCAATGTCCAGCAGAAAGACCTTCGTGGACAAGTTGGTATCGAAAGAGAACATGTCGACAATAACAGCGCAGTCAGGAACATGCTTTTGGATCGTGGTATCCGCCCCGAGTCACTCCCCGCAGGAGAAGACGTAAAGAAAGTGGAGCGTCGCCTCAAAGCAGACGAGAAGAAGATCCTCCCCAAGAAGAAAAAGTAACACTACCGTCCTCTAAAAAAGGGCGAGGTTAAAAATTAAATAAATATGGTTCACTGGAACCATAGAGAAAATTGACTTTTTTGAAATAAATCTCCTGAATTAAAAAACAGGAAGTAGCAGACAGCATCGGAATCACGGTGGGCGGGAGTCTGCGTTTCCATTTCTCCCNTTTATATCTGGCGTCGTTTTTTGCCCATACTAATTTATGCCGGAGGGAGATATTCNGCAAAGATAATATTTTTTAAATTATCCATCAAATANTTGAATAAATAGGTAATAATAGTCGGGATATCGGTTTGNGAANATATGCGGACTATAGNCAAAATAACATACAANATGGNGAGCCGACAGGCGTTTTATGGGTATGAAGTTAGTGNCTTTTCTTAAAGACTGGACGCTGATCATAGCCATACTTGNCGNCATACTGGNATATTTCGTCTATGCCTCCATTCCGTGGCTGAATCCCACTCACAAGGCAGTGGGGGAGGCCATTGGCATCGTGCAGCCGCTGCTGATTTTCGCTATGCTGTTCCTGACATTCACCAAGGTGGATCCACGCAGGCTGCGTTTCAGGATGTGGCATCTTTGGCTGCTTCTCATCCAGAGCGCCCTTTTCATAGGAATAGGATGTGTGCTTATCGCGCTTCCCCACAGCAGTCTTCGCGTAGTGCTCGAGGGGGCGATGATATGCCTTATCTGCCCTACAGCCACAGCCGGCGCGGTTATCACGGGTAAGCTCGGGGGCAACGTAAATAATATCACCACTTACACTATTCTCATCAATCTCGCCACGGCGCTCCTTATCCCTCTTATGGTGCCTTTTGTGCATCCCAATCCCGACATGTCGGTATGGAACTCGGCACTGCTGATTCTGGTCAAGGTGTTTCCTCTGCTTCTTATGCCGCTTGTGGCCGCTATGCTGCTGAGGTGGATTGCCCCGAGGGTGCTTGAGCGGATAGCGCGCTATCAGGATCTTTCTTTCTATCTTTGGGCGGTGTCACTGGCATTGGCCACCGGGGTAACTACGCGCAGCATAGTCCACAGCACGGTGTCGGTGGGCACTCAGCTGTGGCTCGTTGCCGTGTCGCTCGTGTGCTGCGCCCTGCAGTTCTGGCTCGGCAGAAAAATCGGCGCCCGGTATGATGAAAAGATCACAGCCGGGCAGTCGTTCGGGCAGAAAAACACTGTCCTTGCTATATGGATGGGCTACACTTTCTTCACTCCTGTCACGGCCGTGGTGGGAGGCTTCTACAGCATCTGGCACAACATTGTAAATTCCTACCAGCTCTATGAGCATAAGAAGCATGCGGGGCATGTAAGCCCCGGAGAAAGCGGCAATTAGGATTTGGCGCCCTCCGACGATTCCGGCACGAGGTGGTGGCGCCGCTCGTAGGTGACGTAGCCTGCGCAGACAACACCGAGAAGCACCTGGGTCACGGTCTGGAAAGCCCACACCACCATTGCAAATGTGGCGGCATCAGCATTTCTCACGCCGTAGAGCGAGAGGGCGAAGATGACGGCGAGATTCCATGGGCCGAGCCCTCCCGACGAGGGGATGGCCATGCNCAGTGAGCCGAACATGAACANGACNANANCNGGAAGCAGACCATAGGCAAGTTCNGGGCGCACCAGAGCGCGGGTGAAGGGAAACGCGAAGAAGCAGAGGTAGGTCATAAGGAAGTATGCCACCCAGATGAGAAGTGTGTAGCTCCAGAACCTCACCTGATGCTTCATGGTGAAGAGGATGCGGAAGCCGTTCCATAATTGAGCCGCTTGCGTGCGGATCTTCACCACGAGTGAGTTTTTCGATTTAGAACATATCAGCCACACAATTGCGGCTACCACAGCAGCCACGCCTATCCAAAGAAGAGGATTGGCGAGGAGATGCAGCATGCGCTGCCCGAAACTGTAATGCTCCATGAAGCGGACGAGAGTGGGCCGGGCCACTACAAACGTGAGCGATGTGAGCACCAGTATCATTATGGCGTCTGTTATGCGGTCGCCCAGGTCAGTACCCACCACGGTGGAAAGCGGTGCTTTCTGGCGNCGCGCCACATAGAGGCATCGCCAGGCCNCGCCCACGTATGNGAGGNTAAGATTCAGNGCGTATGCTCCCCAGATGCTGCACATCTCGGCCATGGGCGGCATTCTCTTCACTCCGGCCGCCCGCAGCTGTATGCCCCAGCGTATACCTCTCACCGAGCGCGATGCCGCGAGCACCAGACACATCAGCAGAATCCAGCGGTAGTCACACCCTTCGCGCAGTATCTGCATGATGGTGCCGACATGCACCTTGCTGAAAAGCCACGCGATGAGTGCCGCCGACACAGCGGCCGGCAGCAGATAGGAGAGCACTTTCTTTATGTCGCTCTCCACGCCCCCTTTCGGAGGCAGGGTGGTCTGATTCTTTGAGTCTGAGGTGGTCATGTAAGTCTTCGTGTTCGGGCTCCCGCGGTGTGCTGCGCGGCGGGAGGTGATGGTCGATATCAGGGTTTGGTCTGAAGCGGGGTCATGTGGTAGCCGAGGGCGTTGAGTTCCATCTCCATACCGGCGAGGTAGAGCTGATGGAGTGCGCCCACGAAGCATCCGAAGGCGGCGTCGGTGCCGTTCTCGACCTGCTCGTGTGTCAGCATGCTGTGGACTCTCGATGCGCATTCCGCCACGAGTTCTATTATCTTGTCGGCGGCCTCGCCTTCATATCCGAGCAGTGTCTTCACCACTGTTTCGTCAAGGTTGTCGTAGCCATCCTTGTCGCGCAGCGCCTCGTAGAAGTCTGTGCGGTCGGCATTGGCTGTCCAGTCTGTGTCCCAGTAATNTGCCATCGCCATACCGANAAACATTATCCAACCGAGCGAAACCACCGGATACTGCTGAAATTCCTTAGCTCCGTCGGGGAGATATGCGCGGCCGATCATAGCCCATTTCTCTTCAACGTCGGGACATTCGGGCACGTGCGGGTCAAGCGCACCCTTATATTGCAGGAAGCTCGTGAGGTCTTCCTTTACTTTCGCTTCAAATTTTTTTGCTATTTCCTTACTGTCGTTTTCCATTGTGTTAAATTTTTAATATAAGTCTTATAAGATATATAGGTTCTATAAGTTTTATAATATAATCGTGATATATTAACGTTGGAGCAATGGCTTTGGTTCTTTTCTGCGGCTTCGGNGTGTTCACTGCGCAAGCAGCGCAATCAGGGNCTGTTGAGGTGGCAAATCCNAAAATATCAATTGAATTNTTGGATNNTAATCCAAAAATTAGGTTGAAATTTTGGATTAGGGTTTAAAATTCCTTATATTTGCAATCTAAATTAAAAGCATAATCG
>WFLX010298535.1_pt1 | contig 16797 bp, 18 predicted proteins | sample 4967041 | NCBI WGS metagenome assembly WFLX01 (sample SAMN12857096, study PRJNA449069) | gut metagenome | isolation source: stool from male and female vole | host: Microtus ochrogaster | place: USA:Florida | collected 2017 | reverse complement strand
GAATCGCAGTTATACAGTATCCAAGCACGATTCTAATAAGGCCGTTAAGTATGGAAATAAGAATAGCTGTGAAGAGGAACGCCTTTTTCATTAGGATTATCTAGTAAAATTACGAAGATTGCAGCACGAAAAACTCGAAGCTGAACGCGAAATGGCGAGGGCGAAGCAGGAAGCGGAGCTTGAAAAGGTCGCCGCGCCAGCGCAGGCAGGAATGTCAGGCGCAGGCATGGCGAGAATGGCAATGGCGCAGCCTGTACATCAGGTAATGCCTACGCAGGTAGTGGATAATACTAACAGCGAACTTCTTAAAGAGGTGCGTCAGCAGATGGCGGAACTTCGCGCCGAAAACAAGGCTACGCAGGAAAAGCTTGCGGCTATGCAGACCCAGCAACCGGCAATGCCGGCGCCTATGATGCCTATGCAGCAGTATCCTATGTATCAGCAGCCTATGATGCCGCAGTACGGCGATCCGACTCTGGCAAGGCTTGAAGCGCAGCTCAACGCAATGCAGGCGGAGCAGCGCGCGAGATACGACGCGGAACAGCGCATAGAGCTTGCTGCAATGCGCGCGGAATCGCACGTAGACCGCGACTCACGTCACAGCGTAGACCTTGCCGCAATGCGCGAGCATTTCAACGGTAAAATGGGATATACAAATTTGCCCGATTACAGTCAGCCTAATTCGATAGAGGCGCTTGGCGCAATCGTTGCGGCGGCGTTGAAGAATATGGCTAACGGCGAAACGGCAGCAACGCAAGTACCCGAGCTGCCGCAGAAGGCGGAGCAGGAACCCGTAGCGAAATATCCTTCCGATGCGGTAATTACAACCACAACAACGGTTGATACTACCAAAAACGGAGCTATAAGACGCTCGCGCGATGAGGAAGAGAACTTTGATATAGACGGTTTCTATGATCCATTAGACTGACAAATTAATAACAAAACGTAAACAGCCGCCGAACGCATTTGCGTTCGGCGGCTTACTGTTTATTTTTTAAGTTTGATAAGAGGATAGTAAATCAAGCGAAACGGCAATTAAGATACGCCGCAAAGCGTAAGGCTTTAAGATACGCATCAAGCATTGCTTGTTAAACGGAACGTTTATTACGGGTAAAAATTTAAGGAATTGTTAAAGATTTCCCTATCGGAAAATGTTATAATCAATGCGGAGGTGCAGTGTGAAATATAATTGCCTTATCATTGACGACGAAAAAGTGCTTGCGGACAGCACAGCGGAATACTTCAATCTTTTCGGCGTGAATACGGTTGCCGTTTACGGCGCGGACGGCTGCCGCGCGTTTTTCAGGGATAATACTGCCGAACTGATACTTCTCGATATAAACCTGGGCGACGGCAGCGGTTTTGATTTATGCAGAAAACTGCGGAATACTACCGATATTCCCATACTGTTTATTTCGGCGCGGACGAGCGACGACGACAAAATCGTCGCGCTGAATATCGGTGGAGACGACTACGTTCAAAAGCCCTATTCGCTGGGCGTGCTGCTTGCAAAAGTCAAAGCTGTGTTAAAGCGTTACGGCGGAACCGCCGAATATTCTGACGGGTACCTGACCGTCAATTTTGAAACCAAGCAAGTCAAAGTAAACGGCGGCGCGGTAAAACTCACTGCGCTTGAATTCAGGCTGCTTGCTTACCTAATAGAAAACAAGGGTAAAGTCATTTCCAAAAAAGAACTTTTTGAAAAGGTGTGGGAAGACAAATTCACCGGCGACGGTACGCTGAACGTGCATATACGCAGACTGCGCGAAGCGATAGAAAGCAACCCTAACGAGCCGGAATATATTCTCACCGTCTGGGGCGACGGATACAAATTTACGGGAGGACGCGAATGAAAAAGCAACTGTTTTTAACCGGCTTGATTGCCGTGTTCATAGCCGAAATTATAGCGCTTACAGTGTTTGCATTGCAGACGCCCGATTTTCCGCAGGATACTGTGGCGGTGAACGAAGTTTCGCAGTCGGTAACGCGTGATTTTGACGCTTTGGAAGAGCATAAAAATTTAACCGCGCTCGATTACGTCGTACTGGATAACGGCGGCAATATTCTGTATAAAACTAAACAGGGGCTGTCCGAAAGCGTGAACGCGGCAATCGCGCACAGAGATACCGTACTTGACGTTACAGTCGATAACGCGGTAGCAGGGAAGATTATAATTTATAATGACGGAGCGCAGACGTTGCAGGCGCAGAAGCAAACGGCAATAATAGTCCTTTCGGTTGCAATCGCCGTTCAATGCGCAATATGTACCGGCTACGCCGTATACATTCACTTTACGGTAATCAGACCGTTTAAAAAACTCAAAGGCTTTGCCGAGCGTGTCGCCGGCGGCAATCTCGATATTCCGCTTGAAATGGACAGACAAAATCTTTTCGGCGCGTTTACCGAAAGCTTTGACATTATGCGTTCGGAACTCAAAAAAGCGCGTATTGCCGAAGCGCAGGCGCAAAGGAGCAAAAAGGAATTAGTCGCTAAACTTTCGCACGATATAAAGACGCCGGTCGCAAGCATTAAAGCGGTTTCGGAAGTCGGGCTTGCGGTTGCGGCAGGCGGAAAAGACAGAGCGAACTACGCGCAGATAATAGGCAAGGCGGACCAGATAAACACGCTTGTTATCAACCTTTTTACCGCGACGCTTGAAGAGCTGCAGCAACTTACAGTGTCGCCGGCAAACGTCGAAAGCAGGAAGGTTAAAGCTATGCTTGAAAACGCCGACTACCTGCGCCGCGCAACTATTCCCGAAATTCCCGAATGTCTGGTTTACGCCGACGGACTGCGGCTGCAGCAGGTTTTCGATAATATCTTTGCCAACTCGTACAAGTACGCAAAGACGGGAATTTTTGTAACGGCGGAAAAAACGGACGGGCATATCAACGTTATAATAGAAGATTCGGGCGGCGGCGTTCCCGAAGAGGAGTTGCCGGCAATCAAGGAAAAATTCAGGCGCGGAAGCAATTCCGCAAATACCGAAGGCGCCGGCCTAGGACTTTACATTTCAGACTACTTTATGAAAGAGATGCAGGGCGAGCTGATTATCGAAAACGGCGGGCGCGGCTTGAAGGTAACCGTTTGTCTGCGTTTAAGCGGATATTTAATCTGATTGAAGGAGTAGGGCTTATGAAAAAATCAATTAAAATTATTGTTTGGGTTTTATGCTCTCTGATAGTTNCAACCTGTTTGGTTTTGNCAATTNCTTTCGNCGTTTTAGCNGTAAAGACGAATAGTANCAACGACGATTATTCTCACGTCTATACTGACGAAAAATGTAGCGCCGCCGTGGAGGCGCAAGGCGTTGAGGTTATAACGCAGGAAGTTTCCTGCGGATACGCCGTAATCGAAATGTTTTCCGCATGGAACGACGGCGGCATAACCGAAGAAAGTTTATATAACAGGTACGGCAAAGTANTAACCTCAACAGGCAACTCATTTTGCAGGGAATTCAATAAACAGTTCCCAGAATACAGGACTGAAATTTATAAATATCTTAAAAACTCGCGCCTTATAGAAAAAGTTTACGACAGCCTTGCGGAAGGTATTCCCGTACCGTTTGAATGGGCGGCAAAATATAAAGACGGGTGGACTTTGCACTATTCGCTTGTTATCGGTATGGATATTCCCGACGATACCGTAAAGATAGCAAATCCCTACGGTTATATTGAAAATTTATCCTTAAAAGAATTTTTGGACAGGACGAGTTTTAACGCTTTTAAAAATATGCCTTTCCTTTACCGGATGGCGTTTGCTCTAGGAATATTCGAAAAGAATACGGTTTTTATAGCGGAGAGAATTTCAGAACTATTTAAGTATCGGTTAAAGACAGGTAAGATTTTAACAATTAAAATGGACCGTGTAGCACGGAGGCGGATATGAACGAGATACTATTAAAAACCGAAAAATTATGCAAGACTTTTTCTAACGGAGGCTTGCAGCAGCACGTTCTGAAAAATATCGACATGGAACTGTATAAGGGCGATTTCACCGTAATTATGGGCGCGAGCGGCGCCGGCAAATCGACCCTTTTGTACGCCCTTTCGGGCATGGATACGCCTAGCCTCGGCAAAATCACTTTCGGCGACAAGGTTATATCAGACTTATCGCAGGACGGGCTTGCGGTGTTCCGCCGCGACCATTGCGGTTTCGTATTTCAGCAGATATATCTTATCGACGGAATGAGCGTTTTAGACAATGTGCTTGCCGCAGGGCTGCTTGTAAGCAAAGATAAAAAAGCTCTTGTGGAAAAAGCGAAGGAATTGTTCGCGGCGGTGGATATTTCCGAAGAGACGCAAAAAAAATTCCCCGCGCAGATTTCGGGCGGCGAAGCGCAGAGAGTGGGAATAGTCCGCGCGCTTATCAACAGCCCCGAAATACTTTTCGCCGACGAGCCTACGGGCGCGCTCAACAGTAAAACAGGACTTGACGTTCTGGACACGCTCACGAAGTTTAACGGGCAGGGTCAGAGCGTTGTTATGGTGACCCACGATATGCGCTCGGCGCGCCGCGGCAACCGTATTCTGTATTTAAAGGACGGCGTAATTACGGGCGAGTGCGATTTGGGCAAATATACTCACGGCGACGCGGCTCGGCACGAAACACTTAATAAGTTTTTGAAAGATATGGGATGGTAGTATGAGAAAGCTTTTTTTAATTTGNGCGCTCCANTATGCGCAAGGCGNAGNGGNAGANCGTCGNTATCGTCGCGCTCATTCTGATTTCGGCTGTTCTTTTAAACTTGTGGCTTATGCTGTCTATGGACTACCGCGCCAACTTTGACAGATACCATAAAAAACTCAACGCCGAACACGTTACCCTGTCCATAGACGGAGACACTGCGGAAATGCGCGGGTTTTTAACGCAAACGCTTGCCGGAGACGACCGCGTATCGGAGTTCCGTCTTGACAGTTGCCTGAATATGACGGCAGAGTTTGCCTATAACGACGGTACAATTAATAATTGGTTTGTCTTTATGGAAAAAGATATTGCGCTGTCGCGCTCCGTCGGCAAAGCGGAAATTGTGGAAGAAGGGGATTGCGTAAGCGGCGTCTATCTGCCGATGATTTATAAAACGAACGGTATTGGAGTTGGCAAACCGATTGAAATAACTATCGGAAGTCATACCGTAGAATACGTCGTTTGCGGATTTTTCAACAGCGTAATGGCGGGTTCGCACAACTGCGGGCTGACCGAAATTATTTTAACGCAGGACAAGTACGCAGAACTTGAACACTTTGACTACGCCCTGAAAGCGACTTTATGCTCCGTTCGCCTTTACGATAAGTCGGAAAACGTAAATTTTGAAGCGGACCTCAAAAGCAATATTTCCCGAAATTTTCCCAACACAAGTATGATAAGCAACAGCTACGATATTGTCGTGCAGGCGCGGTATATCTCCCAGATGGTCTGCTCGGGCATAATGAGCGCAATGGCGTTTATCGTACTGCTGATTGCTCTCGTCGTAATCGTGTCGAACATAATTAATTACATTCAGGTGAACATAAAAAACCTCGGCGCGTTAAAAGCGGTGGGGTACACTTCAGGGCAACTTGTCTGCTCGCTTTTATTGCAGTTTTCGTCGCTGACCTTGCTCGCGGCGATAGCCGGCGCAGGACTTTCGTACGCGCTTTTTCCGGCGGTCAATTCAATGATGATAGCGCAGACGGGAATACCGTACGCTATTCACTTTTTACCGTTACCGATGCTGATCTCGCTCCTGATACTGGGCGGAGCGGTCGCGCTTGCCGTGTGGCTTTCGGCACGCAGAATAAAAAAGATAGAACCTATCGTGGCGTTACGGTCGGGCGTGCAGACCCACAACTTCAAACGCAACCGCGTTCCGCTCGAAAAATGCAAAGCGCCCCTTAACTTTGCATTAGCGCTTAAAACTACACTTTCGGGCGTAAAACACAATATAACCGTCTGCGTTACTATGTTCGTCCTGTCCCTCGTCGTGGTGTTTTCGGGACTTATGACAGAGAACATAATTGCGGACATGACGCCCTTTTTAAACCTTATTGTGGGCGAAACGGCGGACAGCAGTATCAATGTGGACGCGGAAAACGAGGATGAATTTTTGCAGGCAATGAACGCCGACAACCGTGTGGGAAAAGTTTACCTGTATAATTCGATAAACGTAACGCATTCGGGCGGAGCGGAGCTTCTGATAATAGTCTGCGACGATTTTTCAAAAGTCAACAATCAGAGCGTAGTGTATAAGGGCAGGTTCCCGAAATACGATAATGAAATTGCAATAGGCGCAAAGTACGCCAAACAAAAGGGGCTTAAAGTAGGGGAAGAAATAGAGATTAGCGCGAACGGTAATACCGAAAAATATTTAATATGCGGCTTTACGCAGGTTACCAACTATCTGGGGCGCGACGGACTTTTTACACGTCAGGGCTACGAGCGTTTGGGTACGCTTACAAGCGTAAGTTACTATCTGAACCTTGCGGACGGTACGGACATAGATGCGTTCAATTCGGAAATTCAGGAAACGCTTGCGGACAAAGTTAATGCTACCGTTAACATAGAAACGACTATTGACGCTTTCGCAACAGTATACGTTTCGCTTATGACCATTATCGTTATCGCGATACTCGTACTTTCGGCAATAATTATCGCTTTCGTTCTGTATCTTCTGGTACGCACTATGCTGAACAATAAAAAGCGCGACTACGGCATTTTAAAGTCTTTGGGCTTTACTACACGGCAGCTTATTTTGCAAACGGCGCTATCCTTTATGCCCGCAATCATTGCCTCAACGGTAGTAGGACTTATAGTAAGCTGCCTTATCATAAATCCGCTTACCGCGTTGTTTTTGAGCGGTCTCGGCATTGTGAAGTGTACCTTCAATATTCCATTCGTATTTATTACCGTTGCGGGAATAGGTCTGATATTGCTGTCGTTCGCCATCGCTTGTCTGCTGTCTTTGAAAATAAAGAAGATAGCCCCCCGCAATTTGCTCACGGGAGAGTAAGCGGGACAGAAAAAATTAAACGCCTTAACTCAATTACGGGTTAAGGCGTTTTTCCGTGTTTTTACCGAAGCGCTGTACAAAAAGGGAGAAAAGGGGATAAAAACCGCTGAAAATCAGGTACAGAAAGGGAGATTGTTTTTTGTCCGCCGATGTTAGAATTATGTCGATTAATATCGAAAAATGAAGAACGGGTTTTCACCGCGGAGGAGAATAATGTCTCATAACCTTACTGCCGAAAAAGTGCTGAAAGGGCTGATAGAAGTATTAGAAACAAGCCTGAACGAGATACATGATGCGCAATACAAAAACGAATTTGTCGTCGGCGAATGGTACGCTTACATAGAATGTCTGGAAGCTATTTTTACCTGGAAGAAAGCCAAGAAATTCGGTTTGGACTACGACCCCGAATTAAAATACAAAATAATATAGGCTAGCTCTATCCGTTCGTTCCGTCGCGCAAATTTTCCGTATCTGAATTTTCAACGCGTTCAACAGTAATTTCCTTGCGCGCGGCGCAAGCGGCAAAAACGCTTTCGCGGCAGGTGCGTACCGTAAACGAGCGCCGCCCGTTAAAGGCGATTTCTATAAATTTTGTAAACCCGAAAGCTTCCGGAGCTTCGTCAAGCGTAAAGCTCGCGCCGTACTTTTCCAAGATCTGAAAAGCGGTAAAAAGACCTATGCCGTTGCCGCCTACGCCTGCGCGCGTAGTAATTTGTTCCAACCCGAGCTTTGCAATCACTTCTTCGTCGAATTGTTCGCCGCTGTCGTAAATGCGGATAACCGGCTCTGATTTTGCCGTTTCGCCAAGCTCCGCGCGTACTTTTGCGTTACGCGAGCCGAGGGCGGAAATCATAGCGTTGTCGCACAGGTAGTTAAGCAAAATATGTATATCGTCTTTTTGCAGCTTGCTTTGGGTAAACCAGCTTTCAACGTCTGCGGAAATATCCGCGCTTACGTTAAAGTTTTTACTTTCCGCCGCGGCGAACAGCCGTATTAACGGCGCGTCGATTAGCTTTTCGTTCGTTTGCGGAATATTTTGCAAACTGCACTTTTCGTTTGCGAGGTTCATCTCGCGCAAAATACGTTGCAGCATATCGCGTACGGCGCGCGCGTCCCCGCAACCGGTTTGCTCCGCGGCGTTTTCCGCAAGAAGGGCGCAATCGGGCAGGGCTTTATTCAGATAGTGAAAGAGTTTAGCGTACACTGCTAATTGCAAATCGTTTTCAGCGGAGTTTAATTTATACTCTTCTATCGCATCTTCCATACGGTTGACGTCTTGCTGTTTTACCGCCTCGCGGTAGTTATAAGTAATATGCCTGCACCACCACAATATAACCAATAATGCAAACATAGCTGAAATTATCAGAGAAATTTCAAGCATAGATTGCGTTATGTTTTTTATATATAAAAGCATCATGGTAATAATAGTGCCGACGCTTAAGTGTAACATAATTTCAAAGGTCGGGTTTGTGATTTTTGGGTTTATTCCGCTTTGCAATCTTTTGATTTTAAATAAAAGAAAAATGCCTGCAACTTGAATTATGGCATCAATTAGTTGCGCAATAATTGATCTGACGGCTTCAACTTTTATAATATACAATGCCGGCGCTGCTGAAAAACCTGCAATAAAAGACAATAACATTAAAACTATTGATATGCCCAGCGCAATAGTACCTACCGTAACTGTTTCGTAAAAAGTTTTTCTGAACCGTAAAAGCAAAAATGCAATACCGAACACAAGTAAGCCTAACGGCACAAGTATTTTTATGTATACCGTTACAAAATATAAGCCTGCGGATAATGCTATAAACAGCGGAATATCGAACAGGTCCCAGACTTTAAGCTTTATACGCAGCAGTCTGGTATAGGCGTACAAAATGCAAACAAATATAGCGGTGTATTTAATCAAACAAATAATAAAGTCATTCATAAGCGTATTATATAACAATATTAGTTAAATTTCGATAAAAGCTCCCAAAATTTCACACGCTTTCCTTATTTATACTCAAAAGAAAAAAGGGGGGGCGCTTACTTATGTTGAAATATCTTAAAGCCGTTTGGAGCTGGTACATAACCTTATTGACTTACTAATTTCCAAACAAAAAGCGGATTGCAATTTTGCAATCCGCTTTTACATTATTTATTAATGTAACTTATAAGCTTCTGTTTATAGTAAAATACAAACCCGTTTACGGTAGGCGCGCTTTTACCTTTAGGCAACGGCGCAGTGTAATATTTCAATAAGTTATTTATATCGCCGTTAGTCCAGGTATTATTTATAGCGTATTGCATCGCGTGCATAACGCTGTCTTCGCTTTTGCCGATTTTATCGCCGATTATTTTTCCCCAGTTTTGATTTTCGCCTCTTGCCGCAAGAATAACGGAGTCGACAAGATAACCGTAACCTTTGTTTTTTATGCTTACGCCCAGTTTGTTAAACCCGTCCTGTACAAAGTCGCGCATGTCGTTTTCTAATTGACTTTCGGAAAGCGGCGCCGACGTTTCATCCGCGCCGCCCAGAATTTCGGGCATGACCAAAAGCAGTTGATTTATAACCATTTTGGGCGAATAACCTTTTTGCCATTTCGCAAATTCGTAATCCGCGCCAAGCTTTTTTGCTCTGATTCGCGTAATTTTACTTGAATTATTCGTATTAACCACAATGTACGGCCTGGGACAAAGAACGGTGGAGCGCAGCTTGTCTAAAAGGTCCATTCCGTCGCCGCAGCCTTCCTGAAGCTCCAAATCTAATATTACCGCGTGCGGATTATGGTTTCGGATAAAAGCGAGCGCTTCGTTTGAAGATTTCGAAACGCCTGCAAGGCAAAGTTTATCCGCGTTTGCTTTAAACTCCTCGGTCAGGGCTTTGCAGTCGTTATCGTCGTCTTCCACAATAAGTACGTTAAGCTTATTTGTCATATGTGCTCCTATATCTATATTATAGTACAAAACCGGCATTGCCGCAATAATTTACTCCCGCATTTTAATTGCGGCCGGCTTTCGCTTGACGGGAGAAAAGTTAATCAAGCGAAAATGCAATTAAGATACGTATCAAGCATTGCTTGTTAGGAGAAACGCTTATTTAGTTGCAAGGTAACGCCCGTAATTGATAAGCTCGGCTTGTCCCTTTTTATCAAGCTTGGAATACACTTCCAAAACTTCCTTTTCACTCTCCGTAAGCTCGCGCATAACGTTCACGCTGCCCAAATCGTCCTCGCGTCCCAAAAGGTAGTCGCAGGTACATTCAAAAACGTTTGCAAGCGCAACCACAACGTCCGCTTTGGGCGCCGTAATTCCTTTCTCCCACGCGTCAATTCCTTTTTGACTGCAATTAATTTTAGCCGCAAGCGCGCGTTGGGACATATTGAATTCTTTCCGCAACTGTTTTATCCGAAGCATGTTATTCTCCTTTCAGTATGCTTATTATAGAATAAATATACTCAAAATCACTTGACAAAGCGTATTTACACTCATATAATAAAACGAAATAAGCGTATTTATGCTCATAAAATCAATCAAATTGAGCGTGAAAGGACGCAAAGCGTAAGGCTTTAGACAAATTTTTACATTTATATAATAACAGCNGNTTACCCATACTGTATNCAGGGGAAACTTTACACCCCTTTTTACAAGGAGATAAAAGTGGAGAAGTTTATTCTTGGCGCCGTTCTCGGTATGGCAGGCGGNGCGCTTATAGTCGCTAACAACTGCAAACTCCGCAATCTTGTCAAGAAAAATCAGGAAGATTTAATGCAGAAAGCGGAACAGTATATCGACAGTAAGCTTGAACAGTTGGGCGGTTCGGACCAATCCCAGTCTAACTAAAAAAAATATTGCCGCGCTGTATGCGCGGCAATATTGCTTTTTGCGCTTGATATTGTAAATTAAATATGTTATACTCGGTATATGGAAAGATACGTCGCGTTCGATATAGGCGACAAGCGGATAGGGGTCGCAATTTCCGACCCGTTCAATACTTACGCGTTGCCGTCGCAGACCTATTTCAGAAAAAAGTTTGACGAGGACGTAACCGCGCTCGTAAAAATCGCAAAGGAAAAAGGCGCAACGGTGATAGTATGCGGCCTGCCTGTCAACTTCGACGGCACGGAAGCGCTCCAGACCGAAAAAACCCGAAGGTTTATCGACCGCCTGAAAGAGGCGACGGATATTCCCGTGGTTTGCGTGGACGAGCGTTTCACCACCAAAATGGCGCACGAGGTACTTATTTCCGAGGGCATGCGCCGTGAAAAGCGCAAAAACTACGTGGACGCGCTCGCCGCGGCGAACATTCTCGACGGTTATCTTGCCGCAGTTTCTAAAAAGGAGTAATCAAATGGAAGAGGAAGAGCTTGATAACGAGCTTATAGAACTTATCGACGACGACGGAAAGATTATCAATTTCAAACTTTTGGACGTTACCGAGTATAAGGGGGTCAAGTATACCCTTCTGCTCGCCGCCGAACCAAACGACGAAATCGCCGATGNCGAAGNGGTTNTTTNCCGNCTGAACGAAGCGGAGNANACCCTTGAACCCATAGAGGACGAAAACCTTTTACAGGAAGTTTTCGATTTCTACCAGCAGGAAGAGGACGCGGAAGAAGGAATCGACGAAACCTGAACCGTCCGAAAATAAGCGTTATGAAAAAATTTTTACTTTATGCGGCGTTGATTTTCAGCGCCGTAGCCGCGTGCGTTTTTTCGGCCTGCGCGAAACAAAAGACGGTTCCTGCCGAAAGCATCGCTTTCAGCGAAACTTCTTACATTCTTGAAAGCAGGCAGACGCTGGATGCGGTCTGTACGACGGTACCCGAAAACGCCTCGGTAAAAGTGGAAATTTCAAATCCGACGGTCGTTGCGTACGAAAACGGCAACCTGACCGCGCTGACTTTCGGCGACGCCACCGTTAAAGTGTATTCGGCGTCGGACGAAAGTATTTTCGACACCTGCACGGTAACGGTAAAACCGCCAGAAGATTACATAATGTTCAGCGCCGTCGGCTATTGCAAATTCGTTTATCCCGAGGGTTGGGAGAAAACCTTTTATTCCGATACAGGTCTNACAATTNTTACCGACTCCGTAACGGGCGCAAACGTAANCTTCGTAAAAGAGAACCAAAACGATTCCTATTTCAAAGCGCNCGCCGCGACNTTCAAAAACGCGCTGACCGGCTCTTATTCGAGTGCGGGCTACACGGTGACCGGAATGCAGTGCAGCGTCGGCAAGGAAACCCATCTGGGCTATACGCGCGTTCACGTCGTTTACGACTATACTTTAAACTCCGAGCTTATGCATCAGGAACAGATGATTTTAAACTCGGGCGGCAAGACCTGTATTCTTACCCTGACATTCAAAGCCGCCGCTTTAAACAAAGATATTTTAAATACGGTATTCTTTGAATTCGTCGGGCTAGGCTGATTAAGACGAAAATTAAATTATAAATTTAACGGGTTCCCCTTTTTATGAGGAACCCGTTTAAATTTAATTTAACACGCCTGCGTCTATGCCGATTTGCTTTATAAGGTCAAATATTTTGCTGTCGGGATAGCAGTAGCCTTGCTTTGTGTCTCCGTATATAATTTTTGATAAGAAGATTGTTGTTTCTGAATTCTCGCCGATAAAAGTTAAATAACTGTGATTGCCGCCGTCCGTTTTTTTATTGCTTGATTTAATAAAAACGGTATCTTTATACATATTGATTATTTCGTTTATTTGGTTTGAATCCTCTATCATAAACACGAGAGGCGCAGATTCATTTATATCCCAGTTTACTTCAATGGCAGATATATTTTCGTCAAAATTTTTGTATTGAGGAAACTCGTTAAAGCTAAGTTTATGCGGTAACAGATTGCACCCAAAAAGACAAAACAAACCTGCCGTTAAAATGCCTGTGATAATTGTATTAAAATATTTCATAAAAACTTTCCCTTATCAATGCTTTATAATAAAGCTTCTACCTATTACAGAATCCCAATAACCAGACAAGTCAATATATCTGCTTGAATTTGAAGTGTTCCAACCATCTATTACTCTTAAATAATTTGTATAATCAGATTCGATAGTTGTCCATTTTTTCCATAAAAATTGATGCTTTACGGAATATCTGTATTCAAATTGCTCGTATCCAACGGTTAAAACAGCATGCCCACCCCAGGAGGATAAATTAATAGATGTTAGAATAGGTCTACCGCAATCTATATTACCTTTAAAATCTTTATATGTTTTTAAGTTTGAACGCAGTTCAAAATTATAGTTTTGTTTTGAAGCATAGTCTCTCAGTGCATCATCATATCTGTTAGGCATTGTTCCATTTTGGTTGGAATGATATACAAGTATTGCGAGGTCTTTAAAAGTCTCGAAAACATCTCCACTTTTTAAGGCATTTACGATACCGTCTTTATTTTCTATATTTCGATATTGAAACCATATGAACATATTTGTTAATGCCGTAGGTCCGCACGCATTATCAACATCAAGACGCGTTTTAATAGTATTCTGACTTACAAAACTTAAAGCAGGGTCTTTTATTCCGTTGTTATCTATTCCTTCAAGATAATTAGAGTCGGTAAGATTCACGTATCCGTTGTTAACATTAAAAGTTAGTATTTCGCTATAAGAATAGAAACCGTTGTAGCCGGTTTTGCTTGGATTAGGTATAGGATTTTTATCGCTTCTGTATTTTTTCGAAGCTGAACTTTTTAACTGACTNAACTTTTCATTTATCCAACTTGAAATTTTTTTAAATTNATTTTTTGAATAACTGATTTCGTCACTGTANACGGAANGATAATTATCGGCTTCATTAGTAAAGTAATTTAGCACNCCCGTATAATATACTTTTTGCGAGAATTTATCTATCGCTGTATCATCGTCAAAAACGAATTCATCAATTTCAGCAGTCGCAATGTTTAATGTTACATAATCATATGTATCGTCACGCTTCATTACAAGTGCTTTGGCAACAACTTCCTCTTCGCTATTGTATAAATCAGCCTCAAGAGCTACTGAGAGGTTAGTATATTCTATGTTTCGTTTATTGTATTGAGATTCAAAAAAATTAGTTGCTATTTCTTTGTAGATTTCTGGACAATTTATCTCGGAGTTCGCCGAAGCGAATATACCTATATTTGTAAACACACAAATTGTCGCAACTACCAAAACCAAAACCAAAAGTAACTTTTTACATATTTTGTTTTTTGCCATAAATAACCTCCAAAAATTGTTTATACGATTTTACCAAATTCTGGTAAATATGTCAATACCTCTTTAAATTTTGAGTTTTTGCAGTTATGTATATATTTTTCTGATTTACAGAATATTCAAAAAAATCAAACGATACGTAATTAATGCCACGCTATAAAAAGAGCTTTGAAGTCATAGTTTTATTTAAAAAAATGCCCATAAAACCGCTTTACAATGAAAAAAATTTCTGCTAATATATTATAGCTATAAATTTCACACCCGAGAGGCGGGCGTTCCGTGACGGTAAATCTTTTCAATGCCGTTAATAAACGCCGACAGGACAAGTTCCTTAAAAGCCGCGCTTTCGGGGAGGTAAACGGAGGAAATAAAATGGCAGTTATAACAATGAAACAGTTGCTTGAAGCCGGCGTACACTTCGGGCATCAGACCAGAAAATGGAACCCCAAAATGGGCAAGTACATTTACGCGGCGCGCAACGACATTCACATCATCGACTTGCAGATTACCGTAGGACTTATCGAGGATGCGTATAAGTACGTCTGCGAAGCGGTAAAAGACGGCAAGACCGTACTTTTCGTAGGCACCAAAAAGCAGGCGCAGGACGCCGTTAAGGAAGAGGCGGAGCGCTGCGGCATNTACTACGTAANTTCGCGCTGGCTGGGCGGTACGCTTACCAACTTCAAGACTATCCGCTCGCGTATAGACAGAATGGTCAAGCTTGAAAAAATGGAGCTTTCGGGCGAATTCGATCTTTTACCCAAAAAAGAAGTTGCCAAACTCAAAGAAGAAATGGGCAAGCTTCAAACCAACCTCAACGGCATCAGGGATATGACCAAGCTCCCCGGAGTTCTGTTCGTAGTAGACCCTCATAACGAAGACATCGCCGTAAAAGAGGCAAGAAAACTCAACATTCCCATCGTGGCAATCACGGACACCAACTGCGACCCCGATTTAATCGACTGCGTTATCCCCGGTAACGACGACGCAATCCGCGCCGTAAAACTTATCTCTTCCGTAATCGCAAACGCGGTTATCGAAGCTAACCAGGGCGAAGAATACGTAGTTCCCGTAGAGGACGAAGAGGGCGAACCCACTTCAATCGAAGAAGTAGTTGCGGCGGAAGAAGCCGTTGAAGAAAAGCCCGTTAAAAAGACGGTTAAAAAAGAAGTTAAAGAAGAAGTAACCGANGCNCCCGTAGAGGAAAAGCCNGTTAAGAAGACCACTAAAAAAGCNGTTAAGGAAGAAGTAACCGANGCTCCCGTAGAGGAAAAGCCGGTTAAGAAGACCGCGAAGAAGGCGGTTAAAGAAGAAGCAACCGAGGCTCCCGTAGAGGAAAAGCCGGTTAAAAAGACCACCAAAAAAGCGGTTAAGGAAGAAGTAACCGAGGCTCCCGCAGAAGAGAAGCCCGTTAAAAAGACTACCAAAAAAGTGGTAAAGGAAGAGGGCGCGGAAGAAGCTCCCAAAAAGACGACCGCAAAGAAAACCACTAAAAAGGCAGAGTAAGGAGGAGTAGAATTATGGCATTCACGGCAAAAGACGTTATGACCCTCCGCGACAAGAGCGGCGCGGGCATGCTGGACTGCAAAAAGGCGCTTACCGACGCAGACGGCGATATGGAAAAGGCAGCCGAGCTTTTGAGAGAGCGCGGCATTGCAAAGGCTGTTAAAAAGGAAGGCAGAATTGCTGCCGAGGGCGTTGTCGGCGCGTACGTATGCGAAAAGTGCGGCACCGGCGTATTGCTTGAAATCAACTGCGAAAGCGACTTCGTTTCGCGCGGCGATAAATTCCACGACATAGTAAACTCCGTTGCAAAGGTAGTCGCTGAAAACAAGCCTGCCGACGTTGAAGCGCTTTCCGCTTGCAAAATCGGTAACGAGACCGTTAAAGATTACATCACCAACGCAACCGCAGTTATCGGCGAAAAGATTTCTATCCGCAGATTCGAAATTTACCAGACCAAGGGCAAAATCGAAACCTATATCCATATGGGCGGCAAGGTCGGCGTTATGGTCGAAGCTAACGATTTTAAAGCGGGTTCGGAAGAAACCCTTCACGACATCGCTTTGCAGATTGCGGCTTCAAAGCCTTACTACGTAGAAAGCAAGGACGTTCCCGCGGACGTTCTGGACAAGGAAAAGGAAATTATGCTTGTTCAGATGCAGAACGACGAAAAGAACAAGAACAAGCCCAAGGAAATTCTTGAAAAGATAGTTGCCGGCAAAATGGGCAAGTATTATCAGGAAAACTGCCTTGTAGAGCAGCCGTTCGTAAAGGACGACAGCCAGAAGGTTAAAGAGGTAATCGGCAGCAAGTTCACGGTTGCGCGTTTCGTTCGTTTTGAAATGGGCGAAGGCATCGAGAAGAAGAGCGAGAACCTGCAGGACGAAGTTGCAAAGCAAATCGAGTCCATGAAGAAATAAACCTACGGTTTAACAAGCAACGCTTGAAGCGTATCTTAATTGCGTTACCGCTTGTTTGAGTAACCGCAAATCAAACTTAAAATCTTAAAATTAAAAGCCTGCGAGCTTTGTTCGCAGGCTTTTTTCGTGTCTTTTTTGGGGAATTTTTCCAAAAAGTCGGGCAAAAATAAAAAAAATTCCAAAAAAGTA
>WFLX010287065.1_pt1 | contig 16801 bp, 18 predicted proteins | sample 4967041 | NCBI WGS metagenome assembly WFLX01 (sample SAMN12857096, study PRJNA449069) | gut metagenome | isolation source: stool from male and female vole | host: Microtus ochrogaster | place: USA:Florida | collected 2017 | reverse complement strand
GCATATTGAAATAATGATTTTGTTTCGTTGCACAATACACAAATCTGACTATACGAAATTGTTTATTCCTACAAAAATAAAAATTATTTCGTCTTTTTCGCCTCCTTAAATCACTTATATATAAATATTTCAAAGAGGTTTTTTGTTATGAAAAAAATCATATCTTTATTACTGACTGTTTCATTAATTTTATCTTTCACCGCCTGCTCAGACAGAAAAACCAAAACTGATGTACCTGCTGTTTCAGAAGAATCATCGGGCAGAACGGTCGTAACAATAGGTACAGTCGGAGAACTTAACAGATTTCCGACGGAATATGAATTTAATTTATCTCAAAATAATTACAGATTTCAGATTAAAGACTACAGTAAAATTGTTGATAACGATGACGAAGAATGTTCAAAGGCGTTCGGACAGCTTAAACTTTATATTATTTCCGGAAATGCTCCTGATATTATTGCTGTGTGGTCTGACCCCATGTCTGAATTTATCCACACCGAAATGTTTGAGGATATTTACAATCTCATGGACGAATACGGCGGTGTTTCCCGTGACGATTTTCTGCCGAATATTCTCAAAGGCTTTGAAATTGACAATGAAATTCCTGTAATATCCGCAAACTTTGTGACAGTTAAAAAAGGGCAAATCTGAAGTGACCTTATACCGATAAATAAAAAAGAGTATCATCTCCGACATGGACTAAGGGAGAATGATACTCTTTTCTTTTTTTGACATTATTCAATTTCTTTTGCAAGGTTTACTATCCTGCAATTCTGTTTTTGTTACTATTCTTTTTTGAACTCAAGACAATTGTCAAACAGCCTTAATTTGATATAGGATAAGCAAAAAGGCGATACCTCACGCTTATGTGCAAGGTATCCCCCATACTCTTTTTCTTTTTCAAAAAGCATATTTAATTTTTCTTTTATTATTTTATTAATTATTTTGATTAAATTTTGCTATAAAGAGACCGTTTATAAGGATATGGTGTATATGTAAATGATACAACAATAGTTGCTACTTTCGGGCTTTGACAGACCAAAGAAATTTTCAGCACAGTGCTTTCAAGATGGTCAACTTCCACTTTTTTTATTGAACTGAAGAATAGTTATAGCTTTTTTCTATAGCCGCCTATTACTTAAATATACTTGACATTTCAGAAAATATATGATATTATTAAAACATACTATTTTAGTATGATTAGGAGGATTAGGCTATGACTGAAATATTATGGCTTGGACGTGGCGGACAGGGTGCGTTTACATCTGCAAAACTGCTCGGAGCTGCATATACATCAACTGGAAAATATGCCATTGCCTTTCCGTCGTTCGGACCGGAAAGACGTGGCGCACCTGTCAGGGCGTTTACGAAAATGAGCGGTAAACCGGTACTTGACAGAAGTGAAACAGAAAAGGCAGATTACATAGTAATTCTGGACGAAACACTGTACAGCAGTGATTTGAATTTCAAACTGAAAAAGAACGGAAAAATCATCATTAACTCCGGAACAATTTCAGAAGATGATATAATTTCTTTTGATGCTGACAGCATTGCAAAAGAATTGAGTTTACCTGTTGTCAATACTATCATGATTGGCGTATTATCTGCAATTTCAGGAATTGTAAGTACAGAAAATATCATATTCGCCATTGAGAATTATATGCCCGAAAAACTTCATGAAAAGAATATCAATGCTGTAAAGAGAGCCGTTAGGGAGGTTTTGAAATGAAACCGTATTTAAGAGAAAAAACACACTTCGGATTTGATGATATACCTGAAAATACTGCTTTTGAAGCAGGTTATCTTGTTACAGAAAACAGTGGCTGGAGAAGTATTCGTCCGGTTGTGAATCACGAAAAATGCACAGGCTGTATGCAGTGTTATCTTCATTGTCCTGACGGAGTAATTTCCATAGAAAATAAAAAAGCAGTCGTTGATTATAAATTCTGCAAGGGCTGCGGAATCTGTTCAAAAATATGCAGAATTAGTGCTGTTGAAATGGAGGCGGAAAAATAATGGCAAGGAAATTTTTATCAGGAGATGAAGCCTTTGCGGAGGGAATACGTCTTGCAAGACCGGAAGTAATATCCGCATATCCGATAACACCACAGACTGTTGTTGTTGAAAGATTATCAGAAATGGTTGAGGATAAAAGTCTTGACAGCGAATTTATTCATGTGGAATCGGAGCATTCCGCACTTTCATGTGCAATAGGAGCGTCCGCCACAGGAGTACGTGCTTTTACGGCGACTTCATCTCAGGGACTTTTATATATGGCTGAGTGTCTGTATTACGCATCAGGCGGAAGATTTCCAATCATCATGATGAATGCAAACCGTTCAACTGCTTTGCCATGGAATATTTACGGCGATCAGAGAGACAGTCTTTCACAGCTTGACAGCGGTTGGATTCAGGCTTATGCAGAGAATGCACAGGAATCGCTCGATTTAGCTTTAATGAGTTATTACATAGCGGAAAATGAAAAAGTTTCCACGCCTTTTATGGTAAATCTGGACGGATTTATTTTAACTCACACGTATGAAGAAGTTGACATTCCCACGCAGGAACAGGCGGATATTTTTCTTCCGAAATACAAAACAGATAACAGGCTTGACCTTGATAATTCAAAAAATATGGCGTTTTCGGCAGGTCCTGAACATAACTATATTTTCAAGTATAAAGAACATATCGGCATGAAAAATGCCGTTTCTGTAATCGAACAGGCAGAAGAAAAATTTGTGGAAATTTTCGACAGAAAATACACAGGACTTATTGATACATACAAAACGGAAAATGCGGATTATATCATTATAACGCTCGGAAGTATCACCGGACTTTGCAGAGAAACTGCCGACAAACTTCGTAAAAATGGCATTAAAGCCGGTGTATTGCGTATCAGATATATGCGTCCGTTTCCGACAGAGGAAATCGCCGGAACTGTGAAAAACGCCAGAGCTGTCGCCGTACTTGAAAAAGATATATCTTTCGGAAATGAAGGTGCGGTTTTCACCAATGTAAATTCAGCACTTCATACCGGAAAAGTGAATATACCGTCATATAATTTCATAGGCGGNCTTGGNGNAANAAATANTTCTNCATCTGATATTGAGNATATTTACTTTGAAATTGAAAAAGGAACGAAAAAAGTGAATTTTATCGGAATTGAGGTGGACGAATAATGGCAGTTACAGCAAAAACACTATGTAAAGACGAATTTTTTTACGGACATAAAGCCTGTGCAGGCTGTGGCGGAAGTCTTGCCGTCAGAAATGCCCTGAAAGTACTTGGAAAAAATGCGGTTGCTGTACTTCCGGCAGGCTGTATGTCAGCAGTGGGATTTAATTTTCCTCAGATGTGTTTTTCCAATAATGCAATTATTTCTACATTTGCAGGAACAGCATCTATGCTTACCGGAATTGAGGCAGGTTTCCGCAGACGTGGAATAACAGATTTTACAGTTGTTGGATTTGCAGGTGACGGAGGAACAGCAGATATTGGTATTCAGGCACTTTCAGGTGCGATAGACAGAAATGACAATATTATCTATATCTGCTATGACAATGAAGCATATATGAATACAGGCATTCAGAAAAGCGGACTGACACCATTCGGAGCAAAGACTACAACTACTCCTTCCGGCGAAAATATCAGAGGGAATATACGTCCGAAGAAAAATATGTTTGAAATTGTGTCAGCTCACGATATTCCGTATGCGGCAACGGCAACAGTCGGTTATATGACGGATTTTCTGAACAAAGTCGAAAAAGCATCTGAAATCAAGGGTACAAAATATATCCACGTTATTGCACCTTGTCCGACAGGCTGGGGGATTCCCGTCAGTGATACCGTGGAAATTGCAAAAGAAATTGTTGACTGTGGTCTCTGGTATCTTGCGGAATACGAAAACGGAGAATTTCATATCACACACAATCCGAAAGAATTTACGAGTATTTCAGATTACATCAGAAAGCAGGACAGATTTAAACATCTGACAGATGATGACATTGAAATTATTATAAACTCCCGTGATAAGAAGTGGGAGAAAATCAGAAAGGAATGGACTTAATCATGCCGATTTTATCAGACAGAACAGCAGGATTTACAGATTCTGTAATCAGAAGAATGACAAGAATATCCAATCAGTACGGAGCAGTGAATCTTTCACAGGGATTTCCTGATTTTGAACCGCCGAAAGAAATACTGAACAGACTTGCTGAGGTTACACAGGAGGATTTCCACCAGTATTCTATTACATGGGGTGCGCAGAATTTCCGTGAGGCACTGGCAAGGAAATATGAACATTTTTCAGGCAGGGCAGTTGACCCGAACAACGAAATTGTAGTAACGTGCGGAAGTACGGAAGCAATGATGGCGGCAATGATGAGTGTCATCAATCCGGGAGACAAAGTAATTGTATTTTCACCGTTTTATGAAAATTATGGTGCTGATACGATTCTTTCGGGAGCAGAGCCGATTTATGTACCGCTTGTTCCTCCTGAATTTAATTTCGATGCAGATGTACTTGAATCGGCTTTCAAGCAGAAGCCGAAAGCAATTATTGTCTGCAATCCGTCAAATCCGTGCGGAAAAGTCTTTACACGCAAGGAACTTGAATTTATAGCTGACCTTGCGAAAAAATATGATGCTTTCGTGATTACCGATGAAGTTTATGAACACATTTTATATAAACCAAACGTCCATACATATATTGCGACTCTGCCAGATATGTGGGAGCGGACTATTCAGTGCAGTTCACTTTCAAAGACATATTCAATAACAGGCTGGCGTTTAGGATATGTAATTGCACCGCCACATATTATTGATACAGTAAAAAAAGTGCATGATTTTCTTACGGTTGGTGCGGCTGCTCCGTTGCAGGAAGCGGCAGTAACAGGGCTGAATTTCGGCGATGATTATTACAAAGATTTGCAGGAAAAATATACTGAAAAACGCAGTCTTTTTCTAAAAGGTCTTGACGACATAAAGCTACCTCATACCGTTCCGGAGGGTGCATATTATATTCTGCTTGATATTTCTGAGTTTGGCTATGAAAGTGATTTGGAATTTTGTGAAGTTCTTGCAAAAGAAGTCGGCGTGGGTGCAGTTCCGGGGTCAAGCTTTTTCAAGGAAAACGAAAACAGATACATCAGATTCCATTTTGCAAAGAAAAATGAAACACTCAACGAGGCACTGAACAGGTTATCAGAAATCAGAAAGAAGATAAAACCAAGGAAGTGATATTATGACATTACAGCAGCTGAACTATGCAATTGTTATCAGTGACATCGGCTCAATGAATAAGGCGGCAGAGCAGNTANATATTGCCCAGCCGTCNCTNACATCTGCAATCAAAGAGCTTGAAAAAGAAATAGGTANCACAATTTTCAACCGTGGTGCAAGAGGAATTACGCTTACTGCCGACGGTTCGGAGTTTATTTCTTACGCACGTCTGGTTTATCAGCATTACGAAAATTTACTTGAAAAATATACAGACGGAGGTCTGAAACGCAAATTCGGTGTATCAACTCAACATTATTCCTTTGCGGTTCAAGCGTTTGTGGAAATGGTGAAAGAGTTCAATACCCATGAATATGAATTTGCAATCAGGGAAACTAAAACTTCAAACGTAATCAATGATGTGCATTCCTTGAAAAGTGAGATAGGAATTATTTATCTGAGTAATTTTAACCGGAACGTCATTACAAAACTTCTTGAATCGAATCATCTTGAATTTTATCACCTTATTGACTGTGACATATTTGCATATCTCTGGAAAAATCACCCTCTTGCAGAAAAAAACTCCGTCAGCATTGACGAACTGAAAGAATATCCCTGTCTGACTTTTGAACAGGGAGATAAAAGTACCTTTTATTTTGCGGAAGAAATTATTGATACGGCAGATTTTTCAAGAGTGATTAAAGCTTCCGACAGATGCACAATGCTGAATCTTATGAAAGGACTGAACGGTTATACATTCTGTTCCGGAATTATCTGCGGTGAACTTAACGGTTCGGAATATACCGCAGTTCCGATAAAGGACGCTACCGATAAAATGGAAATCGGCTATATTACAAGAAAAGATATGATTATCAGCGATATTGCAATGACATATATAGAAAAAATAAAGTCTTTTTTAGAGTAGCTTTGTTATAGTATTTTTCTATAACTCGTTATCAATAAAACATAGTAGACAAATAGGAAAAGTAGTGATATAATAAATTCAGAACAGCAGAGATGCTGAATTGAATAAATATGGAGGTAATGATAATGAGTAATGTGGTTAAAAAGAACCCTGAAGATAAATACTGGAATGAGGCTCTCGAAACAATGCCCCGTGAGGAACTGGAGCAGAAACAGCTTGAAGATTTAAAGGAAATTGTAAAATTTGCCTATGAAAACGCACCATACTATAAACGTTCATTTGACGAGGCAGGTGTGAAGCCGGAGGATATTCAGACTCTTTCAGATATTCAGAAATTCCCGTTTATTAACAAGACCACACAGCGTGATACACAGGGTGTTGGTTCGTTTTTAGGTGAACTCGCAGCCGTTCCGGAAGAAGACGTTGTTTTTGTTTCCACTTCGTCCGGCTCAACAGGTGTACCAACAATGAGTCCATTTACAAAACAGGATTTCGACGAATTTCAGGATACGGAAAGCCGTTGGTTCTGGCAGATAGGAATGAGACCAAAGGACAGATACGTCCACGCACTCAACTTTTCACTTTATGTCGGTGGTCCGGACGTAATCGGTGCGCAGAATCTCGGTGCATTGTGTATATGGGGCGGAACTCTTCCGAGTGAAAGACTTCTGTTTATCCTGAAAACATATCAGCCGACAATCATCTGGACAAGTCCTTCGTATGCATGGCAGCTCGGTGAAAAGGCAAAGAAGGCAGGTATCGACCCTAAAAAAGATTTGTCGATTAAGAAAATCATAGTTGCCGGAGAGCTTGGCGGTTCAATTGACGCTACCCGAAAAGCTATTGAAGAACTGTGGGGGGCAGAAGTTTACGATTTCTACGGACTTTCCGATATTTTCGGAGCTTGTGCCGCACAGTGCGAATATCACGACGGATTACATATTGCTGAAAATCATATTCTTGTTGAAACGGTTGATATTCACACGGGCGAAGTGCTTCCCGACGGAGAAGTCGGCGAACTTGTGTTTACAACTCTCCGCAAGCACGCAAGACCTCTTATCCGTTTCAAGACAGGCGACATAGGACGTATCGACAAAACACCATGCTCATGCGGAAGAACTCACGGAAGAATNCATATTCTCGGCAGNAAGGACGNTNTGTTTATTGTTTCGGCNGTTAATGTATTCCCGAGTGNCATTGAAGCTGTTATCCGTGAACTTGACGGTGTGACGGGCGAATATCTGATAAGAATTTTTGAAAAGGACTTCACCTGCAAATATTCCGTTGAAATTGAAAAAAACTCTGATAATACAGATGCTGATGAAGTAATTGCAGAAAAGGCATCAAATGCACTTAAAGCAAGAATCGGAGTTAAGCCTTACAGCGTTATTGTCCATGAAGATGGCGGACTGAATACACGCTCTGAGCATAAATCTAAACGTATTATTGATGAGCGCACTCTTGATTACAGCATATAATCAGTTTAAAAAACAGACTGCACCTGACGAAAATATAACAATCAGGTGCATTTTGTCTTTAGTAACTTTCTGCAAAGCTTTCAGCGACTGACTGCATTTTTCCGGAGTGTTCGGGCATATCTCCGAGATATGTTATTATTAGGTTTTTCTGAGGATATATCAGGCATTTCTGTCCCCATTTTCCGCTGATATTGAAGTAGTTACCGTTCCTCCAGAAGAAATATCCGTAACCGCTGTCAAGATTGTCAATTTGCAGTTTTGTGGCTTCATTTGCCCATTTTTCAGATAAGATACGCTTATTATTAAATATTCCATTCTGCAAGTAAAGCTGTCCCAGATTACTTAGTTCGTGGACAGTGAGATACATTCCTGTTGCACCGTAAAAACGTCCCTGAAAATCATACTGACATTGCGGATTCCTGATTTCCAAAGGCTCGAAAAGTCTTGAGTTCAGGTATTCTGTCAGATTTCCACCGACTGCGTTTTCACAGGCAATTCCCACCAGATATGCAGAAACATTTGTATAAGAAAACGATGTTCTGGAATAATCCGCATTTATCTGGAGTATTGTTTCAAGCCAGTCATCTCCGCTCGGACGGAACGGATAACCGCTTACCGACATGGTGAGAAATCTTCTGACAGTTAGTTTGCAGAAATCCTGTCTTAAATTTTCAGGCATATTCTGTAAATATTTCTTTTCCAGATACTCGCTCAGCGGTGCATCAACAGAAATTCTGCCCTCGTCTTCTGCAATTCCAACAGCAGTTGCGGTAAAGGATTTTGTTGCGGAATAAATCGGATAACGAATGTCATCATGCCACATATGACGGAAAATAATATCGGAATTATGAAAAATTTCAATACCATGTACATTGAGTTTACTATTTTCAATGTCCTTAATAAGCTTGGAAAATATATCTAACATAAGACCTCCTGTTGTTTTTTTATGCTAATTATAACATAAAGTTTCAGGATTTGCAACCAAAAAATCATAGAGGTGATTACCAATGAAAAAAAACATATTTGACGGAAAATTCGGCTTGGAACGTGAAACACTCCGCATTGATAAAAACGGTCGTCTTGCACAGACACTCCACCCGTTTGACGATGAAAATTTATCACGTGATTTCTGTGAAAATCAGCTTGAAATCATTACACCTGTCTGCAACAGTATTGTTGAAGTTATGACTGCCCTTGAAACTCTGGACTCAAAAGCAAGGTCGGTTCTTGACAAACAGGGTGAAACATTATGGCTGTACAGCAATCCGCCGCATATTGACAATGAGAAAGAAATTTTGATTGCAAAATATTGCGGAATTATGTCAGCAAAACATGACTATAGAATAAAACTTGCACGCCGTTACGGAAAACGAATGATGCTGTATTCAGGGATTCATTTTAATTTTTCGTTTTCAGAAGATTATCTGAAAAGTTTACATAAAAATAAAAATCAGACTTATGAGGATTTCAAAAATAAATCTTATTTCAGATTATTAAAACAGGTGAGCCGTTACAGCTGGCTGATTGTATTGCTGACATCGGCAAGTCCTATGTATGATTTGTCATTCAATAAGAACGGTGCAGACGGTACAGTGTTCAGTGGATTTTCTTCCATGCGGAACAGCCACAGAGGTTACTGGAATCAGTTCATTCCGCAGTTGGATTATACTGATTTATCAGCATATATACACAGTATTAAAGATTACATAGAAAAAGGCGTTTTATTCTCTGTCGGTGAACTTTATCTGCCTGTACGTTTAAAGCCGAGAGGTGAAAATTCTTTGGAAGCATTGCTCAGTGGCGGAGCAGACCATATTGAACTGCGTATGTTTGACCTGAATCCGTTGGAAAAACTGGGTGTTGCACAAAAAGATTTAGAGTTTGCACATTTGTTTTTGATTTATCTTCTGCATCTTGAAGACTTTGATTTTACATTTGAATTGCAGGCGAAAGCAATTGAAAATCACCAGTCAGCAGCTTTGTATGATATTTCAGATGTGATGATAAATGATATTCCGATAACGGAAACAGCAAATAATTTTCTTGATAAAATGGAGGATTTTTTCTCAGATATTCCGGAAACTCAGAATGTCATTGCATATCAGCGTAATAAATTGAACAATCAGAGGATATGTGAAAAAATAAAAGCAAGGAGTGAAGTATATGTGTGAACTATTCGGATTTACTTCTGCTCATAAAACTGATATACGTAAATATCTGAAAGAATTTTTCAGCCACGGCATACAGCACCCGCACGGCTGGGGAATGATGTACGAAAAACAAGGCGAAAGAAAAATTTACAGGGAGGCGGTATCTTCTGCAACAAGTCAGACGATTTCCGGAATTATTGCGGACACTCCCTCACAGACAAATTTTCTTGCACATATCCGTTTAGCCACAGTCGGTTCAATTAAAATTGAAAACTGCCACCCTTACAATCAGACAGACTATACGGGGCGTTGCTGGACGCTCATTCATAATGGCACAATTTATTCTGGTACGCAGTTAATGAAATATCTGAACACGCAGACAGGAGATACGGATTCTGAACGCATTTCCCTTGCGTTGCTTGATAAAATTAACGAAAAAAAACCGGAAACCGCACAGCAAAGATTTGATGTTGTAGATAATTTAATAATTTCCCTTTCAAAACGCAATAAGCTGAATCTGATGATATATGACGGAGAATTGTTATATGTGCATCAGAATATGAGAGATACTCTGTATTATAAATCTGAAAATGACAGCATTGTTTTTTCAACAAAACCGCTTGATGATGATAACTGGAAAAAATATCCCATGACACAGCTTATGGCGTTTAAATCGGGGAAAAAAGTATTTGAGGGTACAAAACATAAACATATTTTTGTACCGACTCTTGAATACATCACAGCAATGGACGCAATAAATATTTAAGGGAGTGAACCTATGAAAATATATAAACACGTTACGGATTTAATCGGAAATACACCTCTTGTGGAACTTTCAGGCATTGAAAAATCTCTGAATCTGAAAGCCGTTGTTTCAGGAAAACTGGAGTATTTCAATCCGTCGGGAAGTGTGAAAGACAGAATTGCAAAAGCTATGATAGATGATGCGGAAGAAAAAGGCTTTCTGAAATCAGACAGTGTTATTATTGAACCGACAAGCGGAAATACAGGTATCGGACTGGCTGCAGTTGCAGCATCAAGAGGATACCGGCTTATAATAACAATGCCCGAAACAATGAGCCTTGAACGCTGTAAACTTATGCAGGCTTATGGGGCGGAACTTGTTCTGACAGACGGTGCAATGGGAATGAAAGGTGCTATCATAAAGGCACAGGAACTCGCCACAAAGATACACAACAGCTATATTCCGTCACAGTTTACCAATCCGATTAATCCCGATGTACATTTTAAAACAACAGGTGCTGAAATCTGGAACGACACAGACGGAACAGTTGATATTTTTGTGGCAGGTGTCGGAACAGGCGGTACTATCAGCGGAGTGGGAACATATTTAAAATCGAAAAATCCTGATATTAAGGTTGTTGCTGTTGAACCGAAAGACTCCCCTGTTTTGTCAGCCGGAAGGTCAGGCTCTCATCAGATTCAGGGCATAGGAGCAGGATTTATCCCGAACACGCTGAATACAGATATTTATGATGAAATTATTACAGTTGATAACAATGAGGCTTTTGAAACTGCAAAACTTCTTGCAGCAAGTGAAGGCATTTTAGCCGGAATCTCCTCCGGAGCAGCGGCATGGACAGCAATTCAGCTTGCAAAACGTCCGGAAAATACAAGGAAAAATATTGTTGTGCTGTTTCCTGATACAGGTGAACGCTATCTTTCAACCTGTATGTTTGATAGCTTTTGATTATCACAAACTATAGGATAATTGTATACCTTATTGTGTTGACAAATAAGAAAAATTCTGTTATAATTTAAATATAGTAAATATACCTGTTTAGTATGAATTAAAACAAAACGTATGGAGGTAATTATTCATGAGTAAAATCAAAGAAAGTGCATTGGAGCTTATCGGCGGTACACCAATACTGAAACTGAATGGCTATGCAAAAAAATCAGGTATTAAAAATGCCACAGTTCTTGCAAAGCTTGAATATCTGAATCCTGCCGGTTCTGTTAAAGACAGAATCGCCCTTGCAATGATTGAAGACGCTGAACAGAAAGGTATTCTAAAAGAAGGTGCAACTATTATTGAGCCGACCAGTGGAAACACAGGTATCGGACTTGCGGCTGTTGCAGCTGCTAAGGGCTATCGTGCAATACTCACACTTCCCGACACAATGAGTATAGAAAGAAGAAATCTCCTCAAGGCTTATGGTGCGGAACTCGTTCTCACAGAAGGTGCAAAGGGAATGAAAGGTGCTATCGCTAAGGCAGAGGAACTCACAAAAGAAATTGAAAATTCTGTTATTCTCGGACAGTTTGTCAACCCTGCAAATCCTGCTGTACACNAGGCAACTACTGGTGTTGAGATATGGGAACAGACCGACGGAAAAGTTGATATTTTCGTTGCCGGTGTAGGTACAGGCGGTACGATTACCGGTNTGGGTGAATATNTCAAAGAACAGAACCNCGATATCANGGTAGTTGCTGTTGAACCTGCGGCATCTCCTGTACTTTNCAAGGGTACAGCAGGCGCACATAAAATTCAGGGCATCGGTGCAGGTTTTGTTCCGAAAGTTTTGAATACAGATGTATATGACGAAGTAATTGCTATTGAGAATGATGACGCATTTGCAGAGGGCAGAGCTTTTTCAGTAAGTGAGGGCATTCTGGTAGGAATTTCGTCCGGTGCAGCATTAAAGGCAGCTAAAATCCTTGCAGAACGTCCCGAAAATGCAGGAAAGAATATTGTCGTACTTCACCCCGATTCAGGCNACAGATACCTTTCTACTCATNTTNTCAGCAATAATTAATTNTAAAATAAAAACTGACAGAACAACCGGAGGTTTTATAAANNACCTTTGGTTGTCTGTTTTTATAAACACTCAGATTATAGGAGGTATTTTATGAAAATATCAACAAGAGGACAAAATGCTATAAAACTTATGCTTGACCTTGCAGCTTATGATAACGGCGAGCCTGTGAAGCTCAAGGATATTGCAAGGAGACAGAATATTTCTGAAAAATATCTGGAACAGATTGTTTCCGTTTTGCAGAAAGCGTCATTGGTAAAAAGTTTTAAGGGTTCACATGGAGGTTATATGTTGAAATATCCTCCAAAAGAATATACAGCCGGATATATTCTTAAAACTGTCGAGGGAAATATGTCTCCGGCGAACTGTGTGGGTGAAAATTGTACTGTCTGTGAGAATAAAGAAACTTGTGTAAGTCATCGTTTATGGCAGAAACTCTACAAAGCAATAAATGACGTGCTGGAGGGAATTACTTTAGCAGATATGCTGGAGTGGCAGAATGAACTTTGGACAGACCAGTATATAATATAAACGNANATACAGTCATATTCATAAATATATANNTTATATCTATCATACATNATTGATTTNAGGTATTGGACANATNGGAAAATCCGTGATATAATATAATCATATTAAACAGATAGGAATGATGAATATGAAAACAACATTTTTCAAGAAAACAATTGCAATCGCTTGCACAGCATTAATCGGTGCGGTACTGCTTAGCGGCTGTGGAAAACCAGATAAAACCGACGAAAATCTTATAAGAGTCGGCGTGTGTGCAGGACCTTACGGAGATATGTTCAATGAGGCGATAAAGCCCGCTCTTGAGGAAAAAGGATATAAAATCGAGATGACGGAATTTTCCGATTACGTTCAGCCGAATATGTCGCTTGCAGACAATGAAATTGATGTGAATATGTTTCAGCATTCCACATACCTGAAAAAATTCTGTGAGGAACATTCTCTGGAACTTGAATATATTTCAGAAATTCCGACAGCTTCAATGGGAATTTTTTCGGATAAACATGATTCAATTGATGATGTCTTAGACGGTGGAAAAGTCGCCGTTCCTAATGATGATACAAACTATGCAAGAGCGTTAAGAGTGCTTGAACAGACAGGGCTGATAACTTTAAATCCTGAAATTGATGCATCACTGGCAACTGTAGATGATATTGTTGAAAATCCGAAAAATCTTAAATTCACGGAAGTAAGTGCGGAAATTCTGCCGAGCGTTCTCGATAGTGTGGATTTAGCTGTTATTAACGGTAACTATGCAATCGGAGCAGGTCTGAAACTTGACGAGGCAGTTTACAATGAGAAACTCAGTGAGGGATATTATAATGTCATTGCAGTAAGGAGCGATGATGCCGATGAGCAGTTCGCAAAGGATATTGTATCTATTGTTCACTCTGATGNAATTNANAAATGTCATTGAAGACAGTTCAAAGCAGTATACAGCATTTGCAAAACCTGCTGACTATAATAATTAAGGGTGATATAAATGATAAATTTTCAGAATGTAAGTGTTACATTTAAACAAAACAGAAAAACAGTGGAGGCAGTGAGAAATGTATCTTTTCAGATAAATGACGGAGATATATTCGGAATTGTAGGCGGAAGTGGTGCAGGAAAAAGCACCCTGCTCCGTACTATAAACCAGTTACAGAAAGNTTCAGACGGAAATGTTATTNTANANAGTAAAGCTGTAAATAATCTGAAAAGTACGNAGNTGAGGCTNTTAAGGCANAACNTTGNTATGATTTTTCAGAATTTCANTCNTGCAGAAAATAAAACCGTATATCAGAATATCGAGTTTGTTCTGAAAGTTGCAGGCTGGAAAAAGAATAAGATACAAAGCCGTATTTCAGAACTTCTTAAATTTGTAAAGCTCAGTGACAAGGCAGATACTTATCCGTCAAAACTTTCAGGCGGACAGAAACAGCGTGTTTCAATTGCAAGGGCGTTGGCAAATAATACAAAAATCTTATTATGCGACGAGCCGACTTCTGCACTTGATGCCGAAACGACAAGTTCCGTTCTTGAGCTTCTTAAAAAAGTCAACAATGATTTCGGCGTAACAATAGTGATTATCACGCACGAACTTGACGTTGTAAAATNAATATGCAACAAGGTNNTTGTTATGTCTGATGGAAAAGNTGTTGAAAGCGGAGACGTATATTCTGTTTTTACAAATCCGCAGAATGATTTTACAAAACAGCTTATTNAACATACCAATAATTTTGATATTCCAGCTGAAATAACAGATATTATAAAAGGACCTGTTCTGAAACTTACATATCTTGGAGACAATGCAGTTGAATCCATACTGTCCGATACAGCAAAGGAATATAATATCAGATATAATATAATTCACGGAAAAATTGAATATATCGACTCTAAACCGCTTGGCATTCTTTATGTGAATATTATCGGAGAAGATAAGAATATTAAACTTGTGGTTTCGGCATTAAAAGAAAAAACATTTTCAGCGGAGGTGATTTATAATGTTTGAAAATATACTTTCACTGCGTGAAGATATACTGGAGGCTTTATTACAGACGGGCTTTATGGTCGCAGTATCACTGATTACAGCGGTTGTTATCGGCGGATTATTAGGAATACTTCTTTATACGACATCATCATCTCATTTTTACAAGAATGAAATAGTAAGAAAGATAACCGGATTAGTGCTGAATATTATACGTTCTGTGCCATTTCTGATATTGATGATTCTGTTTCTGCCTTTGTCAAAAATTATAGTCGGAACGAAAATAGGTCCGGAAGCTGTTGTTGTACCGCTTTCGGTTGCTTCTATTGCCTTTTTTGCGAGACTTGCAGAAGCTTCACTTTCAGATGTAAACAACGGAATTATTGAGGCTGCTTTTTCATCAGGTGCATCAAAATCAAGAATTATTTTCAGCATACTTATTCCCGAAGCTCTGCCGTCAATTATCAGAAATATTACGGTTACAGCAATTTCAGTGCTTGGATTTTCTGCAATGGCTGGACTTGTCGGTGGCGGAGGACTTGGCGACCTTGCTTATAGATACGGCTATCAGAGATACCAGACCGATATTATGCTTGTGTGTGTTATTATGCTTGTTGTGATTGTTCAGCTTATCCAGTGGATTGGTGACGCTGTTGCTTTAAAATTTGACAAAAAATATCAGTAATCATAAGGAGAGAACATGAAAAATATTTTATGCTTTGGTGATTCCAATACATATGGGCTTATTCCGAATACAAACGGGAGATACCCTTTTGAAGTACGCTGGACAGGTATACTTGCACAGAAACTTGGTTTTCAGGATTATCATGTTATCGAAGAGGGGTTATGTGGCAGAACTACAATGTTTGACGACCCTCTCCGTGACGGGCGATGTGGCGTAAAAATACTTCCGGCAATTCTTGAAACACACTATCCTATAGACCTCACAATAATAATGCTTGGCACAAACGACTGCAAAACGATATACGGTGCTACTGCGGAGATTATAGCCAAAGGTGTTGCAAGACTGATAAATCAGGTTCGCTCTGTTGCAAAAGAAAGTAAAATTCTTCTTGTTTCTCCTATACATCTTGGAAATAATATAGAGAATTTTGATTCTGAATTTTCAGATTTTTCCGTAGAAGTTTCTAAAAATATTGCCGGTTCATATAGGAAAACTTCTGAAATTGAAAAAGTATATTTTCTTGATGCATCAGAAGTTTGCGAACCGAGCGTTGATGATGAAGAACATTTAAACGAAAAAGGACACAGACTTTTTGCAGAAGCTATGCTGAAAACAATTCTGATGATATTATAATATAATAAAATCCAAATGCTCTTATTTTCTTTTCAGCAGCATTTGGATTTTGCTGTTTAAGTTTTTATTCTGTTTTTGACTTTTCTCCTTGCTTTTGTCGGATTTCTGTTTTGATACACGCAAAGCCTTTTTTGAGTTTAGCATATTCAAAACAACAGGGTTTTGTGAAATTATTAGTTTCAAGAAATCAGCCATTATAATTATAAGTGTTCAATGTACTGATACTGCGCTCTACAGCAAATCCACTATAGACAAATTCCAATAAGAAAAAGAATGGTATAATAGAGGATAGAAAGGGTGATAGTAATGATACCAATAGAGGTAAGAAAAATCATAATAGCAGACAGAGAAGCAGGAATTACAGTAAAAGAAATCAGCCGTGTGTTAAATGTAAGTGAATCGGCAATATATTCTATTACAAAAAAATATAAAGAAA
>WFLX010130654.1_pt1 | contig 16802 bp, 17 predicted proteins | sample 4967041 | NCBI WGS metagenome assembly WFLX01 (sample SAMN12857096, study PRJNA449069) | gut metagenome | isolation source: stool from male and female vole | host: Microtus ochrogaster | place: USA:Florida | collected 2017 | reverse complement strand
TTAAAGATCAGACATAAGATACAGATGATGACCCCGGCAAGATATCCCCAGCCCCCAAAGACCGCCGTCAGGATCAGGGTCAGGATTCTCTGAAACTTGATCGCATATCCGAGTTCATAATTAGACTGCGTATAATTGGCAATTGCAACAAACGCCATATACAGCATAATCTCACCTGCGAACCATCCACTGTTGACCGCAAACTCCCCAAGTACCAGCGCCGCCAGTACACTGAGCGGCGTACTTAGCATATTGGGCGTATTGACCGCCGCCAGCCTCAGTCCGTCGATGGCCAGCTCCAAAAGTAAAAACTGCCACAGGATCGGTAAATTAACCGGATCCTTCAACTGGATAAAGGCAAACGTCTCCGGAATCCACTCCGGGTGCATCATCAGAAGCAAAAATGTGGGCGTCAGAAGATATGTGATCATCGTGATCAATATTCTTGTCAGTCGCAGATAAGTCCCCGTGATCGGTGGGAAATAAAAGTCGTCCGCCTCCTCCAAAAGGTCAAATAATGAAGTCGGAATAATCATTGCCGAAGGCGAATTGTCCACAAGGATAACAATATTGCCCTCCAGGATATGTGCTGCCGCCGTATCCGGACGCTCCGTATATTTAAACTTCGGATAGGGGTTAAACCACGGTCTCTTATATAAACACTCCGCTAATGTTTCCTGATTCATGGAAAGGGCGTCTATCCGGATATCCTGTATCTTTTTTTTAACGGTCTCCAACAATTTCTCGTCTGCCCGTCCCTGCATATAACAGATGACGATGTCGGTTTTTGAAGATTCCCCGGCATTTAACAGTTCCATGCAAAGTTCCGTACTTCGGATTCTGCGGCGGATCAGCGCTGTATTACATACGATGGTTTCCACAAAACCGTCCTTAGAACCTCGTAGCGCCTTGTCCTTTTCCGGTTCCTCCACGCTTCTTGCAGGATAAGTTCTTGCATCAATCAAAATACACTGGTCAAATCCCTCAATAAACAAAGCAAAGGTACCCGCTAAGATAAAATAGATGACCTGGTCAAAATCCGACTGAACGTCTACTTCCACATAAGGCATAAACTGCTGTGTCATACCACTGATATCCTTCGGCATATCCTCCGCCTTGAGTTCCATTAAAAACTGCAGGAACTTCTGCATCATTTCATCTTTACAGAAACCGTCGATCAGATACATGCAGGCATTCCTGCCGCCGATGGTGATCTCCCTGCTGACGATATCATAACTGCTTTTAATGCCTATATGGGAATTTAAAAATGCAATATTATCTTTCACACTAGTGCTGACTTTTGGCATGATGTTCTCCATTCCGAAGCATGTATTTCCATCCAACATTACTACTGCTTGCATTATTTTTGCACAGACAGCTTTGTAAAAATCAGGACGGGCATGATTATTTTTCCCATACGGCAAATTTATATACCCAGAAGAAATAAAAAAGAGCCTGATATCCTCAAGCTCTTCTAATCAGCTTTGCCCTCTGGTCAATACATTTATGCCGTCTGATACTCTTGCAAATGTGCACTAAGCTTTTCCCGTACTTCCAAATCCGCCACGGTTCGGTCCTTCTAAGACCGCTGTTTCCTCAAACTCAATGGTCGGCTGGTTCTCCACAATACGGAACTGGCAAATCCGGTCATTGACGTTGATCTGCGTATCGCGCACCGCATAAACCGGCATAAACCACTGGTCGTTATCACCGGAATATGTATAATCAATGACTCCCATATGATTCGTCTGTATGATGCCGAAATTTTTAAAAGTAGAGCTTCTTGGCACCACATGAGCCTCATAGCCTTGGGGGAGCTGCATACCTACTCCCAGCGGAACCAATTTAAACTCTCCCGCTTTTAAGGTGATATCTTCCGCACTTCTTAAATCAATCCAGTCCGATTTTCCATCTATATAGCGCAACTTATCAATTTTATCCGAGAAATATTTTATCTTGATCTTCTGCATGTTTTACCATCCTCATATATTTTAATCCCTCATGCTGCCTTCGGCGGCTCAAATAGAAATGAAAAATGCCGCTGCCACACACTAATTATCACATCCGCAGGATACCTGTTCTACACACGCCATCCTTCCGGTGTCCGCCTCCCTATCGGAAACCGAAGCATAATCCTTACAGTGAAGCACAGGATCCCGCGGATCCGTCTGCGCCAGCGATGCCTGCACATTGATCACCCTTTGGTTTTTACTGCCCTTCCAAAGCAGCGTATTATCCTTCTGTGCCTGGATAAACTCCCCATCCACAACTACATCCAGATACTGCATCACCGGCTCCTCATAAATCTGCTACCATACCGCACCGGTATAAAGCCATATTGTTTTATCCGGATATTTTTCTTTTACTTCTTTTGCAAACTTCTGCACCTCAGCACGGTTTGCGGAATGTAAGGGATCGCCGCCGGAAAAAGTAAGTCCGGAAATATAAGATTTATCCAACTGATCGAATATCTCTTTTTTTGCAGTTTCATCAAACAACAATCCGCCGTCAGGATCCCATGTGACCGGATTATGACAGCCCTTGCAGCAATGAGAACATCCGGCAACCCACAGGACGACACGCAGTCCGTCGCCATTAAGCATATCATCCTTTGTTATATTATGGTATCTCATCCCTACATACTCTTCCTTTCAGCAATCTCCGCCATTTTCGCATCATTCAGTCTGGTATCCCCATGCACCCGGGAATAAGACAGATAACCATTCATACGGTCGATCTTCGTCAGATTCTTACTGCCGCATACGGGACAGACATCCATTTCCAGCTCCTGATGGCCACAGTCATCACAATATGCAAGAGACAGATTAACGCCCTCATAGAAACCGTAATCCATCGCCCTTCTGATCAGCGTCTTGATCGCTTCTATGTTATAATCAATGGGATATTTTACATACTGGATCTTTCCGCCGTTTAACATTTCCCAGAAGCGGTTTTCCAAATCCTGTTTCTCGATCGGCGTAATATCCTCCGTTACATGGCAATGGAAACTGTTGCTGACATATTCACGGTCGGACACGCCTTCCACAATACCGTATTTTTCGCGGAACTGCTTGATCTGCAGACCGCAAAGATTTTCCGCCGGCGTTCCGTAAATAGCATAAAGATTGCCATCCTCAGCCTTAAACTCCGCTATCCTTTTATTGATAAACTCCATGACCTCCAATGCAAATTTTCCATCCTGCACCAGAGATTTGCCATTGTAAAGCATCTGCATCTCATTTAATGCCGTAATGCCAAAGGAAGCTGTCGCCGCTTTCAGCAACGGTTTGATCTTATCCGTAAGTTTCAGGTTGCCGTACAAAAATCCTCCCTCACAGTATGCCAATGGATTAGTTGAGGCACGCATCTCCCCAAGATAGGCATATGTGCGGATATGAAGCTGCCGGATCAGATTCAGATAATAATCCAGAACCTCATAAAAATCCCTGTTTTCCTGTTTTGCTTTGGCAAGGATCATCGGCAGATGGAGCGAAACCGCGCCAATATTAAATCTGCCTACAAATACCGGAACATCCTGATCATCCGCCGGATGCATGCCGCCGCGTTCATACCAAGGAGAAAGAAACGCCCGGCAGCCCATTGGTGAGATCACCTTGCCGTACTGCTTATACATACTTGCAATATAGCCCTTGCCGGTCAGACTCAGCCAGTCAGGATACATCGTTTTTGCGGAGCACTGTACACCCGCTTCAAAGACATCTTCCAACGGCTTCCCTGGTCCGTGAAGGTTTTCATCATATAAAAATACGATCTTCGGAAACAACACCGGCTTTTTGCACTCTTTCTTACCCTGTCCCTTTCTTCTGACATTCAGCATAGAGATCGTCGCCTGCTTCTCAAACCTGCCTGTCCCGATACCTGCAGTCACCGTGATAAAGGGATAATCCCCACGGCTGGACGCCACGGTATTGAACTTGTACTCCCATCCCTGAAAGCCCTGTTCAAATTCCCTGACAACGTCGTTCCACGCAGTTTCTTCCGCCTTCTTTTCTTCCACGCCAAGATTCATATATTTTTTGATATATTTGATATAAGATTTCTCTGCATAGGGCGATAATATCTTATCCACTTCCGGAACGGTAAATCCGCCGTACTGCTGGCTTGCAGCGCTCAGTACGATATCGCCGATCACGTCAAACGCCACGTCCAGAGTCTTCGGCTCATTATACCAGATATTTCCCATCTCAAATCCGCCGCTCAAAACCTTCTGCACATTAAAAAGACAGCAGTTCATCGTATCGCGTCTTGCGGACATATCATGGACATAAATATAGCCGTCGCGGCATGCCTGCAGTTCCTCTGTCGTCAGGAAAAATTTCTGATACAGTTCCTTATTCAGCTGATTGAAGATCAGACTTCTCTTGGTCGATACAAGAGCAGAATCCGTATTAGCATTTTCTTTGTCGCCGACATACATGATAGACTGGCTCTTTTTATAAACGTCATCCAGCATCCTGACAAAATCCTGCTTATAATTCCGGTAATCCCGATAGCTTTTTGCCACAATCGGTTTCACTTCTTCCAATGCGCTTTCTACAATATTGTGCATGATAGGGATAGGGATCTTGTCCGTATCCATCTCGTCCACTTTTTCCACTACATAAGCGCAGATCTGCTTTTTCTCATCCTCCGTAAAATTGGTCAATGCACGATAAGCGGACTTACCGACAGCGTCGATCACCTTCTGGACATTGAACTCCTCCAGACAGTTATCCTTCTTCACTACCTTGACCTGCCGCTTCGGCCGGTACATTTCCCCATAATTAATTTCCTGCTTTTCTGCCATCCCTGCTTTTCTCCTTCCTGATACCGTTCATATCCACTTGTTTATAACAACCGCCGCCGGACAAAGTATTATCCCAAACGCTTTATCTTGTTATTTTGTTTTGAATAAGCACAATATCTAGTGTGCATTTTTTATTATAGCCACTAAATATTCTGATGTCAATAAAAGTATTGCAAGATTTTATAATTAACAAAAGACAGCCCTGTGGCTGCCTTCCATTTTCTCCAAAACAGGATATAAAATAATGGATTTATTTTATGAGTAAAGATTAATAATCTCTCTTAGATATGCCTCGTACTCTTTTACCGCGGTCTCCGGCGATAAGATTTTCACTCTGCTGCCTAGTCCCGCAAGCCAGCCGTGAAACTGACTGCTCAATGCCACCTCAATCCTCACCGTAAAATATTCCCCATCCGCCTTGCGGATCGGAAGTTCCTTCCNGANNCNNTCTATTACTNCGCCGGCCAGACTATTGTNACATTNCAACAGGNCGNATGTTTTCGTTCCGCCGAACATCCCAAATGCGGCATTCGTATATTCCGCAATGTCGAAGTCCCGAAACTGTTCCTGCGCCTGACGGACGCTCTTCAGGATCTCTATCTTCTTCATCCTGTCCACACGGTAATGCCGGATCTCGCCGATGCGTTCGTCCACTCCGATCAGATAATAATTTTCATTCTGCCACGTCAGATAGTAAGGACTGACAAGGTACGGTTCCCCGCCTTTCTTATACTGCAGTTCTTTGCCGACGGTATATTCGTAATACTGAAAAGAGATTCCCTTATTGTCCTGTATGGCTCTGTGGATCATATCCACACTATAATAAACAGTCTCATTCTCCGCCTTAGCACGATTACCCACATAGACTGTCCTCTGCAGCTGCGAAGCGTCGTGCCTGCCTGCCATGCCTTCCAGTTTTTTGATCAATTCCCTCGATTTCTTCTTTGTCAGGAAACGGGAAGACTGCACCATATCCACAAGAATCTTCAGCTCTGCCAATTCAAACTCTCTGGATGCCAGATAATAGCCGCCCTCCGTTCTGGAAGGCAGATACTCGATATCCATCCCAAACTGCCTGAGACACTCCATATCGCTGTATATTGACTTACGTTCCGCCTTGATATCCAGCTTTTCCAGCTGCTCAATCAGCGCTTTGGTGGTAATCGGATGTTCAACATCCGTATGGTCTTTCAGGATCTGTGCAATATATAATAATTTTAATTTCTGGTTCTCTGATTTTGCCATATTATACTTAATATGCCGCAGGGCATCCTGCAGCTTCCATATTATTCTTTCGTAGGATTTTCCGGTTCAGCCCCGCCCGTCTGATCTGCGCCGGCAGCTTCAAGTTCCAACTTAGCATTCTTGCGTTTCCTCATGGTTACACCGAGAAAACATGCCACAAGCACAACGACAACACTCACTCCGAAAACTACCAGATACTCCAAAAAAACATTGGTAAACGCAACCGCATTATTTGCACCCATAATGACTGCCCCTTTCAGTAAACTTTTATTATGTGTATTTTACAACGATTCCACAACATCGTCAAGAAGCCCGTCGCCATCCGCAGCCGCCGTAGCCAGTCCGTCACAACGTTCATTTTCAGGATGACCGGCATGTCCCTTGACCCAGATGAAATGAACCTTATGTGACTCCATTGCCTTTAACAGCCGCTTCCAGAGATCAATATTTTTCACAGGTTCATTGCCNCTGCGCTTNCAACCCTTTCTGNTCCATCNCTCCACCCAGTGCTGNNTAAATGCATCCGTCAGATATTTGGAATCCGAANAAAGATCAACCTCGCAGGATTTTGTCAATGCCTCCAATCCCACGATCGCCGCCATTAACTCCATACGGTTATTGGTAGTCTTTTTATATCCGGCGCTGTATTCACGCTCATGCAGCGTCCCTTTGGAATCCACAAATTGCAGGATCACACCATAGCCTCCCGGTCCGTCAGGATTTCCCCTGGCAGCGCCATCCGTATATATTGTTACTTTCATAACGCACCTCCTCCCTTTTATTCTATACTTATATTATCTGCTCCTAATTCCCCACTGTCCCGATCTGATAAATTCCTGCGCCATCGCTTCCGCATCCTCAACCAGCCCGGCATCATATCCCATAAGCTGTAACAGCCGGATCGCGTTTCTGGATTCCGCCCGTCCCTTTAGAAGCCGGTAGCTGAACTTAATATCCTGCCCCTCCACGGTCTCCGTAAAGTGATAATTCTCATACCAATTTTCTAAAAGGGTCGTTAACTCTANNNCATGTGTCGCCGCCANACAGCTTACTCCCTGTTCTGCAAGCGNCTTAAGGATCTGCGTTGATGCAGCGATCCGCTCTACCGTATTGGTTCCACGCAGCACTTCGTCAATAAAGCACAGCACCGGCATCCCCTCCCTGGTGCTTCCTTCAATGATGCGTTTCATTGCTTTAATCTCCACCATAAAATAACTGTCTCCGCCGCTCAGATTATCCGTCAGCGCCATAGAAGAATAAATCCTGTAAAAATGAGTCTTAAACTGCTTTGCGCACGCCATATGAACTGTCTGCGCCAAAAGCTGGTTAAGCGCCATTGTCTTTAAAAAAGTAGACTTGCCGGAGGCATTGGAACCGGTGATCAGCATAGATCCCCGCAGTTCATAACTGTTTCTAACCGGATCTTGCAGCATCGGATGATACCCATCAATCACAGCCTGTCCGATGCCGGAAGATCTCCATTTGTCATCTGTTGCTATCCCGTTTCCCTCCGATATCCCGACTCCAACACTCCTTGTATCTTCGTTCATAAATTCCGGAATACAGTATCCCTCATTCTGTTTTAAATATGTCCGGTAAGAACCGAGCGCGATCATCGTCTCCAAATAACCCAGCGCGGCATTTAACCGGTCGATATCCCCTTCCCTGCTCTCTACCATAGCGATCATGCTGTTTAAACTGATCAGATCAAAATGAAACACCATATTCACATAGTCCCGCAGGATTTCCATAGGATTACCGCTTCCCACTTCACTGGCAAATACAAACCGCGCTTTTTTTAAAAACGGAAGAAATGTTTTTGTGATTTCTCTGATTTCAGACATCTGCCCGCTGCAGACCTCCAGATCGATCTGCCCAACTGCTTTACCGGCAAAAATCAGCCTGACAAGATAACGCAGACTGGATAAATACGGCCTCAGCCTTCCTTTTTGATTAAAATAATGAAAAATATTATAAGCAATGACCGTGATCAGCATGATCAGACCTGCACCGGTCTTTACAAACAAAAAAATCACCGACAGTATTACAAGACAAAGCGGCAGCCATGCAGCCGGTCCCGTTTTTCTTTTTCCATATGCCTCGCGCATAAAGTCAAGATAATCATACAGCGAATGCTGATCCTTCTTCCCCATCCGCATAAAGATCATCTGCAAAGAACGGCGTTTATCCTCGTGGTCCATAAAATACAGGATTTCCTGTTCTCTGACAAGAAGCTCCTCCTCGCGGTCCGTCGGCGTACGAAGTGTATAATAGAGATATTCCTCTCCCGATGCCGAATAGGTATGATTCATCATTGCAAAGATCTGATCCATGCCCAGATCGTTCCATGTAATATCATCAATACCCTTCCCGTCATCATGCGCCCTGTAATATGCCGGAATACACTCCATGCGCAGCAGATTTTTCTTTGATGCCGGCAGCTGCCCATATTCCTTCTGCAGCTTCTTCTGGCAATTTCCCTGTGATCTCTTCTTCTCCTGCCATCCGCAAAAACAGATAATCAGAAACAGTCCCAACAGAATGACTGCCCATACTTCATAATTCATCTGATATTAATAACCATGCCTTTCCATATATCCTTCATTTCATATATCATGAATTCCTTATATCCTAATATCCCTTATTTCCTAAATTTCAACCATCCCGTCAGTACCGTCATTCCTTTGCAATATCATTTCATCGGGCAAAATCAGGCCCGAAACTTTCCGGAAGAAGTTCGCTGAGTTTCATCTTTTTAAAATCCGTCTCCGATCTTGCAACGATCACCCACATCTGCTCAGGCTCGCAAAACTCACGTAACACCTGACGGCATATCCCGCAGGGGAAAGCATAATTCGGTTTCTTATCTCTCATACCGCCGATAATGGCAATCGCCTTAAAACGACGCTCACCTTCACTGACCGCCTGGAAAACTGCTGTTCTTTCTGCACAGTTTGTGGCGCCGTAAGATGCATTTTCAATATTGCAGCCCTGATAGACCCTTCCGCTTTCCGCCAACAGCGCTGCTCCCACCAGAAAATTGGAATACGGCGCATATGCCTTTTTCCTAGCCTCTATGGCGGAACTAATTAAATTTCTTTCTTCCATATAGAATACCCCCATTTTAAAAAAATTGCTAAAAAGTTTTTCAAAACGCACAATGCTACGCTTATTGCATATACAATTTATTTTATTCATATTTTAACATATTGTATGTTCACACGACAACTGTCAGAATAAAAATGTCACACTAAAAAATACATGTCCCGCTTGGGAACATGTATTCTCTCGCTTAAAAACTTCTTTTATATTCTATAAAATGCTTTCTTTATCTATATTTTTATCTGTATTTTTTATTCTGCATTTTTAATATGCATCTTTATCCATATTTTTTATCCCGCATCCTCTATTTTTATTCCTCCGCTTTTTTCAGAACGTTCCAATTCCTCACATGCCTCCATCACGATCCTGCCGATTTTCTCAAAATTGGAATTCGACTGTCCGGTGATAATATAGTCGCAGCTGACGGATAATGCCTGTGAAATATTATATAGAACCCATACGGAAAATCCCTTCTTTCCAGCCTCAAGATCATATAAAAACCTTGATGAAACACCAACCTGCCTTGCAAAGACATCCCGTGAGTAACCTTTCTTAATTCTTAAAAATGCGATCCGCTCCCCTATTTCTTTATAATCCATATTGATAACCGATCCTTTCATTATTTGATAACAGCTATCATCATTATAGACCTCTCCCCGCCATCACTAATGTTTTTTACGCCAATGTCATGATTTTTAACGTGAACTGCAGATTTTGTANAAAAAACTTGNAAATTGTCCAAATTTTGCATGTCCACGTCAGATTTTACATAGTTCACGCAAAAAAATCATATGACGTCATTTTTTAGGCTATTCTGCCCTTAAATCATCATCTTAAGCAAGCACTTTTATATTTGCTTTAATTCAAGATCATGGAGAAAAAGTATGCTGCAAAGGATTCAGGCAAAATATGAACTGACGGATTATCAGACACGGCTGTTAAAATATTATCTCACGGTTTTTTTCGGAGAAACAGCAAAACTTCTGGCAATCGGGTGCCTATTTTGGGGGCAGTATCCCACCTACCTGTGGTGCGCATTATTGTTTGCAATGATCCACACTGCAACCGGCGGAGCGCACTGCCGCACATATCTGGGATGCCTGGCAGCCTCCGCAGCCCTCTTTGTATTGTGTATTGATATTTTACCTTATATAGAGATCGCCCTGATCTGGCGGATCGTGCTCCTTGTCGTTTGCATTCTACTTAACTTGTATTGCGGTCCTGTCATGACAAAGGAGCGCAGGGCAAGATTTAAAAGCGAAAAAATATTGGCGAAAAGTACGAAAAAAGCGTTGCAACGTGTATTGGCAGTCATCAGCTGTTTTATCATATATTCCTGTTGGTATCCTGAGACGATCTTTGCCAAGGCAGGTTTCTGGATCATCCTACTGGATTCGCTACAACTGTCGATTACAAAAACGATTAAACTTATCAGAAAGGAGGCGTAAACCATGAAGAATTTTATCAAAGCTGCGCTGCTGATCCTTCTGGCGGATACCATCTTTATTCCACCCGGTCATAGCCTTATATTTTTTGGAGAATATCCGTTTCCTGAGGATTGACCGTCAAAAAAGCTCCCCGCGTTATCCCGGGAGCTTTTTTGCTGTGATCTTAAAACAAATCCAGTTTTTCCCCTTCTGCTCCTGATTATAAAAAGCAAGATCAAGATGGTACCTGTCGCAGATATCCCTGACATTGTGCAGTCCATATCCCCTGCCGTCTCCCTTGCTGCTAAATCCCTTTTCAAAGCATTTCGAAATATATTCCGGATCTAAAACTCCCCCACGGTTCTTCACTTCCAGCACCAGCCCCTCCTCATCCTCCAGCGCTGTTACCGACAGCATCTTTTCCTCCGTCTGCGCCACCGCTTCTGCTGCGTTTGTAATCAGGTCATTGGCAATCTCAATCAGCTTATATACCGGCAGCCGGTATCCGTCCAGATCACCTACCCTTACCTTATAATCTATATCAATTCCTTCTTTGGACAGACCTTGGAATTTTCCATATAAAAACCCGATAAAGAAAGGATTCCCTTCCTTTAACAGCTTATTGTAACGATTATCCGACTGTAACTCATGGATATAAATCATCTGGGCATTTTTCAGTTCTTCATAGTTGTCAGTAGTATACTGCAGACTTACAATGGAATTCAGATGATTATCAAACTCATGCTGACGCATCCTGACGATATCGATCAGGTCCTCATACGCATGGATATAGGTATTATAACATTTTACCTCGGCGTCCATCTCCACCCTCTTGATACGAAAGTCTTGCCGTATTAATAGGATGATACAGATCACAAGGATATACAGAAAGATGATCAGATACCCTTCTATGCTCATCCTGTTATAGACTTTATATAATATGATGACTAAAACGATAAAAGAAAACAGGACGATAAACCCCATATTCATAAACGGATTCCATTTCTGAATCATATCAGAAATGACATACCAATTTTTCTTCCTTAACATATAAAACGTTAAAAACATTGTACCACTTGCAATAAATAATATGACATTTTCATTTAAGTGAGCACTCAGAATAAAGTAATAAAACATAAGGTATAATACCTGTAAGATCCCGACAATAAAGATATATAATATATTATTCACCAGAATCGGCTTCCATTTCCATCCATATTTAAGTCCACAAAATATAGCGATCAACGGATACATGACCACCGTTAAGGAATTGTTCAGATGATATACCTCTAATAAGGTATAAAAAGTAACCTCTAATAAAATCAAACTAATAGATAGTTTATCTAAACGAAACTTCTCTCCGTACAACAATGATAAGCATAATAAGACAGAAAGAATTTCAAATAAGTCTCGCAAAATACTAACAACTATCATCATTTTATTTTCCTCTCCACCTTCTTAGCAAAACTACTCCCAATCTCAATCCTTGTATGCTCTGAATCAGCCAAAGTGATATATCGGTTTACCAGATCTATTGATCTGATAAACCGTTTGTTAACAAGCGTGTTCCTGCTGCATTGTACCATACAGTCGGTACGCACTTCCTTCAGAAGTTGGCTGCAAGTCTTATATGGTATCTTCAGCCGGGTGCCGTTTCTGTGATGGATCGTCATCTCATGATTTACATTTTGTGTATAAACGATATCATCCACATTGATCGGATATATGATTTTGTCTTTCTTAAAATAAATCGTTTCGGAAATGCTTTTGGGATTTTCAAAGCGTAGCGCGTTCCGAATCAATTCCTTTGCCTGATCCGCATCAATAGGTTTCTCCAGATAACCGTAACAATGAAGCTCGCGAAACGCATACAACTGCGGATCTTCCAATGATGTAGTAAAGATAAACGGAGTAAACAGATATTTCTGCATCCCCCTGATACACTCCGCAAACTTAATGCCGGAAGTATCTCCCATAACTTTGGTGTCCAGAACAATATCAATAATAAAAACATCGACGTCCTTTTCCATTGCATATCTGTAGGCAACATCACTGCTTGCCGCCATCAATACTTCAATAGATAAGTCTATCGATGCTATTATCTTTTTTATCATATTTGCACTGCTTTTATTATCTTCAACGATCAATATACATTTTGTCATCTCTTGTTCTGCATTTTCTTTGTAGTTTTAGTATCGGAACTTTCCTTAGTAACGCCTTCCGTCACCTGATCCAGCATTTGAAACAGATACTCCTCTCTGCTTCTTACACTGACACGTCTGTCATCCGAAGTCATCAAGAAAAATAGCCTAAGAAGAATCTTTTCCTTATCAGCATCATCTAAGGCAATCACTCTGTTCCAGACAGCCTCCTGATCATCTTTTTCCCCAAAGAGAAGATAATCCACTGAAAACTCCAATTTCTTTTTCATCTTATGCAAAGTGGCGATACTGATATTATTTTCACCACTCTCCATTTTCTTATAAAGCTGAACCGAAATATCAAGAAATTCTGCAAACTGTTCCTGCGTATATTTCAAATTCAGCCTCAGTTCTTTCAGTCTGCCTGCAATTTCTTTATTGTCATGAAATTTCGCCATTGCATGCACCTTTCCGATTTATAATACATAAAAATATTTTATAAAAATAATTTTGCTCATTCCATATACGTTTTGGGTTCTTTTTGTCTATTTTTTTATATTTTAGTGAGGTTTTGTAAAAAAAAGAAAAGCGCCCCGTATTAAAGACGCTTTTCCATCAATTCACAGCCCTCTATCTTGCTTTTATCATAATAGCTGATATATTATCCTTTCCTCCGTAATTCGTCATATCATTAATCACTTCTTCCAGCATCTTCCTGATATCGTCATCCTTTTCATAGATGTTTTCTATCAATTTTTTATCCAGATTATTTTTAAGCATGTGATAAAATCCATCTGTACACAACAAAAGACTTTCGCCGGTATGTATATCACCATCCGTAAAATAAGGTGACACCAGATCAGAACATCCCATAAAAATCCGTGATTTTTTTCCGGATGGTTGTTCATTTTCCTGCCGGATCTTATTCTTTTCCATACGATAAATCCTGTTATTTCCGACATTAGCAGTATAATATCTTCCGTCCGGCATCAATATAATAACAGTTAACGTCGTTCCCAGTTTTATCCCTTTTTGCTTTCCGTATCCCCAGATCCGCTCATTCAGTTCGTCTATGATCGCCGTCCAGTCATTCACTATCCTTTGGGGTTCCTCAATCACTTCTTCAAGATGATTCCGAAACCATATGGCGAACTCCCTGACTACCGTATTCGCAGCCACATCCCCTCTTGCCATGCCGCCCATACCGCCGCACACAACGGCAAGCACCGCTTCTCCGCTTTCCACACTCTTTTTTCTAAGACAAATCTTATCCTGATTGATCTTTTTTATTGCTCCTCTATCGCTAAATGCGCCCGCAATATAATTTAGATTTCCTGACTTTAACATTTGTATCTTCACTCCCTTCTCTTGTTGTACTTTTATGCTTAGGCGATCACGAAACTGCAGCTTTACGGATAATCCTTTTCACAATTTCACAATTCCTAAATTTCACACTATTATTTTATCTAATAACACAACAAATTGAAATAAACTAAAGTACGCATAATCATGAACTATTGTTCCTGTCATATCAGCGCTTCATCAAATAATAATGCAGATCATTCCACCGTTACTGTCATTAACAATCTTCTGCATCGTATCCTGCAGCTTCACCTGGCTTTCCTCGCCAATCGCAGTGATCTTGCTATTAATGCCATCATTAACAAGCTGCTCCACAGTCTTTCCGAAGATATTGGTTTCCCAGATTCCTTCCTGATCCACCCCGGCTTCATTAATATACTGAATCAGGTCATTGGCCTGCTGCTCCGTCCCGACAATTGGCGCAATCTCCGTCTCCACATTGGCTTTGATCAGATGAAGGCTGGGACTGTATGCCTTGATTTTCACTCCGTATTTATTGCCATGGCGGATGATCTCAGGTTTATCCAGCACGATCTCGCCCCGTTCCGGTGTCACGACACCATAACCTTTGGCGCGTACTGCCTCCATGGCATTTTTCACCTTCTCATATTCCGTCTTCAGTTCGGAGAGCTGCTTCATCTTACTGATCAGCTGATACTCGCAGCTGATCTCCTCTCCCGACATTTCGCTTAACATTTCATAGTAACACTGCTCCGGAACATCAATTGCTACAGAGATATTACCATCCGCCATAGAGACCTGATCCACCTTACACCGTTTGATATATTCGCTGTCCATCTGCAGCGATTTTTCATTAAAATCCCTGATCAGCCTGACATCGCCGGCAAGGTTCTTGATATGCTCCACAATATCCGCCTTCATTGGATGGTTTTTATCCAGGATCTCCACCCATTTAGGCATAAAGAACTCTATCTTTGCTATCGGAAATTCATATAATATCTGCTCCATAATATTATGGATATCTTCCTTTTTCAGCTGTTCACAGTTTACCGGCATGGTATAGATCCCATACTTTTCGTACAATTCCTGTGCAAGCGTCTTTGCTTCCTCGCTATAAGGTCTGGTCGTATTCAGCAAAATGATAAATGGCTTACCCTGCTCCTTTAACTCCTTAATCGTCCGTTCTTCCGGAGCTATGTAATTTTCCCTTGGTATCTCGCCAAAACTTCCGTCACAGGTCACGACTACGCCGATCGTCGAATGATCCCTGATTACCTTGCCGGTTCCTACTTCCGCCGCCTCCGTGAAGGGAATTTCCTCATCAAACCACGGCGTCTTCACCATGCGTTCTTCATCTTCCTCCATATGTCCGGCAGCTCCCTCCACCATATAACCGACGCAGTCAATCAACCGTATCTTTACTTTTGTCTCATCATTTAAAATAATCTCTGCAGCTTCCTTCGGAATAAACTTCGGCTCTGTCGTCGTAATTGTCCTGCCACCGGAACTTTGCGGAAGTTCATCCACGGCACGATTCTTTTCATGTTCTCCCGTCATATTGGGAAGTACCAGAAGATCCATAAACCGCTTGATAAATGTTGATTTTCCTGTCCGGACCGGCCCAACTACGCCGATATAGATCTCCCCTTTCGTCCGAACCTCCATATCCTTGTAGATGTCACGATATTCCATNATCCAACTTTCTCCTTTCCATGGTCTGGCAATCTGTGCCGTCAGGCACATCCGGAACTCCTCTCTTCGTCCTCCGGCTCTACCCATATTGTTTCCGATATCAATATATGAGGTCCGAAAATCTATTATGACAATATTACAGCTTTTTGCCATGAAATAAATTGCAATCCCTTTTATCTTTTGATACAATATACGCTAGAGAAACATAATAAACCAAAAGGGAACCTTGGACACATGATCAAAATCAGCGACGTGAATTTTTCCTATAAAAGAACTCCCATTCTAAAAGATCTTTCCCTTCAGATTGATCAGGGAGAATGCATTGGCATTGTCGGTGCCAATGGCTGTGGAAAATCTACGCTTCTTTCCATTCTTGCCGGAAGCAGACGCTCTGCGTCCGCTTCAATGATCTATGAAGGAAAGGAGCTGACAAACACCCCAAAGGTCCTGTCCCAACTGGTCGGCTATGTTCCGCAGGAAAATCCTCTCCTTCCTGAACTTAGCGCATATGACAATCTGTTTCTCTGGTTTCATGGGAACAAAAAAACTTTTGAGAAGGCGCTGCACCAGGAATCCATGGAAATGCTGATGCTGACGGATTTTCTTGGCAAACCGGTCAAAAGTCTGTCAGGGGGCATGAAAAAAAGAGTCAGCCTTGGAATTGCACTGTTAAACGATCCCAAACTCCTGATTCTGGATGAACCATCTGTTGCTCTGGATCTTCCCTGTAAACAGGATATGCATCATTATCTTACCAGATGCCTCTCCTCCGGAAAGACCATCCTGATCACCACCCATGAAGAAGCGGAACTTGCTCTTTGCACCACGCTATATATACTAAAAAACGGCTCGCTTCATAAAGTGGACAAAGACCTAAGAGGCGCTGCCCTAATCGAGCAGTTTTTCTAAGGAAGCACTAATCAAACCAGCGTTTTCCTAAACATCCTACAAATTACGAAAGGAAACATTTATAGTATGAAATCAAAAAAAGCGCTTTTCCTCATTATCCCTGTCTGCCTTGCTCTGGTTGCTGCCATTGTACTGGTGGTGCTTTTTGCCACCGGC
>WFLX010070805.1_pt1 | contig 16802 bp, 14 predicted proteins | sample 4967041 | NCBI WGS metagenome assembly WFLX01 (sample SAMN12857096, study PRJNA449069) | gut metagenome | isolation source: stool from male and female vole | host: Microtus ochrogaster | place: USA:Florida | collected 2017 | reverse complement strand
TGCCGGAATCATTCTGGGAGTTTTGCTCGTTGATCAGGCAATAAAGATTGCGGTGAAGACCGGCATGTACATGCACGAGAAAATCCGCGTGACGGACTGGTTCTACATCTTTTTTACGGAGAACCGGGGAATGGCTTTCGGGATGGAGATTATCGGCAAACTGTTCCTGACGTCTTTCCGCATCATTGTCGTGGTGGCTCTCCTGTACTATCTGTTCAGGCTCGTGCGCAGGAATGTTCCCACGGGCTTCGTCGTATGTCTGTCACTGATTGTGGCCGGTGCACTCGGCAACATTATCGACAGCGTCTGTTCTACGGACTGATATTCAACNATCCCATGCCTCCTCAGGTGGCCGTNTTTCTCCCCGAGGGGGGAGGATATGCCCCCTTCATGCTCGGCAAGGTGGTGGATATGTTCTATTTCCCGTTGTTCTCATTCGTGTGGCCCGACTGGCTGCCGTGGGTGGGAGGTCAGTCATTCCTCTTTTTCCAGCCGGTGTTTAACTTCGCCGACTCGGCAATATCGGTGGGCGTTATCGCTCTGCTGATATTTTATTCGGGATATATGTCNGAACTTCACGGCCTCAACNAANCAGACNAGNAGAGCGCCGGCGACACNCCCNACACCGACNAAACNCAGTCAGCCGACAACTAATCACTCCTCTATGACCGGGCAGCTCTCATCATATCTCCGCGCTCACCTGATGCCGATAGCGTCGTCCGCCCTGCTCGCAGCCTCGATGCTTGCGGGCTGCACCCCCACGCCCAAAGGGGTTGTGCCCCCCGACGANATGGCCGANCTGCTCGCCGANATNCACACCGGCGAGAGCGTNGTGGAAATCGAAAGCCGCACCTTCAACAACGACTCGCTGAGACGCACCTTCAAGCAGTCGATTCTCGCCAAACATGGCGTCACCTCCGAGCAGTTTGACTCGTCGCTGATGTGGTATGGCCAGCATATCGACCTCTATTCAAGCGTCTATGAAGATGTGATAAAAATTCTCGAGAAGCGCATCTCAAAAGCCGAGCAAAACGGCGATGTAGACTACGCCCAACCCTCGTCGGGGCCGGCCGAAAGCGACATGAATTTCTATGGCGACTCGGTGGATGTGTGGAGCGGCATGAGGTCGATGGCGTTCAGCTCAAAATCGCCCACATTGACAATCCCCTTCAGCATGGTAGCCAATCAGAACTGGGAGCGGGGCGACGTCTACACCCTCCGTGCCCGTCTGGTCAACGCCAATTCGCAGGCTTTCCTGTCGATGGCGGTGGAATATAACGACGGCAGCATTGATTATGTCACTAACCGCACCATGGGCAATGGCTGGAAAACCATCCGTCTCTTTACCGACTCGGCGAGAGTGGCCCGATCTATCTACGGTCACATCACCTACCTGCCCATGAGCAACGAGGTGGCCTATCTCGACAGCATAACCCTCGTGCGCAAACGCCACGAAGTTGGCGACCGTCCCGACATGGCTCAGAAATCGCTGTCAAGCAGATTCAGATATTGAAAAAGATGGAAAGAGTAATGGCGAGAGAACTGGTATATCTCGGCAAGACCTACCGCATGAGCATTGCGCAGCTCGACACCGCCTCGGGTGAAGTGACCATCTTCAGGTTTGAGAACGAAATCTGCAACACACGGTTTATCGACGGCAGGATACGCCTCTCGGTTATCGGCACCCCCGGCGCCTACCGCTGGGCAATCACTCAACTTTAATGCCCGGCGATATGTAGTAGAGCCTCTTCACGGCGCGGGTTGTTGAGGTATAGAGCCAGCGATAGAACTCTATCACGGGTGTCTCCATCGAAATAAAAGCCATATCGACATAGACATCGCTCCACTGGCCACCCTGGGCCTTGTGGCAGGTCACGGCATAGGCATATTTCACCTGCAGGGCATTGAAATAGGGGTCGGTCTTAAGCATCCTCATCCTCGTCTGCATAGGGGTCGAGGGGGTAAAGAGATCGGGGTCGGTGAGAATATCGTTGGCGAGCTTGCGCAGTTTGTCAGGCTCGAGGGCGGGAGTCTCCGACTGGAGGGTGTCGAGCATTATCTTACACTCCACGCTTATATCGCGGTCGGTGAGCGACAACACCACATCGGCCCATCTCAGGCCATATTTCTGCTCGGTGGAAATCACACGCTCTATGGTGGCAATGTCGCCGTTGGCAATAAAGTCGAGACCCTTGACCTTTGCGCTCCACAGATAATTGTTTTTGGCCACCATGATTCTCTCGCCGCGACACAGCTCCTCCTCGCGGTCGAGAATACGCGACCTTATGGCGCGGTTATATTCTAAGGCGCGGCGGTTGCTGCGGGTAACAACGATGGTGTCATCAATTCCCGCATTTGAGTAGCTCGACGAGATGGCATCCTCGAGATCTTCGCCGGTGAGCGACTGCACATCGTCAAACCTCGACACATGCAACACCGGTTCGGGTAACGGATTGCGTGTCATGGCCCTGCGGAGCAAGGTAGCGTTATAAAGTATTCCGCTGCTCGAAGCCTGACGCACCGTCTTGGTCATCACGGCGCGGGTGACCTTAAGCCCCATTGAGCGGAGCACATCGGGATTCATCGCCGGGCTCTCGATACACCCCACCGGGGGCAACTGAGCGGTGTCGCCAAGCAGAATCATTCGGCAATCCTCCCCCGAATACACATAATATATAAGGTCTTCGAGNAANGAGGGCCTGCCGTCGCTGTCGCCNGCCCCTATCATCGAAGCCTCNTCGACAATGAAGAGGGCCCTNCGCATAGGGTTTTCAGCCACCGAAAAAAATCCATCGTTACTGCCTGGCATAGGCGGGCGGTAGATGCGCCGGTGGATCGTCGAGGCAAATTTCCCTGCAAAGCGTCCGAACACCTTGGCCGCCCTGCCGGTCGGAGCCATCAATACTACCGGCATGTTGAGCGCCGAAAGCGTCTTGACAAGCGCTCCCATAAGCGAGGTCTTGCCGGTGCCGGCATAGCCGCAAAGCAGAAACACCGAGTCGCTGCTCATCACCCCGGGAGTGACAAATCTCGACAGCGCGGCTATCACCCCCACCTGCTGATCGGTGGGCAGGTAGGGAAGATTGTTGATCACAGATTCGCCTATGTAGCGGGTGAATTGGGCAAGCTGGTCGGGCGACAGGTCCGACGCTATGCCACTATTGTCGGCAGGGGGTAATTGGGTCATCTCTTTTCAGGAAAATGAAACAACGGCTTAGAGGCGCCGGAAATGGATTTTTTTGTAATTTTGCAGGTTGAAAATTCTTTTGTAGAACTTCTAACCGATAGCCAAAGCAATGTCACCCGCAATAACCACACTCATCTTTCTTGTAATCAGCAATGTCTTCATGACCCTTGCATGGTATGGTCACCTCAAGCTCCAGAGCTCGGGAGTGTCGACCTCATGGCCGCTCTATGCCGTGATATTCCTGTCATGGGGCATAGCGCTGCTGGAATATTGCTTTCAGGTGCCCGCCAACCGCATAGGCTTTGAAGGCAACGGAGGCCCCTTCTCGCTCATTCAGCTTAAGGTGATGCAGGAGGTTATCACNCTGGTTATNTTCGTGATATTCAGCCTTCTCGCCTTTGAGGGCTTTCATCTCAGGTGGAATCATATCGTNGCCTTTCTCTTGCTNGTCGGAGCGGTCTACCTTGTGTTTATGCCCGACCCTTCCGCGGCCCGATAATCTTCNTCAGAGATATTTNCCCGGGAAACGCTGCTTCACATCGTTGACCACCTCGCGGATTTTCTGCTCGTCGCTGCGGGGATAGATGAGAAGCACATCCTCACTGTCGGCCACAATGAAATCCTTAAGGCCTGCCGCCACGATGAGCTTACCCTCCTTGCGCTCCACAAAGATCGAGCCGGTGGTGTTATAGCTCATCAGATTGCAGTTCTGAGCCACGTTGGTGTCGCGGTTTTTGGGCGAGGTGTCATAGAGTGCGCCCCAGGTGCCGAGATCGTTCCACGCAAATGACGCACACTCGACATAAACGTTTGAGGCTCTTTCCATAACCGAATAGTCNATCGAAATNGCCGGNCATGAAGCGAAGTTAGCATCGATAAACGCCCTTTCCTCGGGTGTGCCGAAACATGCTTCACCCTTGCGGAACACAGCGTCGAGATTGGGCACATGCTGACGGATAGCAGCAAGAATCGACTTGGCGGTCCAGATAAAAATGCCCGAGTTCCAGAGAAATTCGCCCGAATCAACAAACACCTTTGCCAGCTCGAGGTCAGGTTTCTCGGTGAAAGTCTTGACTTTGAGAATACCGTCGGCCACCTCATTGCCGATCTGAATATAGCCGTAGCCTGTTTCGGGGCGGGTGGGGCTGATGCCGAGAGTGAGCAACGCGTCATTGTGCTCAACAAACTCAAAGCCTCTCTCTACACACTCCTCAAACACCCTCTCGCGGGTTATGAGGTGATCGCTCGGCGCCACTATCATCGACGCCTCGGGGTCGAGNGCATAGATATGGTTGGCCGCCCAGGCTATGCAGGGNGCGGTGTTGCGGCGGTTAGGCTCAAGGAGAATATTCTCCTCAAGCAGCTCAGGCAACTGCTCGCGGATATTTTTTGCATAGGAAGCGTTGGTCACCACGATGATATTTTCGGGAGGCACCAACGGCAACACACGGTCATAGCTCATCTGAAGCAGCGACCGGCTCGTGCCGAAAAAATCTATAAACTGTTTGGGGAGCTCCGTGCGGCTATAGGGCCAGAAGCGGCTGCCTATGCCGCCGCACATTATAACGCAATATCTGTGAGAACGCTTTGATGACATCTTAAGAAATCGGATTAAAAATTAACCGGTTGAGAAGGTGANGACAGATAGTTGTGACCACNANGAAACGGCCNCAANCATCCGTCACAATTAAAACGGCACTCCCGCCCGTTTGTTGTATCCCCCCNCCCCATTTTTCCATGTTCTGCAACATATTTCCCCCATCCCCCACNCTCCCGATTCNNTAATTAATGTGTGGGAGGGGTGAAGATTTAGGGGCGGGGATGAGGCATTTGAGCGGGNGAATTGTTATCTTTGCAGTCTACTCAACCAAAATTTCACGATCAAAATGACAGAACAAGATATTATAAAACAGATTTCCTCACGTCTGGGCATTGAGAAACTCAACGCCATGCAGCTTGAGATGATGGGGTGCGCCTCAGATTCGATTCAGCTCATCGCGCCGACCGGTTCGGGCAAAACGCTGGCGTTTGCGGCGTCGATGCTCCGCTCTCTCAAAAATCCGTGCGGCAAGGTGCAGGGGATGGTGATTGCTCCGTCGCGTGAGCTTGTGTTGCAGATATATAATGTGATACGCCCTATCGCCGCCGGCTATAAGACAGTGGCTTTTTATGGCGGCCACGCCATGCGCGAGGAGCAGAGTTCGCTCGCCGTGGTGCCCGACATCATTATCGCCACCCCGGGCCGACTGCTCGACCATGTGAGGAGAAACCACATGAGTCTCNCNGAGGTCGAGGTGCTGGTGCTCGATGAATATGACAAGAGCCTTGANCTCGGCTTTGAGGATGAGATGAANTCGCTGGTCAAGGAGATGAAAAATGTGAAGCGTATGATTCTCACCTCGGCCACCCGNCCCGAGGCGCTGCCGGCATGGCTGCCGCTCAAGCGCGAGCCGCTGATGATCGAAGCCGCCGTGACCGACGATGCCAGGGGCAAGCTGCAGAGAGTGGAGGTGAAAAGCGCCATTCCCGACAAACTCCCCATACTTGTCGACCTCATCAGGTCGCTTGAAGATGGCAAGGTGATGGTGTTTGTCAACCACCGCGAGAGCGCCGAGCGTGTGTGGCAGGCTCTCGTGAAGGAGGGGATACCTGCCGGNCTCTATCATGGCGCCCTCGACCAGAGCGAGCGTGAGTTAGCGATCGACCTGCTCAACAACTCCACCACCCCGGTGCTCGTCACCACCGACCTCGGCGCCAGAGGTCTCGANATAGCCGAGGCCAACCATGTGGTGCANTANCATCTTCCCCCCACAGTTGANAGCTGGACCCACCGCAACGGCCGCACGGCGCGAATGGGCAACTCGGGCACCGTATATGTCATTACTTCCGAAAACGACTCGATACCCGATTATGTGGTGACCGAGCGCGAATATGTGCCCACCGGCAAGAGCTCCAACCCCGTGAGGGCACACAGTGATACCCTCTATTTCAACCTCGGCAAGAAGGAGAAGGTGAGCCGCGGCGACATTGCCGGCTTTATCCTCTCAAACACCGATCTTCCTGCCGACCGACTCGGCAAAATCGTGGTTAAAGACCACGGAGCGATAGCCGCAGTGCCGTCCGGTCTCGCCCCCGAAATCATACGCAAACTTTCAGTTCTTCGCCTAAAAGGGAAGAAGGTGAAGGTGAGTCAGCTCACCCGCTGAGCCGCCCGTCGGGAGCATAGAGAGTTGACAATCAACAACATTCCTTAATTTCGGCACATTTTTTAACGGATTGTGCCATAGGTTAAGGAAATGTTAAAAAAGGTTGCGGATGAGGATTTTTCATTACATTTGCAATCAGAAAAGAAATTTAATCAACAGAGCTATTATGCCAAAAATCATAGGAGCCGTAGAAATCAACCGCGAGCGCTGCAAAGGGTGCGACCTCTGTGTCGTGGCCTGTCCGACCGATGTCTTAGCTCTCCAGCCCAAGGAGGTTAACAATCGTGGCTACCACTTTGCCTATGTCGTTAATCCCGACAGCTGCATAGGCTGTGCGTCGTGTGCCGCAGTGTGTCCCGACGGGTGTGTGACCGTTTATCGCAAGCGCATACCCTGACATAGCATTTTTAGCCAGCTCCCCACCAATCGATCAAATGGAAAAAACAGAAATAAAACTGATGAAGGGCAACGAGGCCATAGCTCACGCAGCCGTGAGATATGGCTGTGACGGCTATTTCGGCTACCCCATCACCCCTCAGAGCGAAATTCTTGAAACCCTCGAGAATATCCAACCGTGGGAAACCACCGGCATGGTGGTGCTTCAGGCCGAGAGCGAAGTTGCCTCAATTAATATGGTTTATGGCGGCGCCGCCACCGGCAAAGCGGTTATGACCTCATCGTCAAGCCCCGGCATATCGCTCATGCAGGAAGGCATCAGCTATATCGCTGCCGGCGAACTGCCCTGCCTGATTGTCAACGTGATGCGCGGAGGTCCCGGCCTCGGCACCATCCACCCCTCTCAGGCCGACTATTTTCAGGCCGTTAAAGGTGGAGGTCACGGCGACTACCACCTCATCGTGCTCGCTCCCGCCACAGTTCAGGAAATGGCCGATTTCGTAGGTCTCGGCTTCGACCTCGCCTTTAAATACCGCACCCCCGCCATGATTCTTGCNGACGGCATCGTGGGCCNGATGATGGAAAAGGTGGTGCTCCCCCCGTTCCGCCCCCGCCGCACCGAGGAGGAAATCGCCGCCCAATGTCCCTGGGCAGTNACCGGCGACCCCTCCAAACGCAAGCCCAACGTGCTCACCACTCTTGAGCTCGACTCGGANATAATGGAGGTNAANAACGAGCGTTTNCAGGCCACCTACCGCCTCATCGAGCAAAACGAGGTGAGATATGAGGAATACTACACCGAAGATGCCGAATATCTCATCGTGGCTTTCGGCTCGGTGGCCCGCATCTGCCTCAAAGCCATCGAGGAAGCCCGCGAAAAGGGCATCCGCATCGGCCTGCTGCGCCCCATAACCCTCTGGCCCTTCCCCACCGACCGTCTCGAAGAGTTGTCAAAAACCATTAAGGGCATCCTTGTGGTGGAACTCAACGCCGGCCAGATGATCGAAGATGTGCGCCTCGCCACCCACGACGCCGTGCCGACCTATCACTTCGGCCGCCTGGGAGGCATCGTGCCCGACCCCCAGGAGGTTTATGACGCCTTTATCAGCCATTTTCCACAGTAAACAACGAGCGGACCTTATATGCCGCGTCATCAATATTTAAACATGACTCCACAAGATATAAAACAGCCGGAAAATCTCGTCTGCACCAAACCGAGACTCCTCAACGACACCCACATGCACTACTGCGCCGGGTGTAGCCACGGAGTGGTTCACCGTCTGGTGGCCGAGGTGCTCGATGAGATTCATCAGGCCGACAATGTGATCGGCATTGCCCCTGTGGGCTGCGCCGTGTTTGCCTATAAATATCTCGACATCGACTGGATAGAGGCCGCCCACGGCAGAGCTCCCGCAGTAGCCACCGCCGCTTCGCGTCTCAATCCCTCCCGGCTCGTGTTCACCTATCAGGGCGACGGCGACCTCGCCGCAATCGGCACCGCCGAGACCATCCATGCTGCAAACCGTGGTGAAAACATCACCATCATCTTCATCAACAATGCCATCTATGGCATGACCGGCGGACAGATGGCNCCCACCACNCTCGAAGGTATGCGCACGTCAACCACCCCCTATGGCCGACGCGTTGACCTCAACGGCTATCCCCTCACCATCACCCCCATACTCGCCTCCCTCCCCGGCACATGCTACGTAACCCGCCAGGCCGTACACACCCCCGCGGCGGTAGCCAAAGCCAAGCGGGCTATCCGTCAGGCTTTCGAAAACACCCTCGCCAAGAAGGGCACTTCGGTGGTGGAAATTGTAGGCACCTGCAACTCAGGTTGGAAGATGTCACCCGAAAAAGCCAACAAATGGATGGTTGAAAATATGTTTGCCGCCTATCCTCCCGGCGACCTTAAAACTCCCCAAGACTAATGAAAGAAGAAATCATAATGGCCGGTTTCGGCGGCCAAGGTGTGCTGTCGATGGGCAAGATACTTGCCTATGCCGCTCTCAACAATGACATGGAAGTGACATGGATGCCCTCCTATGGTCCGGAGCAAAGGGGTGGCACCGCCAATGTCACCGTGATTCTCAGCGACAGCCGCATCAGCTCGCCCGTGTTGTCGAGCTATGACACCGCTGTGATACTCAATCAGCAGAGCCTTGACAAATTTGAAAGCCGCGTAAAGCCGGGCGGCACACTCATCTACGACCCCTACGGCATCAACCGCAAGCCCACCCGCACCGACATCAAGGTCATTGAGGTTAAAGCCATGGAAGAGTCGTTCAACATGTCAAACGCNAAGACCTACAANATGATCGTGNTCGGCGCGNTGCTCGGCGNGAAACNTATGGTGCCGCTCGAAACAGTGATGACCACTCTTAAGAAGGTAATCCCCGAGCGTCATCACGACCTGCTCGACCTCAACCGCGAAGCCCTCACCCGAGGCATCGCCCTCACACAAGGATAAAAAAATCGCCCCTCAGCCCCCGTTTCTTCCGCTACTCAATCTAAATATGAGCGAAAAAATAGGGCTATAACCGATTTTTTAGTAACTTTGCAAGCAAAACCGAGCCATTGGCTCAGGTTAGGCTGCCCCGGTAGTTCAACGGATAGAATAGAAGTTTCCTAAACTTTAGATAGCAGTTCGATTCTGCTCCGGGGTACNANAATGATATTCAGTCAAGTCAATGCCTCANCACACATGTGTCTGAGGCATCTCTTTCCTGACNCNNCTCCATCTATCAATCAGCTTCATCACCNCCNACCAATGGATTTCCGCCCCATCACACGCGCTGTCATCACCCTTGCCTCAATTCTTCTTCCCGCCTGCATCTGGGGAGAAATACCTGCCGGCTATTATGACAAAGCNGCCGGANTGACAACCTCCGAGCTCAANACNGCGCTCTATAACATCATCAGCAATCANAGCTCNGTTGGCTACAGCAGCCTGCCCACCTACTTCAAGAAAACCGACGTCAAGCCGGGCACTGAATTCTGGTGGGATATGTATAGCGACATGAATATCAACATCAACCAGACTTTCGGCAACTATATGAACCGCGAGCACTCCTTCCCCAAAAGCTGGTGGGGAGGAAGCACCTCGGTCAAAGCATATACAGATCTCTTCCACCTCTATCCCTCCGAAGCCAATGCCAACCAGGCCAAGAGCAACTATCCCCTCGGAGTGGTGAAAGAGATTCCCCCCTACAGCACCCAGGCCAAAGCTCCCTTCAACAACGGCGTGTGCTATGTGGGCAAAGGCATCGAGAGCGGCGGCGCGCCCTATGTGTTCGAGCCCAACGACGAATACAAAGGCGACTTCGCCCGCTCATACTTCTATGTCGTGACCTGCTATCAGAATCTCAAATGGGCCTCACAGTATATGTGGATGGTGCGCGACGGTGCCTATCCCACCCTACAGAACTGGGCCATCTCCCTGCTGCTCGACTGGAGCCGCAAAGACCCTGTGAGCGAGAAAGAGAAAAACCGCAACGAGGCTGTATATGCCATTCAGAACAACCGCAACCCCTTTATCGACTATCCCGAACTGGCCGAATATATCTGGGGCAACAAAATGGGCGAAACCTTCACCCCCGGCACCGTTACCCCTCCCGACCCGGGCAATGANCCTGAGCTTATCGCACCCGTCAGCGGCACCGTTCTNGAATTTGAAGAAATTGCCTGCGACCGCACCACCTCATCNTCNCTCTATTTCAAGGGTCAGAANCTCACCGGAGAGCTTGAGCTNACNGTTGTGGGAGCCTCANCCAAATATTTCAAGCTNGAGCAATCAACCCTCAGCGCCGCTGCCGTTAACTCCGAGTCAGGCCTGTGGCTCAACGTAACNTTCACCCCCGACGCTCCCGGCGACTATGAGGCCACCCTCGTGATTCAGGACGGCGGGCTCACCGGCTCGATAAGCATTCCGCTCCTTGCCCGCGCCCTCGCGGTGCCCGAGCTCCCGGCTCCCGTNGCCCTCGAAGCTACCGACGTGACNGACTACGGNTACACAGCCCGCTGGGAACAGCCCGAAACCGGCACAGCTCCTGACTATTATGTGGTTACCCTGCGCCGCTATTCCGGCGGATCTTTCCTGACCTCCGAAATCATCGCCGAGACCGACTCGCTGGTTATCGACCAATTCGACTCCTATGACCACGACACNTACACCGTGCAGTCATGCGCTCTGGGCCACCGCTCCGACTACAGCGCCACCATCACCGTCTCCCACCCCACCGGCATCTCATCCATAGCCGACCAGGCTCCCATAGCGGTGGAATCATTTGAGGGTGGACTTGTGAGAGTGACCTGCGGCGAGGCTCACCGAGCCTTCAAGGTGATCGACTCGATGGGCCGCATTATCAAATCGCTTCCCGTGATAGAATCAGGCACCGAATTTACTCTCCCCACCGGCGTCTACCTTATCACCACCGCCTCACATCCCTCTCCCATCCGCCTCGTCATCAACCCTTAATCCCCNAAGCTCATAATCTCCGACAGGCTGTGCCCCACNCCCGGCGCAGCCTGTCGCCGTTTTAAGAGCCGGTGATGTTAAAGTTTTGTGAATCTATTAGGTAATTGTTAGCGGTATATGGGGATTTTTGGCTATATTTGCATTTTATATTTCCTAATTGCAAAATATCAAATCTTAAATCAATCATAGACCATGAAATTTCTTTTAAAGGCCGCCTTGGGTGTNTTAGCCGCCACCTCACTNACAGCTCAGGCTGTCGAGCCCACCGAGGAGATAAGACAGCTGGCAAGCAACTATTACGCCTACCCCTATCCGGCCAATCCGCTGCCGGTGCTCACCGAGGCTCCCGCAGGATATAAGCCCTTCCACATGGAGCATTACGGCCGTCACGGCTCACGCTGGCATATAGGGCGCAACGCCTACTTCAAGCCTGTGGAGCTGCTCGAACCGGCCGAAAAAGCGGGCAAGCTCACTCCCCGCGGCGTGGAGCTGCTGGGTCAGTTGCGCGACATTGAGATTGCCTCGCGCGGTCGCGACGGCGAGCTGACCGACGTCGGCGCCGAGCAACATCGCGGCATCGCTTCAAGAATGTTGACCAACTTCCCGGAGATATTTGCCGAAGAAGCCTTTATCGACGCCCGCTCAACAGTGGTGATAAGATGTATCCTCTCGATGGAAAATGAGCTCATCACCCTCACCGCCGCCAACCCGAAGCTCAAGGTGAGGTCTGACGCCTCTCATGCCGACATGCCCTATATGAACTTCTCCGACACCGACACCGTGGCTCATCAGGCCGCCCGCAAATGGGGCAAAGCCCTGGGGGAATTCTATCAGACCAAAAACAAATATATCAACGACTTTCTCCCCAACATAGTCACCGACACGGTTTGGGCCAAAGACTCGCTCCAGGTGGCTTCACTTTTCGGCCATCTCTGCAACATCGCCGCCAACGGCCAGAGCCACAAGAATATGCCGGTGCCCTATGATATTTTCTCGGAGCGACAGCTCAGAGAGATATGGGAATATAACAACGCCGCATGGTTCACCTCCTATGGCAACACTTCGATCAACGACGGCCTCGCCTGCTATTCGCAGAGAAGACTGCTCACCAACTTCATCAACGCNGCCGACTCTACCCTCACCTCGCCCAACGTGTCGGCCAACCTGCGTTTCGGTCATGAAGTATGCGTGATGCCCCTCGTNGTGCTCATGGAGCTCGACAACTNTGGTGTTGAAANCAATTCGCNCGACGAAGTGGCCGCTCAATGGAAAANCTATGNGATTTTCCCGNTGGCCTCAAACGTTCAGCTGGTGTTCTACCGCAGCGACAACCCCTCCGACCCGGTGCTGGTGAAATGCCTGCTCAACGAGCGTGAGGTTGCCCTACCCGCCACCCCAATAGCCGAGGGGTCACCCTACTATCGCTGGGACGATGTGCGCGCCCACTGGCTTAAGAAGCTTGAAAAGGTGCCCTACTGATTCCCCTTACCCGAAATCTCAATAAACCAACATAATCACTAAACAATTTATCAATGAACAGGTTACTACGCATAGCATTTGCCCTGATGATTGTCCTTTCGACAGTCGCAGGCAAGCTTAACGCTGCCGACTACAGCCTCACTCCGGTGCCGATGAAGCTCACCGAAAAGGAAGGCTCGTTTAAGTTTAAACCCGGATTTAAGGTCTCGGCATCGGGTCTCAGCTCGGAAATGAGCGCTGAGGTTCAGAAATTTGTCGATGCCGTCAATCTTGCCACTCCCCTTTCGGCCTCGGTTGCCGAGGGCGATGCCTCAGCCGCCGTCAAGGTGTCGGTATCCGAATCAAAGACTCTGGGCACCGAGGGCTACACCCTCTCCATCACTCCCGAAGCCGTCACTATCGAGGCTCCCACTGCCGCCGGTCTCTATTACGCTTTCCAGACCCTCAAGAAACTCATGCCCGCCAACGTGATGGCANGTGTGAAGGATGAAAAGGTGACCGACTACTCTGTGGCCTGTCTCGAAATCACCGACCGTCCCCGCTTCTCCCACCGCGGCTTCGAGCTCGACTGCGCCCGCCACTACCACTCGATGGAAGAAATCAAGCGCATGCTCGACATCATGGCCGTCTATAAGATGAACCGCTTTCACTGGCATCTCACCGACGACCAGGGCTGGAGAGTGGAAATCGAAAAATATCCGCGTCTCCTCGAAGTTTCATCAATAGCTCCCAACGCCTATTGGTATGACTTTGAAAACAAATATGAGTATATGCTCAACCGCCCCTATGGCGAGGGTCTCTACTACACCAAGGCTCAGATGCGCGAGATAGTGGCTTATGCCAAGGAGCGCCACATCGAAGTGTTCCCCGAAATCGAAATGCCGGGCCACATGGTAGCCGCCATCGCCGCCTATCCCGAATTTTCATGCTTCCCCGAAGGCGACCACACCATCTGGTATCGTCCCGGCGTGTCGCAGGATGTGCTCAACGTAGCCAATCCCGCCGTGATTGAGTTCTGCAAGGATGTGCTCACCGAAATGGCCGAAGTGTTCCCCTACGAGCTGATTCATATCGGCGGAGACGAAACCCCCTCGACCAACTGGACCAAGAATCCCGAATGTATCGCCCTCATGAAAGCCAACGGCTGGACCGAGCCCTACAAACTCCAGTCATGGTTTACCAAGCAGATGGCCGACCACCTCGCCACCCTCGGCAAGAGAGCCGTGTGCTGGAACGAGGTTGTCACCAAACAGGGTGCTGATCTCGACCTTGCCAAAGATGCCAACATCGTGGTTTATGACTGGCTCGGCTCAGGCACCTCGGTTGCCGACCAGCTCGGTCTCCAGGCAGTGTGGTGTCACACCTCCTACTACTATCTCGACTACGGCTGCTCAAACGACCCCGGCGAGCCGAGATTTATGGGCGGCGCAGTGCCCCTGCCCAATGTCTACAACGCCAATCCNTTCGGAGGNACCGCCGACACCGACAATCACCTCGGTGTGCAGGGCAATCTCTGGAGCGAATATGTGGCTGAAGACGCCCATGTGGAATATATGGCTCTCCCCCGACTCATTGCCATCGCCGAAACAGGATGGACCCCCGCAAGCAAGAAAAACCTCGACGATTTCCGCCGCCGTATCACCGCCGACACCACCCTGTGGAACTATAACAACTACACCTACGGCCGCCATTATCTCGTGGGCGACAAGCAGTCGGGCGACAAGGTCATGCCCGCCAACGGCGAATACTACCGCCTCGTGACCCGCGCCACCAACCATGAGCGCGCCGGCCGATGCATAGAGCTCGTGCGCAAAGGCTCTCCCCTCATCTCCTCCAAGCAGGCTGCCGAAGGCCGCATCTGGACCAACACTCAGGTTGACAACTCCGACCCCAATGCCGACTGGCAGCTCTGGACATTTGAGCTCGACCCCAACGGCTCGGGCCTCTATGCCATGGTCTGCAAGGCTATGCCCGAAGGCTCGGTTAACCCCGATGCCCACTCTACCTCGACCGATGCCAAATGGAGCTATGACAACAATGTCAAGAACTATAACTTCATTCTCGGCGAAGGTGCCTATTACGGCAAGGACGGCGCCAACTACTTCTATTCGGTGCGCTCTAACCTCAACTCGGGCTACTGGCTCAACGCAGCCGTCGAGGGCAACAACCACTGCGTGAACTGCTGGATGGACCCCGCCGACGGCAACGGTGGCATCTGGACATTCCAGCCCCTCAACGCTCCCGCCACCGAAAAGGTGATCTATCCCGAAATGCTCNCCCTCNGTGAGGGCATGANCTATATGTTTGTCAACGCCGGCGACAAATTCCCCGGCGAAGCTCTCGCCGCCGTCACCGACGCCACCAACCTCTCNTATGCTCCCGCCGGCTCGGCATTTACCGGCTGGAAAGTCACCTCTGTCACCCCCAAGGATGATAACTCCTATGTGGTGAGCCTCACCAACGTTTACTCAAATCTCTACATCTCGGGCCTCGGCAGCGCAGTCACTCCCCCCAACTCAGCCTCGTTCTTCAACAACGCTATGGGCAAGCCTGTGACCCTCAACTCCAAGACCTCTACCGACGTTGTGATTCGCCGCTGCTCGGAGGATGATCCTTCGCTCCACCTCATGTTTGTGAAAAACGAAGCCATCTATCCCGTGCCCCGCGAATCCCAGAGCCTCGCCGGTCTCATCACTGCCGGCTCGTCGGTTGCCGGTCAGACCCCCGGAGCCGTTGTGGGCGCTCACTGGCAGCCTGTTGAAGCAGTAGGTTATACTGTTGAATGTACCGACGGCACCAACACCCTCCTCTCTACCTACGCCCTGATGGATACCCGTGTGAACCTCGACTTCAAGGCTCTCTGCCCCGCGATCGCCAACTATGAGCTGGTAGATGCCACCGTGAATGACGATGTTATCACCGCCACCTACCGCCGCACCGGCTATACCCTCACCTATAACTGCTATGACCAGACCGGCTCACTCTTTGCCGAAGTGGCCCAGCAGCTCGGTGCTGACGGCAAAGGCTCGGTTGAGATTCCCGAATTTGAGTTCTACACCTTTGAGTCATGCGACCTCAAGAACGGTCAGGCCCTCAGCCTCACCGACGATGAGACAGTTGCCGCCTACTACTCCACCACAGCTGTCAACGGCGTGGCCGAAGTTGGCGAGGAGATCACCGCAGTGGCCGACCTCACCGACGGCATCAACGTGCTCATCTATGACGCCCATGCCGAACGCTTCGGCTACCGCTACGCCCGTCTGTCGGACAACACCGTTCAGGGTGCCTCTGACATCACCTCGGCCTCACCCAACTATGTTTGGACCCTCGAAGCCAACGACAAGAACTTCAACATCAAGAACAATGCCAACGGCCTCTATGTAGGCAAACTGGTGAGCGGCACGCAGAATCCCATGAGCGACACTCCCGAGCCCTTCGCCCTTACCTACTCACGCGCGCGTCAGTGGAGCATCCGCGGCACCCAGTCCCGTCTCTACTGGAACGGCAACTCCGACCTCTCGTTTGCCGGATGGTCTGACCCCCACCCCCACCGCTTCTTCCGCTTCAAGGCCGCTCCCTACTTTAAGGTAACCGTCAAAGAGGTGAATGTCGACAATGGCGAGATCCTCTTCACCACCACCTATACCATCCCCGCCGGCGGCTCTCTGCAGTTTGCCGTGCGCAACTACGACGGCCTCTACCTCACCAAAGTTGAAGGCAATGACGCTCTCGGCCGCATTACCGACAACCGCACCGTAACCGTTTCATATTCAGCCGACCCAGCCGGCATCGGCAGCATCGCCGCCGAAGGCAGTGACGCTCCCTCGACCATCTATGACCTGCAGGGTCGCCGACTCAAAGCCGTCACCACCCCCGGCATCTATATCGTAAACGGCGAAAAACTCTACGTGAAGTAACCCATCCGTAAATAATCAGACATCTGTCTGACCGCCACTCATCTGCCGCGTGAAGCAATCCTCCCCGATTGCCTCACGCGGCTCTCTTTTTCCAAGGATACATGGGGCAATTTGGCCNATTGACGCGGTTTTTGTAA
>WFLX010345045.1_pt1 | contig 16809 bp, 13 predicted proteins | sample 4967041 | NCBI WGS metagenome assembly WFLX01 (sample SAMN12857096, study PRJNA449069) | gut metagenome | isolation source: stool from male and female vole | host: Microtus ochrogaster | place: USA:Florida | collected 2017 | reverse complement strand
GTCAACAGGAGATTTTTCAGGCTGAAGAGGTGGAGACAGATGTATTCGACAAGACTGTAGCAGAGAAAGGCGAGCTGATTGATAAGCTGACATCGTTGGATAACGGTTTTGAACGGCTCTATGAGAAAGTGGCGGAAGAGCTGCAGAATAACCGGGGAAAATACACAGAGCAGATTAAGACGTTGCAAGAGTTGATTACAGAAGTGACAGACACAAGCGTAACTATTCAGGCACAGGAAGCGCGCAACAAGAAGCTTATTGAGGACTACTTCAACAAAGGGCGTGAAAATATCCGCATGAACCGCAAGACATCCAAAGCAGCAATTGACTATTTCATCTATATCCCTATTGACAAAGCAAACGATTATGTACCCCAGCTTCCTGAGCAACGTCCTGACGTAATCTACCTTTGCAGTCCCAACAATCCGACTGGAACTGCCATGACCCGCTCAGAACTTCAGAAATGGGTGGATTATGCACGCAAAGAGGGGTGTCTGATTCTATTCGATTCCGCCTACGAGGCCTATATACATAGCGAAGATGTGCCGCACAGCATTTATGAGCTTGAGGGGGCAAAGGAAGTAGCAGTTGAGTTCCGTAGTTTCTCAAAGACCGCTGGTTTTACGGGGGTCCGTTGCGGATACACCGTAGTGCCATTCGCGCTCAAAGGACGCGATTCGAAAGGAGAAGAAGTGAGCCTCAACCGACTTTGGAATCGCCGNCAATGCACAAAATTCAACGGNGCGTCTTANATTTCCCAGCGNGCNGCAGAAGCNGTCTACTCTCCNGAAGGAAGAGNCCAGATAGAAGAGACNATNGAATATTATATGGAGAATGCGAGGATNATGCGCAAGTCGCTCACCGAGCAAGGTTATGACGTGATAGGAGGCGTNGACTCCCCTTATATCTGGNTCAAGACCCCAGACAAGATGACATCATGGGAATTCTTCGACTATTTGCTCCGACGCCACGGCATCGTAGGCACTCCCGGTTCCGGTTTTGGAGCAGAGGGGGAAGGATATCTGCGTCTTACTGCCTTCAATACGCATGAAGCAACTGAGGAAGCGATGCTTAGAATGCATAATTGACTGCGTCCAAGCTGAAGCAAGTCATAATGCATAATGCATAATTCTGCCTCTGAGAGAAAATGAACCATAGGAATGGGATAAGCGTTTTAATCAGTGAAAATTTTTGGGATTTATATTGTCTATGACCTTATAACCCCATAAACCAATAACCAATTATTAAAACACACATTACTATGGAAAACAATTTGAATATGGCAGCAGCCCAAGCAGCGGCTCAAGTATCGAAGACAGCAGCAGAAGTATCATCAGAATCAGCGAAAATTGCAGCAGAATCAGGATTTGCAGCAGCCAAGGATATGGCAGCAGAAAAATATGCCGACATAAAGGATGCAGCCGCCGACAAACTTGCGGATGCAAAGGAAGCCGCTCAGGCTGCAGCAACGCAAGCACAAGACAAGGCTTCAGAGTTGAAGGATAATCTGCAAGATAAGCTTGCTGATGCAAAGGATGCGCTTGGCGACAAAGTGGACCAAGCAAAAGACAAACTCAGCGGATTTGCAGCCCAGGCTCTCGGAAAGATTTCTGAGTTGGCTTCAAAGGCAGCTGACTCGCTAAATAATGATAAATGATAAATGATCAATGAACAATTAAGAATAGAATAAGAGGATGTCGATTTTTTCAAATCGGCATCTTTTTTTTTGGCTGATTTTAATTTTCGGGGCGAGATAATTGCTAATGCCGCTACTTTTCATTAACTTTGCAGTTATAATTTTGAAATTTGAATTTTAAGGAGTGCCAGATGGTAGAAGCAATTCGATTAGTTACCTAAAGTCAGGTAACGCGCAGAGGACTGCGCTATCTACACTCTCTGACAACTGACAACAATGAATAAGATAGCAAGATATTTCGCAGCAGCTGCTTCCATCGCAGCCATTGCTCTCGCCGGAGGATGCGGCGAGAAAGGATTTACAATCAAAGGACAACTCGCCGACAGCGACAACGACAAGGTGCTTCTTGAGAAAGCCGACTATTCAGGCTATTGGACTATAGTAGACTCAACACGCACCGACAGTAAGGGAAACTTCAAGTTTGCCCAGCCTCAACAGAGCGGACCGGAAATCTTCCGTCTCACCCTCGACAACAAATATATCTACCTTCCCGTCGACTCCACTGAAACTCTGACCGTGACAAGCTCAAAGGAGAAGTTCGGCCATGACTTCGAGGTTTCCGGCACTGAGCAAGCAGCCCGTATGGCACAGTTTGAAAAAGATCTCATAGCTTTTGTGCCTCATATCAACAATGCTGACTCTCTTAAGGATTTCAAGAGACGCATTTATAACGAATATATGCATGAGTCTCAGGGCAACGTAATGAGCTACTATATACTGACGAAGACTATCGGCAACAAACCTCTCTACGATCCTACTACCGACGACTACCGCTATATTATGGCTGTAGCCAACAACTACAATCATTACCGTCCGGAAGATGCACACGCACCATTCCTCCTCTCTCTGGCTAAGGCAGCCCAGCGCCACCACAACGAACAAAAAGGAATCCGCACCATCATCAATGTAGAAGAAATCAAAGTCCTCGAAATTGCGCTCAATGACGAAAATGGCAAAGAACGCAAATTGACTGACATGGTAGGAAAAGGGAAACCGGTGATCCTCGCTTTTACACTGATGCGCGACGGTGCAACTCCGGAAATCAACCGCCAGCTTGCCGAGCTCTACAATGCCGGAAGAGTTGACATCTACAATGTCAGCCCAGACCGCGACCAATATGGATGGCGCGAGGCCGCATCCAATCTTCCTTGGACCACAGTGCTCGATCCATCGGCAGGCCAGGACAAAGTATTCAACCAATATAATGTCGGGGAATTGCCCACATTCTTCATCTATGATTCAAAAGGGGAGCTTTCAGCCCGCTGCTTTAGTGTGAAGGAGATCAGAGAGAAGTTGTAAGTTTTAAGTTATAAGTTTTAAGTTGTAAGATGATGGATTGNAAAGATGCNCTGNCTTCANTGAGNGGGCTNCNAGNNGGNGAAGANCNACAACCCTCCCACTCTTCACAACCCAACAACCCAACAACCCAACAACCTCGCACCCAAGCCTCTCCACTCCACGTGCTAATCGAAAAGAAAGGGCGCGGAGGGAAGACGGCTACAATAGTGGAAGGGTTTGAGATTCCTGACGACGAAGTTGATGAGATAGCCCGCACTCTAAGAAAGCGTCTGGGCACGGGCGGAAGTGCTCGCGGAGGAGAAATCCTGATCCAAGGCGACCGCAAAGCCGACGTAGTCAAGCTTCTTAAGGAAATGGGATTCAAAACCAAAGGATAATCAGAGTGCTCAGAGATTTCAGAGTACTCTGAGCACTCTGAGGACTCTGAGAATTTATCATTGATCATTAATAATTTATCATTCGAATAAGTGCTGCAGCTTCAAAGGGCATCCGCCGGATCTGGAAAGACATATACTCTGGCGAAAAAATTTATTGAGTATTATATATCACAACCAGACGACTCCGGAAAGCGTCGGCTTAAGCCGGTCCGCGCTCTCCGCGAGTCGCTTCAGCACATACTCGCCATCACATTCACCAACAAAGCCACCAATGAGATGAAGCTTCGCATCGTAGAGAAGCTCAATGCATTGGCATCTTGGACACCCTCAACGCCTATTCACAAGGTGGCTTATCTTAATGACTTCATTAAGGAATTCAATAGCACTCCTCAAGAAATAGCATCTCTTTGCAAATATGCGCTGAAAGTGCTACTGACTGATTATGGTGATTTCAAAGTCTCCACCATCGACTCCTTCTTCCAGACAGTGCTCCGCACATTTGCTTACGAAGCAGATCTCGACGACACATATCAGCTTGAACTCGACTCTGGCTATGTGGCACAAATGGGACTTGACTCTACTCTTGATGAAGTGGACTCAACCGACAAGTCGACTCAAGGTTCTGAGTGGATACAGAGCATGATGGAAAATAAATCTGCTGCCGGGAAAGGTTGGAACATATTTCAGAAAAAGGAAAGCAACTACAGCGTCTACGGCGAGATCCTCAACGCCAGCCGGAACCTTGCAAAAGAAGATTTTAAGGAGATTAGGGAAAGTCTTGATGAGTATTTCGAAAAGTATCCTGATTTCTACTCTACCTTCCATCAACTCTGCCGCGTCTATGAAGACCCCTTGCGGGATGCATTCAACAAGATGCGCACAGCTGCACATGCAGTGCGGGAGGCTTTTATAGATGCCGGATTGGATATAACAATCGCAGGAGGCACTAATCTGGCCTCAAGAGTCAAGAATATGGCGGAAATTTGGGATTGGGACCAATCTGTAGATAATGTCACATACCAGATACCTGAATTCACNCGCAAGGGTGCCACTACCAGAGTGTTTCATCCAAAGCCTAAGAAGGAGAATCCTCACTTAGGCACACCAGTAGAAGACCATATTGAAGCACTCGCTGCCACTATGTTTGACTGCTTCGACAAATGGAGAGAGCTTGCAAAAGGCGAAAAAATGTCGTTATGGCGTATCTACCGCGCCACTATGCCCTACGTAGGTCTGCTTCAAAGCGTACGCAATAACTCAAGGCTATTCCTTACAGACAGCAACACAGTAGAACTCGGGGAGACCAACTCCATACTCCGACGCATCATCGGCGATGATGACGCCCCTTTTGTCTACGAACGTCTCGGAAGCCGATTGGAGCATTTCCTTATCGATGAATTTCAAGACACAAGCCGACTTCAATGGCACAATCTACGTCCGCTCCTCACCGAAAGCGAAGGAAAGGGATTTGATAATCTCATAATAGGCGATGCAAAACAGAGCATCTACCGCTTCCGCAATGCCGACCCAAGCCTTATCACTACTGAAGTGCCCACCCAATTCGCAAATACAGTAAATGTATGCGGCAATACGCCTGCACAAAACACAAATTGGCGAAGCAGCCTGCGGATAGTGAAATTCAACAATCTTTTCTTCCGTTTCTTTTCAAAAGAATTGGGAAGCCGCATGGAAGAGCTATATTCCAATACAGTGCAACCTTCCTCTCATAAAGATGATATCGGCTATGTAAAGATACAGCTCTTCGACAATTCTACAATCGACGATGATGTGCCTACACATTTCGATGAGATACCTGGGTTGATCACCGACATGCTCAAGCGTGGCTATGAGATGAAAGAAATCGCTATTCTTGTCGATACTCACCAGCAGGGTGTCAAGATCATAGAGCGCATCATGCACTATAATTCGAAAGAAGACCCAAAGCAGAAAATCAATTTCATCAGTGCAGATTCTCTTCAGGCAGGGGAGTCGCCGGCTGTGCAGACCGTAATCTCCANTCTTGAGGCTATCAACNNTGGCACCCGTGCACGCCTGAATCCCAAAGAAGAGCGAAAAGAAAAAGGAGCCGGAGATTGGAGCAAACTGAAAGCTGACTTCAGTTTCTTCGCTATGCGACACCCTGAAACTCCTCTTTCAGAATTGCTCACACGGTTTCTCGATGGAGAATACAATCCGGATGCAATCCGCGACATGCTTTCTGAGATGAGCACCACAGTGCTCCCAGCTCTTGTAGAAAATATAATCCATCATTTCCTGACCCCACACATGCGTNAGTCGGAGNCTGCTTTCCTCGCAGCNCTGCAAGACATTGTGGTGGAATACTGCGAAGNGCACACTTCAGACATNGCTTCGTTTCTNCAANGGNGGGNAAAGAAGGGGCGTTACAAATCCATATCCTCTCCAGAAGGTGCTGACGCCGTCAATATCATGACTGTCCACAAATCTAAAGGACTTGAATTCAGATGTGTCATCGTGCCATTCTCCAAGCAGACTACAGAGCCAGTCTCTCCCCAACAAAAAGAATGGCTATGGGTCAAGCCAGACTTGTCAGCAGCCAAAGACCTGCCTCAAATTCCATGGATACCGGTGTGGAGCGAATCCAAGTTGGAAAAAACCATTCACAACGACGTCTATCAGCAATATCTGGAGAATTATCTCACCGACAAAGTCAATATGGCCTACGTGGCATATACAAGAGCTGTAGATGAGCTCTACATCTTCACGCCATACGAGCTTAAAAAAGATGTCACTGCAGCCAGCAAGAAGAAAATTGGCCACTATCTATGGCGCTGTGGAGCTGAAGCTGCCGACATTATATCAGACATCAATAGCACTTATCCTCAAGATGCCGCATATATTCCCAAGCCTGACGAAATAGATGTAGATATTGATGCTAAATCCTGGAGTTTCGGACAGCCTCTGACTACTTTAGAAATAATAAAAGGAAGAGAAGATAANGAANANNATAAAGATNAAGAANATGNCNCTAAAAACNNAGTNATCACCGACTATCGNTGCGGCACCATCATTCCTGCNCTTATCTATTCCGATCCAACAAGCCTGGACACCGACCCACTTCCTGCCGACTTGAAGGAAGAGANTCCAACTGAAGAGATGGAGACTGAGCAAAACCGCAGGTATGGAGAGTTGATGCATGCCATAATGGAAGGCATGGATACGCTCGCCGACCTGCCGAGAGTACTTCTGCGGGCAAAAAGCAATGGCATCATCAATCTTGCCCAGATGGAAGGGCTTCAAGAATATCTCTCAAAAGCCTTGAAAATTGGAGAAATCCGCGGATGGTTTGACTCCGGCAATCGAGTGATNAACGAGCGTGGCATTGCTATCGACGGGAAAGTGCGTCGCCCTGACAGAATTGTAATTAAGCCTGATGGCACTGCTATCATCATCGACTATAAATTTGGTGATCAGCGCAACGACAAGGGTTACTCAAGTCAGGTAAAGAGATACACATCGGCTCTTCTGAAGACAGGAATCGCAAAAAAATGCGAGGCCTACATTTGGTATGTAAGCCTCGGAGAAATATTGAAAGTTGTTTAATTTGACAAATTGACAAATTGACTGAAATCACCGGCTGCTGCAACGCAGGCCGTAGGCGATGATGACGAGGAAGCAGANCAGCGGCAATACAAATGAGAGATTGACAGCCGGGAAACCGGCTATGACTCCGCAATCTATTATCTTAGCCTGCAGCGGAGGAAGCACAGATCCGCCCAAAATTGCCATAATCAATCCTGCTGCGCCAAACTTGGCATCATCGCCCATTCCATCGAGGGCAATGCCATAGATAGTCGGGAACATCAGCGACATGCAGGCCGAAACTCCTACAAGGCAATAAAGCCCCATCCTATCTTGGAAAAGAATCACTCCGACTGTAAGCACAGTGGCAGCCATTGCCAAAATTGCAAGAAGTTTTCCGGCATTTACATAGCGCAAAAGATATGTGCAAATGAAACGGCTTCCACAGAAAATTGCCATCGCTATAATGTTGTATCTTTGTGATAGNACCTCTGCACTCTTTTCAGGGAGACCCTCAAGCATAAAGATGCGTGTGCCATACTGGATGATAAATGTCCAGCACATAATCTGAGCACCAACATAGAAGAACTGCGCAATAACGCCCTCCCGATATCTCGCTTTAGAGAATATTCTTTTCAGTGTCGGGAAGAAATCAATGGAATGCGATTTGTCGCCATTCTTAGGCATCTTGACAACTGCGATCACCACAAACATCAAGACCACCACTATGCCAATAAAGACGTATGGGGTGATAAGGGTGAGAAGATCGGCATCGCGTACGGCTTCAAACTCAGCATCGGTAAGTTGCGCNCGTTGCTCAGTCTCCAGCGGATTCAGACGNGCCTGTATGAAAGTCATAGCCACCCACATNCCCATNAGCGAACCNACNGGATTGAACGANTGNGCCATATTNAGGCGTCGCGTNGCAGTCTCTTCCGGACCCATCGAAAGGATATAAGGGTTGCAACTTGTCTCCAAGAAGGAAAGTCCACAAGTGAGGATGAAGTAAGCAATCAGAAATGGATAGTAGCTCCCTGTGAGCATTGCCGGATAAAAGAGGAACGCTCCACAAGCATAGAGACCCAGGCCAAGAAGCACTCCGGCCTTATACGAAAACCGGCGGATAAATATTGCTGCAGGGAAAGCCATTGCAAAGTATCCACCATAGAAAGCCACCTGCACAAGAGTGCCATCAGTGACACTCATTCGGAATATCTTCGAGAATGCCTTCACCATCGGATTGGTGATATCGTTGGCAAANCCCCAAAGAGCAAAACAACTCGTAATGAGGATGAATGGCACCAGATAGCTGACGCCATTCAAACTCAAAAGCGATTTTCCTTGCTTATTATCATTCATGACAGTTACTTATAGATTGGGCCGTAAGCTGCACATGCACGATAATCGGCACCCTCCTTATCCATTCCGAATGCATTCCACGATGCCGGACGGAAGATCTTGTCTTCCTCTACATTGTGCATGCAGACAGGAATACGGAGTATAGAAGCAAGAGTGATGAGATCCTGACCAATATGTCCGTATGAGATAGCGCCATGGTTGGCTCCCCAATTATTCATCACAGAATATACATCCTTGAAGGCATCGCGGTCTGGGCAAAGACGGGGCACAAACCAAGTGGTAGGCCAAGTCGGGTCGGTGCGCATATCAAGTATCTTATTGATTTCGGGGTCNACATCAGCNGTCCANCCCTCNGCAATCTGAAGCACNGGNCCNAGNCCNTTCACAAGNTNNAGGCGCATCATNGTGACAGGCANTCCACCCTTNGTNAGGAAGTTGGAAGANAATCCACCNCCACGGAANTAGTCGCGGNCNGCNGGATACCAAGTGGTAGCCTCCAGACACTTCTCCACATCTCCTTCTGTCATTTCCCAGTGTGTCTTCATCACTGGCACTCCATTTGCGTCTACGCTCTGGCCTGTGCCGTCGAGGGTAGTTGCACCTGAATTGATGAGATGGATCATACCTCCGGATGCACGTCCGGTGAGTTCCTTGCCAGTGACACGATATACGGCTTCCGGACTCCAATAAGTGCGGACATCACTGAAGAATTGTGCGCGGTTTGTAAGCAGATGTCCGAAGAGCATTGCCACGCCATTGCATGCATCGTTTTCAGTTGCAAACACGAATGCCTCGCGGATACCATTCCAGTCGAACGATGTATTGAGAAGAGCTTCGGTGAAGTCGCCGTTAGGATAGAAATCTGTCCACTGGCGCTGGCCTTGGAAGCCACCGGCAATGGCATTATGCCCCAAAGCTTCTTCCTTGAAGCCCATTTCCTTAAGTTTTGGATTTCCTTTAAGAAGGTCGCGCACGATAAGGGTCATCTTTACTACAAATTCCCAATCAGCGTCCTTCTGCTCGCGGGTCTTTTTCTTTTCAGGGCGATTCTTGAAGTCTTCTCCTTCGCGAGGCTTGCAGTATTTTTCTGTCCAAGCCATAGCCTTCTCATACTCTTCCTTGTCATAGATTCCTTCGCTCATACGGCGCATGATCTCAGTTGCATCGACCGACTCTGTGCGCATACCAAGATATTCCTGGAAGAAATCAGGATTCACTATAGAGCCAGCGATACCCATCGAAACGCTGCCGATGGAAAGATAAGACTTGCCACGCATGATAGCCACGGCAAGAGCAGCTTTGGCAAAACGAAGAAGTTTTTCCTGAACATCGGCAGGGATAGAGTTATCGTCAAGGTCCTGGACATTGCGACCATAGATGCCGAAAGCAGGGAGTCCTTTCTGAGCGTGGGCTGCCAATACAGCTGCCAGATATACAGCACCGGGGCGTTCAGTGCCATTGAATCCCCAGACAGCCTTAGGCCAATGAGGATGCATATCCATAGTCTCTGAGCCATAGCACCAGCAAGAAGTCACTGTAATAGTGGCTCCCACTCCTTCGCGCTCGAATTTCTCAGCGCAAGCTGCAGTCTCGGGAACTCGGCCGATAGTGCCATCGGCTATCACACACTCCACCGGAGTGCCATCGGGATATTTGAGATTGGTAGAAATAAGGTCGGCTACTGCCTTAGCGAGATTCATGGTCTTGTCTTCAAGACTTTCACGTATACCACCTTGACGCGCGTCGATGACGGGGCGGATACCGATTTTAGGGTAATTGTTCATGAGTTGTGAGTTGTTAGTTATTAGTTGTGAGATATTAGACATGGAGAAATCCTCGCTTAAGNTCGGATNTTAAACAAAAAAAGCTTGCGGCGTAGTTGCTACGCNCGCAAGCTCTTTGNNTNTTTTCAGTCNCGGTTGCCTCCGAANATGCGGAGGATGAAGAGGAANAGGTTGATGAAATCGAGNTAGAGATTCATCGCGCCCATTGTAGCAAGTTTGTCGGTGAGAGCCGGGTCAAGATTAGCAGCTGCAAGCTGCTTTACTTGCTGGGTGTCCCATGCAGTAAGACCTGTGAAAATCAGCACACCGATGATAGATATCACATAGCTCATTGTGCTGCTGTGCAGGAAGAAATTCACAAACATAGCGATGATAAGGCCAAAGAGAGCCATCAAAAGGAATGATCCCATTTTAGTGAGGTCAGNCTTTGTGAAATAGCCATATACTGACATTGCTCCGAACGTGCCTGCTGTGATGAAGAAAGTAGCCACGATAGCCGACATCTTATAAGCCAAGAAAATACTGCTCAAGAATGTGCCCATCAAAGCTGAATAGACGAGGAAGAGCACAAGGACACTGCCGCTCGACATCTTCTGCATGCGCACCGGGATGAGGATAGCCATTGCAAACATNGCAATGATCANNCCCCACATCACAANCTGATTGCCGAAAATGATGTTGAGCATTGCGGGGCTTGAAGCTACGCCAAGGGCGCAGAATGCCGACACGAGGAGTCCGATAAACATGCGGACGTATACGCGCTTCATGACTGAATTAGTCTGACGCGCCACTGCAGCTCCACCATAATAGGGAGGAGGAGTCTGCTGCTGGTTGTTAAAATCTGGATACATATTCTTTTTATTTAAATTTCGTTCCTCAATTTAAAGGTTATGAGGTTATGAGGTTATGAGGTTATAGGGTTATGAGGTTATCTGTCATTGGCCATAATATATAGACAAGGAGATGAGGCCTTCGGTTTAATCCTACATTCTTTCAGGCATTTCCATTCCAAGCAAAGCAACCCCGGTCTTGAGAGTGCGAGCCACTACATAGCTGAGCAGCAAGCGGAGCTGACGCACGGCAGGATTCTCTTCCTTCAAGATGCTATAGTCGTGATAGAAGCGGTTGTATTCCTTCGCGAGGTCGAAGCAATAGTTTGCGATGAGCGAAGGGCTGTAGCTTCTTCCGGCTTCTTTCACTACTTCAGGGAAGTCTGCCACTTTCTGTATCAAATCAGACTCTGCCTCATTGGGGATTGCTGTCGGCATATAGAGCGGGTCGAAGTCGTCGCCTGCACGACGGAGCACCGACTGGACGCGAGCGTAAGTATACTGCAAGAATGGGCCTGTGTTACCATTGAAATCAATTGACTCCTTGGGGTTGAAAAGCATGTTCTTGCGGGGGTCTACCTTCAGGAGGAAATACTTCAAGGCACCCATACCTACGATGCGTGCCACTTCAGCACGCTCTTCTTCCGGCATATCGGCAAAGCGTTCAGCCCCTGTCTCGGCTGCATCGGCAATCATCTTGTCGATCAAGTCGTCGGCGTCTACCACTGTGCCTTCACGGCTCTTCATCTTCCCTTCCGGGAGTTCTACCATTCCGTAGGAAAAATGGGTAAGGTCTTTGCCCCATTTGAAGCCAAGCTTATCAAGGAGGAGAGAGAGCACCTGGAAGTGATAGTTCTGCTCNTTGCCTACCACATANATCATCTTNTCNATTGGGANAGTCCTGATAGCGGAGNTTGGCNGTGCCNATNTCCTGNGTCATATANACNGATGTGCCGTCGGCNCGNAGNANGAGCTTATGGTCNAGNCCATCGGGAGTCAAATCNGCCCAAACNGANCCATCCTCCTTGCGATACATTATTCCTTCGTCAAGACCTTTTAGCACGAGGTCTTTGCCCTGGAGATATGTATCACTCTCGTAGTAGATTTTGTCAAATCCTACGCCAAGACGCTTATAAGTCTCATCGAAACCGGCATACACCCATTCATTCATCATCTTCCAGAGGTCGCGCACTTCCTTGTCGCCAGCCTCCCATTTGCGGAGCATCTCGCGGGCTTCCAGCATAAGTGGAGACTTAGCCTTAGCCTCATCCTCAGAAATATTTTCCTTCTCCATGAGTTCTTTCACTTCCTCTTTGAAGTGCTTGTCGAAGAGCACGTAGAAGTCGCCGATCAGATGGTCGCCTTTCTTGCCAGTGGATTCAGGAGTAGCGCCATCTCCCCATTTTTTCCAAGCGAGCATCGACTTGCAGATATGTATTCCACGGTCGTTGACGATGTTTGTCTTCACCACCTTGTGGCCGTTGGCTTCAAGAATCAATGAGAGCGAGTAGCCAAGTAGGTTGTTGCGCACATGGCCAAGGTGAAGCGGCTTATTGGTGTTCGGGCTTGAATATTCCACCATTACGAGATCGGAATTTTCATCGGCATGACGGATACCAAATTCAGGATCTTCAGCTATGGTGTGAAGGGTTGTGAGCCAGAATGTTGGGTTGACTGATATGTTGAGGAAGCCTTTCACCACATTGAATTTCTCTACTGCGGGCACGTTCTCCACCAGCCACTCTCCTATCTCAGTGGCTGTGGCTTCCGGCGACTTATGAGAGGCCTTCAGGAATGGGAATGCCATTATGGTGAGGTTTCCTTCAAATTCTTTTTTTGTCTGCTGCGGCTGAATCTTGTCAGCGGGGAAATCAAGGCCATAGAGAGCTTTTACGGCATCGCTTACGCCTTGCGTGATAATGGATTCTATCTTCATTGTCTAAGATTGTCAAATTCGTATGCAAATTTAACAATAAATACCGATATTAGCAAATAAAAACTTAAGTTTCGCGAGCTCAACTTAAAGGTTATAAGGTTATAAGGTTATGAGGGTATTTAGTTATATGTTGAAATAAAGAGCAGGTCTCATCCAAATATGGAAGAAACCTGCCTGCTGTAGGGAATTTCCTATTAATAATGGAAATGTTTACTTGCCAAGGCCATCAGCTGGTTTGAATTTCACCACCTTGCGAGCCTCGATTTGGATTTTTTCTTTTGTACGTGGGTTGATGCCTTCGCGTGAAGGCTTTTCAACTACAGCAAATGTGCCGAAGCCGATAAGCTGCACTTTGTCTTCATTAGCGAGAGCCTGCTCGATTGATTCGAGCACTGCGTCAACAGCCTTCTTTGCGTCTACCTTGCTGAGAGAAGCCTTAGCTGCTACTTCGTTGACGAGATCTGTCTTATTCATAATTATAAATTTAGGGTTATGATATTTATATCGTTATCTCTATTCTGTATATACAACACTTTTCAAAGCGCAAATATAGTGTTAAAAACGTTAATTGCAAACTTTTCAATGAAAAAAAATTAAAAAATATATAAATTTTAGAGTTTTTAGGGCTGCATCTCCTTAAATACGGACTAATTTTGTTAATTTTGCAGAGTAAAACAGTATTGCAAACTCTAAACGCATTATAAATGTATCAAGGATCCAATTCCGGAGGCTGGTGGCGCTCCATTCCTCCGGTGACCAAAAACCTCATTATAATCAATGTTATCGTCTGGCTGGCAGAAGTGCTGGTGCCAGGCTTCTCCAGCACACTTGTAGATCGCCTCGGTCTGCACATGTTTGGAAGCTCGCTTTTCAATCCTGCCCAGATATTCACCTATATGTTTATGCACGATCCGAAGAGNCCGGCCCATATNNTNTTCAATATGTTCTCGCTNTGGATGTTCGGCAGAATNCTTGAGCAGGTGTGGGGAGGNAAGCGCTTCCTNATGTTCTATCTCGTCTGCGGNGTNGGAGCAGCCCTGGTGCAGGANGGNGTNTGGGANTTGACTTGGAAAGGAGACTATATCAACGCNATTGCNCGCCAAAATGGGNTNACNGTGGAGCACATGACGGCTTACGTCAACTCNGCTATCGCGAGCGGNGNCCCCGGAATAATGGAAGCAATAGGAGGCTTCAAGTCCATGATGGTGACAATTGGTGCTTCCGGAGCCATCTACGGCATACTTCTCGGTTTTGCCTTCACATTCCCCGACATGCCACTCTATCTCTTCTTTATCCCGGTGCCTATCAAAGCAAAATATATGGTGATTGGCTACGGAGTGATAGAGTTCTTCCTCGGAGTGAGCGGAAGCATGAGCACAGTGGCACATTTTGCCCATCTCGGCGGTATGCTGTTTGGCATCTTCATCCTTCTCTATTGGAAGAAGAAAGGGATGCTCCATCGTTTTTAAAATTCATAATTCATAATTCATAATGCATAATTAGTCATCAATGCATTATGGATGTTAATGAAACGTGGATTAAAATCAATTTAATTATGAATTATGCATTATGAATTATGCATTGATTAAAAGATATTGCGGGGGAAGCGCAACTTTGGCGTGGCTCACGCTGGGATTGGTGGCTGTGTGGCTCCTTGTCACTGTGCTTACACTTGCCGGACGCATGATGCATTTCTATGTGCCAATTGCAGAATGGCTCACTCTTCCCTCCTATTTTCCTCTTTTCCTGACACGTCCTTGGACACTGATCACTTATATGGCGGTGCACTTTGATGTGCTCCACATGCTCTTCAACGTGCTATGGCTATATTGGTTTGGCAGGATTATGCTTGCAGTCTTTTCCGACCGTCATCTCCTTCTTGCTTTCATAGGAGGTGGAGTTGCCGGAGGCATTGTGTTTCTGGCATCATCGGCAATGGGGCTTGGGTCAGGATGGCTCTGCGGATGCAGTGCAGCCGTGATCGCCGTAATGTGTGTTGCAGCCATACGTCTTCCCGACCATCCCATCAATCTATTCCTTATAGGAGAGGTGAAACTGAAATGGGTGGCAGTGGCCTGCTGCGTGCTGACATTCATAGGTGGCGGAGGAAATCAGGCAGCCCACATAGGAGGCTTGATGTGGGGTGTGGCTCTCGGGCTTATGCTTAGAAATGGAATCGACCCGACGCATCGGTTTAATATGCCACAAGCACCCAAACGAAAAGCCGACCGAATGGTAAAGGTGCTCCGTGACCGTCAGGCCGATATAGAGCGACTCGACCAACTGCTCGACAAAATACGCCTTTCCGGCTATGGCAGCCTCTCTGCCCGCGAACGCAAAGAACTCAATGAAATCTCATCCCGCATAAAGAAATAATATGATTATCGTATCCCCACTCATAAGGCTCTGCCTCAAGATAGTTTCTATAGTCCTCTTTATCGTGACTCTTGCAGCTGCCTACGGCGGCAAATGCAATCCAGAGTATATGACTATTCCTTCAGTATTGGTGCTTGCTCTCCCCTATCTCGCGATTGCAACCCTTATTGCCGGATTGGCATGGTTATTCTCAGGACGTCTGATTATGGCTGCCTTAGCAGGACTTACCCTATTCTTAGGATGGGGGACTCTCAAAGATGTCACTCCTATCGCATTCTCCAAATCTGCCCAAGACGAAACGCGCACATTTCGATTGATGACTTTCAATTCCCTGCATCTTGCCGACACTACGAAAAGGGATGCTCCTGGCAACCGCGCCATAAAATTTCTTATAGAGTCAGACGCAGACATAATATGCCTTCAAGAACTTGTCAATTTTGAGGATTCCAACGAAATTCATCATTGGAGCCGATCTTTGATCGACTCTCTGTATGCAGCCTACCCTTATAGAGCAGGTGGGACAGCTTGTGCGAAAGATTTAAAAGTGCTGTCGAAATATCCAGTGAAGGAACTCCCTATAAAGATTAGCGACCAGGATGAAGACGCTTATTGGCGCAAGCGGCGCAGATGGGATCTCTTTGAGGTAGACATAAAAGGCTTCAAACTTCCTATAGTGAATTTTCACATGACCTCCTACGAACTTAGCGATACAGAGCGCGAAGTGGTCACTGAAATAAGGGGTGTGCGCACAGCAAAGAAAAGCTATGAGGAATTCAGATATGAAATATTCCCAAAGCTTGGAGAAGCCTTCCGTACGCGGGCAAAGAATGTGCAGGAGATGATAAACTCCACAGAGGGCATTACTCCTCTTATCGCTTGCGGCGATTTTAATGATGTGCCCGGAAGTTGGTCATACAGACTCATGCGCAATGCAGGATTTCAAGATGCCTATCCGGAGACGAGCTTAGGGCCTACCAACACTTTCAATCAATTCCTCTTCCTTTTCCATATCGACCAGATTTTCTATCGTGGGGAGCAGCTAAAAGCACTCAAGACAAAGCGCCACCGAATAAACACGTCGGATCATTATCCTATTGAAGCCACTTTCGAGATCATTCCTTAACGCAAAGCTAAGGAGGAGCAGAGGGCGGCAGAGGGAATCTTTTCATGTGCCCACAATTTGGATATTAGAGCTTCTGAAATTTTTAGGATTTCAGAGGCTTTTTCTTTTATCTGGTATCTAATTATATTACAATAACTTACATTAAAATCAAAAGAACCAAAATGTTAATTTTAACTTAATTAATGTTAAAATTATACTTTTTTCGATTTTACTGTGTGCCATTTTGCTTAGATACGCGTTTTAAAGGTACAATTTCACTGATACGGATAACTCCTTCAATGAAGCTGTAACCCGAAAAAAACTATCTTAATTTACCAACTTAAAAAAACGCACAACTATGAAAAAAACATTACTCGCCGCAGCAGTCCTTCTTTCAGGAGCGGCAACCATGGCAGCCCAGGAATCACTCCAGAAACCAGGTTTCTTCAGCAACATGTCAATCGGTGTCCAGGGTGGCGCAACAACTCC
>WFLX010058223.1_pt1 | contig 16809 bp, 11 predicted proteins | sample 4967041 | NCBI WGS metagenome assembly WFLX01 (sample SAMN12857096, study PRJNA449069) | gut metagenome | isolation source: stool from male and female vole | host: Microtus ochrogaster | place: USA:Florida | collected 2017 | reverse complement strand
ATCGAGAGCTTGACACTCATCAAGGATGCTTCTGCTACTTCTATCTATGGTAGCCGTGCATCAAATGGTGACATCATCATCACTACCAAGAAAGGCAACACCGGCTAGCCGGTTATAAACTTCTCTGCCAACATGAGCGTAAACACCGCCCGTAAGAAGCTTAATCTTATGAATGGCTATGAGTTTGCCGATTATGTAAAGGCTCACATGGGCGATGCCACAATCGACCAGCTTGGCTACAAGGGAGAAATTTATAATACAGACTGGCAGAATGAAGTGCTCCGCACATCTATCTCTCAGGATTACAATATCTCAGTAGCAGGCAAGGCAGCTTTTCTTCCTTATCGTGTCAACGCAGGTTATACTAACTCAGAAGGTATCTTGAAGACCTCAAACATGCAGCGTGTGACAGCAGGCTTCAGCCTTAGCCCTAAGTTCCTTGACGATCATCTTTCAGTCAATGTCAATGTGAACGGTACATACGGACGTTCCAATAATGTGGAGGATGATGCTAAAGGTTCTATTGGCGCGGCTTCAGCCTTTGACCCTACCAAGCCAATTTATACCAATATTCCTATGGGTGGCAATACCGGACTGATGCTATACAACGGCTATTACAACTATGCCCCCGGCGGAACATTCGACCGAAATGCTTCTGAGAACCCTTTATCTATGCTCTATGATAGGGAAAAACATAACGATACATGGTCTTCTTCCGGAAACATCCAAATTGACTATGCCCTTCATTTCCTTCCTGAACTTCACCTAAACCTTAACCTCGGTTATCAGGTATCGAAGAATGATGCTCGCTCAATGGTAGCAGCCAACTCCGTGTTCGCATGGCAGAATGATGGTCTGCTCAATAATAATGCAGCCGGAGCTGCTACAGTCAATAAATGGCATGAGCTCCAGCGTAATACTCTTCTTGATTTCTATCTCAACTATAAGAAGGAATNCGAGGCTATCAAGTCTAACCTTGATGTGATGGTCGGCTATTCTTGGCANAGAATGGACTACAAGNGACATGAGCAGAACTTCGTAAATTCACTCGGCTTTGTAAATGCACAGGGTCAGAACGGATTCAGCTATGAGAATGGTCAATACACAATGAATACCAACACTCATAATGCTATCGGTGAGGTTGTGAACTATGCGCCACGGAGTGTTTGGAGCAATCCTCTTCAGCTTGTATCCTTCTTCGGACGTCTTAACTACTCATTCGATGACACATATCTTCTGACTTTCACCCTTCGTGATGACGGTTCTTCCCGATTCTCAAAGGATACCCGTTGGGGTCTATTCCCATCAGTGGCACTCGGATGGAAGATCAACAATTGCTTTGGACTTGAAGACTATGCAAATCTTGATGAATTCAAGCTCCGTCTCGGCTGGGGCCAGACAGGTCAGCAGGATATAAGCAACAGTTTCTTCCCCTATCTGCCAATCTATCAGAACTCATATAAGAATGGATTCCAATATGTCTGGAACGGACAATGGATTGAGCCTCTTTATCCTCAGGCATACGACTCGAATATCAAATGGGAGACCACAACAACTTGGAATGCCGGTGTAGACCTCGGCTTCTTCAACAATCGCCTTACCTTCGTATTCGACTGGTATCTTCGTGACACCAAAGACCTTCTTGCTTGGGCACCGGCACTTGGTATGAATACCTCTAACTACATGAACACCAACATCGGTACACTCCGTAACTACGGTATAGAAGCTACCATCGGCGGTCGTCCTGTACAGACTGAAAACTTCACATGGACCACAAGCTTGAACATAGGATGGAACCGCAATAAGATTACAGCACTCACCGGCAATGCTGAGACAGATGCTATCTCAGCTCGCGACGTCCCAGTAGGTGTCGGCGGTCACCTCCAGTGGCATCTCGTTGGTCAGCCAGCCTTCACTTATCTCGTTTATCAGCAAGTGTATGATAACGACGGCAATCCTATCCCTGACCTCTTCGTAGACCAGAATGCAGATGGCGTGATCAATGACGATGACCTTATCATGTTCCACTCGCCAGAACCTAAGGTGACAATGTCATGGAACAATAACTTCAGCTATAAGAATTGGGACCTTTCGTTTGCTCTTCGTGCTAATTTCGGCAATTACGTATATAACGGACCACGCTATGCACGCACTAACCTCGGTTCTGTCGACTCTTATGGCCTCAACAACCTTATGCGTGACGAGTATATCTTCGCAGGTAAGCCCGAGCCTCTGAGCGACTACTTCGTAGAGAACGCATCGTTCCTCCGNTGCGACAANATCACACTTGGNTANACNTGGCCNNATCTNNTNAANGACAATCTNCGTCTCCGTCTTTATGGCGCAGTGCAGAANCCNTTTGTGATNACAAAATANAAAGGNCTTGACCCGGAAGTNTTNGANGGNATCGACAACAACGTNTANCCNCGTCCCGTCAGCTTCACNATNGGTCTGATTGCAACTTTCTAATCTAAAGCAAAGAATAAAGATGAAAATAAATAAATTTTTAGCAGGCTCGATGGTGGCAGCCACTCTTTCCTTAGGAAGCTGCGTAGGGGATCTCGACCTCACCCCGACAAACCCCAATGAACTTACCCCGGGTCTATTTAAGGATGATCCCAAGGGCTATCTTGAAAAGGCAATGGCCGGAGTGTATCTCCAATATGCCACCTATGGTGCCAACGGCGATGCATCAGTGCAGAACTTCGATGGCGGTATGTCTACTTTCCAGCGCGCTGTATGGATTCTTGAGGAATGTAACTCTGATGAAGGATCTTGGATCCCGAGCGATACAGACTATGGCACTATCCAGTATGGCCTTGTGCCGGCAGCCAACACTGTCGTGATGGGTACTTACTCCCGTCTCTATATCAATATTGCGATGTGTAACCAGTTTATCCAGACTGTAAATGACGGATATTTCAATCTGACAACCCCGGAACTTCAGGCCCTCGCTGATGAATATATCCGTCAGGCCCGAATCCTTCGAGCAGGCGCCTACTGGTATGCCATCGACAACTTTGGCAATGTGCCCTATGCTGATGAAAGTGTGGCTATGGGCCAAGTGGCTCCTCAGCTCTCAACTAACTTCAGTGAAGGTCGCCGCATGGTGTATGACAAGGTGGTAGCAGACCTTGAGGACATCGTTGCATGGTATGAGGCCAATGATCCTAATAATATGCCGGCATACGGCCAGGTTGGTCTTGACGTAGCGGAGTCCCTTCTCGTGAAGTTCTATCTCAATGCTGAGGTCTATACTGGCACAGCAGCTTGGGATAAATGCTACCAGCATGCAGAGAAGGTGATCGCCCGTCTTGGCAAGGGTGGTATGGATGGAAGCGGCTTGACTCCTAACTACTTCCAGAATTTCGGAGCCAACAACGCAAGCTATGTTAGCTGTAAGGAGAATGGTGCCAATGAGATTATTTGGACCATCCCACAGCATCATACATCACTTGACCCGGCTGGCAAGGGCTTGATGTCGTATGCCAACTCGACATTCATGTGTAACGCTTGGATTGGAGACTCTTCCGACGATGCTAAATACACTTGCCATATTGCCGATTATAATTCAGGCAATGGCTGGAAGTGTATCGTAGCCCGTACAGAATTTGTAGAGAAATTCAATTGGAAAGATGTGGATATGGCGGAGAGCGATGACGTACGTGTAAAATATTGGAAGACATCAAAGCATGGATTCAATGTGCAGAACATCTCTCTTTCTCAGGCCGACTGGGGCAACAATGGATATCTCGCTGTGAAATACAATAACTGGTATCAGGATGAGAATGGCGAGAATCGCGCATCTTCTCCTGCAGCTACCGACCAGCTGGGCGGCGACTATGCAATGATTCGCCTTGCCGAAATCTATCTTTCTGCTGCCGAGGCTGCTCTTAACGGAGGCGGCGACCGCGAGAAGGCCCTTACATACGTGAATTATATCCGCAAACGTGCAGGTCTTTCTGATGTAGATGGAAATCTCAATCTTGTGCAACTTCAGGACGAACGTTGCCGTGAGCTTTACACAGAGTGTATCCGCCGAAGCGACCTTATTCGCTATGGAAAATGGATCTCTGGCTATACATGGGCATGGAAGAATCAGGTGCGCAACGGCGCTGACTTCTCTTCTGCTTTCGTAGTATATCCTCTTCCAAGCACTACAGCTGCACGTAACGGCTATGTTCAGAACCCCGGATATTAATCGTAGAATCTGAAATTATGAAAAAAATACTGAAATATACAGCTGTCGCATGTGCCATCTTCGGCCTGGCATCATGCTCACAAGACCGCGATCCGGTCTTGCAGACACCGACCAAATATGTGCTGAATGTGCCGACTATGCAGGATCAGTATATTGATCTTCAAGCAGGCAATGTGCTTGAACTCGTATCTTCACAGCCTGACTATGGAGTGGCTACAATTGCACAATACAGTGCCCAGATGTCACTGACAGAGGATTTTGCCAAGGTATACGACCTTGATCCTGCATCAAAGACTCTCGCCCGCATGGAGATTCCACAGGATAAAGTGGCTCTCGGCTTAATGGAGCTTCTTGGCATCACTGATCAGGAGACATTCGACGCAGCGTTCCCGACAGGCGAGCTTCCTTATATGAAGGTCTTTTTCCGTGCAAACTGTGAAATTGACGGAGTGGAAGGCTCAAAGATCACATCGAATGTGGTGGCCTACAACAACATCAAGGGTTACTTCGCAGTGCCTGTCCCAGGATTTATCTATCTCGTAGGTGCTCCTGAAGGTTGGGCAGGTCCGACAGAAAGCAATGCAGCTCATTATGCCGACTGGCGCTTGTTTGAGCCGAAGGATGCTATTGGTTCAAATATATACTCAGGGGTATTTGATATTCCAGCCGGCTCTGCAATGTTCCGCTTCTATACNNANCTTACAGGTTGGGATGCNGACTCTTANGGNTATCAGGTNGATGANAANGCNACNAANTTTGANTTCGATGGCAATACATTCACAAGTCCGGTTGTCAAGGGTAAAGGTTCGTTCAATTTCCCCGACTGGGAAGGCGGCAAGATGACTATCACGCTTGATATGAGCGATATGAAGAATATCATGTTGACTTGTACTAAGGGAGAGGCTGCTGTGGTTGTGACCAAGTATATCTATCTTGTAGGTTCGATCAGCGGCTGGACAGAGCCGGGCATTGCTAATGAGGCGGCTTATGCTAACTATCGCCTTTCTGACAGGAGCGACAGTGGCATCTATACCGGTTCATGGCCAGTCAGTGCAGGACATGTCAACTTCCGATTCTGCAAAGAACTGACAGAAGCCGGCTGGGACAATGACACTCAGTTTGGTGCCCAAGTTGACGACGGAGATGTAGCTTGCACTTTGACAAATGGTTCTTATAACGGATCATACGTAAACGGCAAGGGCAACTATGCATTCGACATTGAGAGTGATGCTACTGTCAACATTACAGTTGATACCAACAACAGCACAGTGACAGTCAAATTTGAATAAATCCCTGTTAATCTTTCGCAAGCAAAATTTGAGGGTGGTAAGGATATAATCTAAAATCCTTGAATTGAGCTTGCGAAATACAAATTGAAATAAAATGAAAAAAATAGCATTATACGGTCTGGCTGCAATGTTCGCCTTATCATTAGCATCTTGCGACAACTATAAGGAGCCGAATCCAGCCCCGCAGACCAATCCTCAGGAGTCTATTTTCAAGGCATCCGATGTAGAAGTCAGTGGAGACTTGACAACAGGGGTGTACGATCTTACGCAACTTCAGGCCGACGGAGCTTCTATTACAGTGGCTACTGTAAAAGCAGTTGCAGCTCTTCCTGCCGGCTATACCCTTGCCGGAAATGTGGAAATCTCAGCAGATGATTTCGCTACAGCATTTCCGGTAGCGTCGATAGCAGAGAAGGTTGCTGATGAAGAGGCCTACAATATTGTGATATCTCCTGCCGACCTTGAAAAAGCATATTTCGATAATATCTCTACTTCTCCAGATGAAAAAGAAATTAAGGTTAGGCTACTTGCAAAGACTGTCATCGGAAAGCAAGAGGCCATTATCGGAGGCCCGACTAATTATTCCGGTCCATATTCTATGACTATCTTGCCGGAGATGCGTCGCGCATATCTCTACACACCGGGCAACTCCAATGGCTGGAACCAAGAGGCATCGCAACCACTTTCTTGCTACGATGCCATCCATTTCAGCGGCTATGCAGTGCTTGACGGAGAATTTAAGTTCACGACCCAGACAAATTGGGACGGAACAAATTATGGAGCAGGAGAGGAACCTGGAACTCTTTCTACTGAAGGAGGAAACCTCAGTGTTACCCCAGGTGGTCTCTACTGGTGTACAGCTGACCTTGATAAGCTAACATACACTACCTACTATATAAGCACAATCGGAGTGGTTGGCGATGCAACTCCTAATGGCTGGGCGGCTTCAACGGCTCTGACTACTGAAGACAACCTTGTATGGAAGGGAGACATAACATTCGGAGCAGGAGAGTTCAAATTCCGTGCGAATGATGATTGGGCTGTCAACTTAGGTGGCAAACTCAACGATCTTAGCCAAGGTGGCGATAACATCCCATCTCCGGGTGAAGGCACCTATGAAGTGACACTCAATCTCGGCAAGATTCCTTACAGCTGCACCCTCGTGAAGAAATAAATCCACACAATTCTATAAATATCAAAAGCCCGCTCCCTCCAAGAGCGGGCTTTGTTGCTTCAATGCTTTGATGCTTCAATGCTTCAATGCTTTGATGCTTTCAATATAATTTGGAATAATTAAATTTTATTATTAATTTTGCTTTTAGTTAAGCTAATTGGTCTAATTGGCCTAATAAGACTAATTAGTCTTATTATTTGCAAAATTTAATCAAAAATATGATATTATGATAAAAACTTACTTGATGTCGCTGCTGATGATTGTGGCAGCCACTTTGGGCCTCAGTGCCCAAGTCACTTCTGATCCTTCCCCTCTTCAGGAGGATTCGAAGGATGTGAAGATTCTTTTTCATGCCGACCAGGGCAATAAGGGACTTATGGGTCTCCCTCCCACTGCCAAAGTCTATGCCCATACCGGAGTCTGCCTAAGCGACGGGCAAGTATGGGTCAATGCACCGACGTGGGGCGACAATGCTAATAAGTATGAGCTTACATACGTCAGCGAAAATCTTTGGCAACTCTACATCGGCGATATCCGTCAGTATTATGGTATCACTGATCCTGCCGTAAATGTCACACGCCTTGCCTTCGTCTTCCGCACTGCCGACAAATCCAAGGAAGGTAAAGGAGAAGGAAATTCGGATATCTTCCTCGATGTCCTCGACTCCGGCTTACAAGTAGCTATCCAATCAGGGTTAAGCGGTTCAATAGTGTCTCCATCCACTGCTCAAGTCACATTTAAAGTGGGCACAACAAAACCTGCTGACATATCTCTGGCTGTAAATGATAAGGAAATAGGATCTGTGAAAGGAAATACCCTTTTGACAGTTGACTATACCTTCCCGGGAGTCGGGAATTATGAAGTCAAGGCCACTGCTACCGCCGATGGAGAAACTGTGACAGATATCAAGAACTATACATTCATCGATGAGTCGAAAGCAGAGAATTATCCCGGAGGGACTCCCAAAATGGGACCGGTGAAAAATGCTGACGGGAGTGTCACTTTTTGCTTAGGTGCGCCCGAAAAAACAAGCGTCTTGCTCGTAGGCGCATGGAACGACTATGCCGTTGACAATAAATATATGATGAAATATCAGGACGTAGATGGCATGCGTTATTTCTGGATCACTGTCGATGGACTCGACAACACCAAGCAATACGGCTATTATTTCCTAATCGACGGATCTCAGAAGGTAAGCGACCCATACGCGCGTCTCGTGCTTGACCCGTGGAACGACAAGTATCTTTCCACCGACGTATACCCTGACCTCCCGGCCTATCCCTTCGATGTGATTGATGGTGTTCCTTTGGCGATCTATCAAGGAAATATCAATGACTATGACTGGAAAGTGACCGATTTCAAAGGAGTGGCTCCTTCCGACCTTATTATCTATGAGCTTCTTTTCCGTGACTTTACCGGCACAGAAGGTAGGGCCGACGGCAACGGAACGGTAAGGATGGCCATCGAAAAGATTCCATATCTAAAGACTCTTGGCGTCAACGCCATCGAACTTCTCCCGATAATGGAATTCAACGGTAATATATCTTGGGGTTATAATCCCAACTTCTATTTCGCACCCGACAAGGCATACGGAACTCCGGATGACTATAAGGAATTTATCGACCTCTGCCACCAGAACGGCATGGCTGTCATCCTTGATATGGTATTCAACCAGAGTGATGGTCTCCATCCATGGTATCAGATGTACCTCCCCGGAGATAATCCATTCTATAATATGAATGCACCTCATGCCTACAGTGTCCTCAACGACTGGAATCAAGGCTTTCCGATGGTGCAGGAGCAGTGGAAAGATGTGCTTGAATATTGGATGACGGAGTATAAGTTCGACGGTTTCCGTTTCGACCTCGTGAAGGGTCTGGGCAACAATGACTCCTACGCCAACGCCGGCGATGCAGCCACCAATGCCTTCAATCAGTCGCGTATCGACCGTATGCGTGAGCTTCAAAAGATAGTGGAAGCAGTAAATCCCAATGCCTATTTCATAAATGAAAATCTTGCGACACCGAAGGAAGAGAATGCAATGGCAGAGACAGGACAGCTTAACTGGGCAAACCTCAATGAGGCGGCCTGTCAGTTTGCTATGGGTTATCAAGACAACAGTAATCTTAACCGGATGTATGCACCGAAGGACCAGCGCACGTGGGGCTCAACTGTTTCCTATCTTGAGAGTCATGATGAGCAGCGTCTTGCTTACAAGCAGATGCAATATGCGCCTACGGGAGTAAAGGGAAACCTTGACAATTCAATGCATCGCTTAGGGTCCGCAGCTGCGCAGATGATACTCGCACCGGGCGCACACATGATCTGGCAGTTCTCCGAACTTGGTAATTATGACAATACCAAGAACAGTAACGGCGGGAATAACACAGATCCTAAGACAGTGCGGTGGGATCTTTTAAGCAGTGCCCCAAGGAAGGGCTTGTATGACAATTATTCCGAGCTCATTGGATTGCGCAATGCAAATCCTGACTTGTTTGCAGAGTCAGCTTCATTTGATAATAACTGCGCACAGACAAACTGGGCAAATGGACGCACAATGGTATCGAGGGCAGGAGATAAGGAGCTTATCACTGTAATCAATCCCAATATTGATAAAGAAATCACTGTCACAGTAAGCTTTGGAAAGAACAGTGATGAGGATTATCAGATACTGTCAAAGTCTTACGACTCCAATCCGTCGTTCAGTGTGGCTGGAGGCACTGTGACAGTCCCTGCCAACTGCTATGTGTCGATAGGCACAATGGATGTGACTGAGGTTGAGGGAGTCTGGAGCGAGAGTGCTTCGTCTCTCCGGGTGCATAAAGATGGCAATTGCATCGTAGTGGATTATGCTGCTTATGGAGTGGAAATCTATACGATGGATGGCAGAAAAGTGGCTGCTCTCCAGAGCAATGGAAATGTGGAGGTTGTTTCAGGAGTGTATGTAGTAGTAAGCGGTAAGGAGACCGTCAAAGTCATCATTTGAAGCATACTGACCCTTTTATAGTAACTAATAAAGCCCGCTTTTTGCGGGCTTTTTAGTCATTAGGTCAAATTGTCATTATGACAATTTGACAAAATGACAATTTGACAAAATCTTATTCTACTATTTCGCCCCGGAGAGTGGCGGAGGAGGCATCAGTGACGCGGACGTGTATGAAGTCACCGGGCTTGTAGGTGCTTCTGGGGAATACTACGACTTTATTTTGCGACGTGCGGCCGAAGAGTTCTTCAGCACTTCTTTTTGATACTCCTTCCACAAGCACCTCAAATTCCTTGCCTACGTCTCGGCGGTTTGACTCAAGACTGAGTTCATTCTGCAATGCGATCATACGGTTGAGACGCTCCACTTTGACATCTTCCGGGATATTGTCTGGCAGATGTTTAGACGCGAATGTTCCGGGGCGTTCGGAATATTTGAACATGAATGCACTGTCGAAACCGGCTTCCCTCATAAGTGATAATGTCTCTTGGAAGTCCTCTTCCGATTCATTATGGAATCCCGTGAACATATCGGTAGATATGCCAGCTTCGGGCACGATACGGCGGATGGCGGAGATGCGGTCAAGATACCATTCTCTGGTATACTTTCGGTTCATATCCTTCAAGACGCTGTTGCTGCCGCTCTGGACCGGGAGATGGATATGCCGGGCAATATTGGGATGCGCAGCCATCACTTCGAGCGTCTCATCGCTCATATCCTTAGGATGGGAGGTAGTGAAACGGATACGCATGNCNGGAGCTGNTTCAGCTACCATTGTCAACAATGCNGGGAAGTCGACTTTCTTCCCATCCTCTCCCTCAAAGGAGTATGAATTGACGTTCTGACCAAGCAGGGTCACTTCCTTGAAGCCGCGCTCTCGTAGGTCTGCTAACTCTCGAAGGATGCTTTGCGGCTCTCGTGACCGTTCCCGGCCTCTCGTATATGGCACTATGCAGTATGAGCAAAAATTGTTGCATCCGCGCATGATTGAGATGAATCCAGAGACCCCAGCGCTGCCAATGCGGCGTGGCAATACGTCGCGATAAGTCTCGGTTAGGCTTAGTTCGATATCCATTGCCTTTTCTCCGGCCTCGGCAGAAGCGAAAAGTTCCGGAAGCTGGAGGTAGCTGTCGGGGCCGGCCACGACATCAACTCCGTAGTCTTCGATGAGGGTCTTTTTCAGACGTTCCGCCATGCATCCGATGACTGCGATGATTATCTTCCTTCCGGTTTTGCGACGGTATGCCTTCCAGTGGCTGATGCGCTGATAGATCTTTTGCTCAGCATTTTCACGGATGGAGCAGGTATTAAAGATGATAGCAGAGGCATCCTCATCATGGTCGGTCAGCTCATATCCAGCCATGCCCAAAACGGAGGCGACGACCTCCGAATCTGCCACGTTCATCTGGCATCCGTAGGTCTCTATGCGCACTTTTCGCGGAAAAATGCAATTTTTATCGTCTACTAAGCGAAAAAGATNGTCCATACTATTTGATATTTGAAAGATATTTCCTAAATTTGTACCAAAATATTAAATCGACTACAAAATTACACAATAAATCTATTAGTTACAANTGAGCATCCCTTTTATTNCGGCCGAAGAGGCTNCTTCCTACATCAAGAACGGTGATAACGTAGGNTTATCGGGCTTCACCGCCTCCGGTACGCCTAAAGTTGNAACNGTTGCCTTGGNAAAACGCGNTAAGGAACTCCATGAAAAAGGTCTCCCATTCAAGATCAATCTCTTCACAGGCGCATCCACCAACGACCATGTTGACGGAGAACTCTCCCGCGCTGATGCGATCGCTATCCGCACGCCTTATCAGGGACACAGCGACTCGCGCAAAGCAATCAACGCTCAGGCGATAAACTATTTCGACGGGCATCTCAGTATGCTGGCTCAAGACATTCGTTATGGATTCTTTGGCGATATCGATGTCGCTATCATTGAGGTGACAGAGATGAGCCCCAATGGCGATGTGGTGCTTGGAGCCGGGCTTGGTATGACTCCGACTCTTGCGAAAGTAGCCAAGAAGATTATCCTTGAATACTCAAGCTACTACAAGACTTCCTTCCGCGGTTTCCATGACAATTATGTCCCATTGGATCCTCCTCACCGTCGCGAGATACCTATCTATAAACCATCAGACCGCATCGGTTCGACAGTGCTTCATCTTGATCCAAAGAAGATCATCGGTGTCGTTCCTTCAAATGCTTCTGAAGGCGTGAAGCCTTTCACTCCTTCTGACGCAGTGACTCATCAGATTGGTGAGAATGTCTGCAACTTCCTCGCCCAGCAGCTACGCATGGGACTTATCCCGAAAGAATTCCTGCCAATACAGTCTGGAGTAGGCAATGTGGCAAACTCAGTGCTTTACGGCTTAGGAGAGAATCCTGATATTCCTCCATTCGAGATGTATACAGAGGTGATTCAGGATGCAGTGATGGCGCTGATGGAACAAGGACACTGCAAGTTTGCATCAACTTGTGCCATGACATTCTCCGACGATGCCATGCTCCACTTCATGGATAACATTGACTTCTTCCGCGACAAGATTCTCCTCCGCACAGGAGAAATATCCAACAGTCCTGAGATTGTGCGTCGACTCGGTGTGATCACTATGAACACTGCTCTCGAGGCTGATATCTATGGCAATGTGAACTCAACTCATGTGCTTGGCACAAAGATGATGAACGGTATAGGAGGCTCAGGCGACTTTACCCGCAACGCATACTTGTCGATTTTCTCTTGCCCGTCTGTACAGAAGGGTGGAAAGATTTCCGCAATCGTGCCTATGTGCTCACACATCGACCATTCGGAGCACTCCGTCAATGTTCTTATCACAGAGCAGGGTGTGGCTGACCTCCGTGGTAAGGATCCTCGTCAGAGAGCTGAGACAATCATCGAAAACTGCGTAAGCCCAATGTACAAGGAAATCCTTTGGGACTACCTGAAGCTTGCCAACAGTGGCGGAAAGGCTCACACTCCTCATCATCTCCATGCTGCATTCGCACTCCACGAGTCGTTTATCGATTGCGGCGACATGTCGAAGGTTGACTTTGCAAAATACTATTAATTAATGCATAATGCACAATGCATAATTCATAATTAGCTTCGCGTCCCATAAAATTATCTATGCTTTAAGCATTTAAAACTATTATGCATTATGACTTGCTTCAGCTTGAGCGTAGCTAATTATGCATTGTGAATTAACAAAGATTATGCATTGTGCATTCTGCATTATGAATTAAAATTAAGGCGATGGCTTTTAGGGCTGTCGCCTTCTTTATTTATGCTTTTGGAGGCGATTTTGGAGGATGGTGAAGGCTTCTTTTAGTTCGGGCACTTTGAAGAGGTATAGGACCGTGAAGGAGACTATTATGCCTATAATTAATTGGATGCAAAGGGATAGGAATGATGGGAGATTCAGAGGATGGATGATGTCGCCGGAGGGGATGGGCAAGACATCGATCACTAAGAAGGCTACCAATGCTGTGAAGGCAAATGGGAAAATATCTAATATGAAGTTGCGTAGATGATAGTGAGTGGTTCGTGCAGCGATGATGGCCGCTACAATCCAAGTTACGACCGTAGCTGTCAATTGTCCCCATACGAGCATTTCAAGGCTCATGGTGAAGACTGTGGCGAGCAAGGCTACGGCTGTTGAGACATCCTTTACTATTTCTACTACGACAATCTGCTTTCCATAGCCAAGACTCATCATAAAATTGCTGTACAGGGATATGAAAACAACACCGATACCCCTTATGCAAAGGATCTGGAAGAGGGGGATAGCGGTATCCCATTTAGTGCCAAAGAGAAAATGGAAGATGCTTCCTCCACACGCCGCTATAAGCGTAAGGNCCGGGAATGCNAGGAGGGCTGAGAAGCGGTCGATNCGCTNCATGTAGCGNTGGAANGTNGCGNTATCATCCTGNACCTTTGAGAGAAGAGGGACAAAAGATGAAGTGAATATCTGCGTGAGAGATGCGCTTCCCATCTTGCTCCATTTGTCTGCCTGATTATAATTGCCGAGTTGTGGCAAGGAATACCATTTGCCTATTACGAAAGGATANATATTGAGGAATAAGGTATTGAAGAATTGGGTTGTGAACACACTCAACCCAATTTTTTTTATGTCGTGGAGTGAGCGGCGTGAGAAAACCGGTTTAGGTGTCCAATGTCCGGTCATCCAAAGCCATCCGCTTTTAAGGGCTGCTAAGGCTACTGATTGCCAGACCAATGCCCACGCACCATATCCCGCAATGGCAAGAGCAATTCCAAGACAAGCAGAGACGGACAGNGCGAAGAGGTCGGCGATAGCAATCTGCTTCACATCCATTTNCTTCATAAGGCGGTTGGTCTGCACGATTCCAAGGCCNGTTAGGACAAATGTNAGAAACATNACGCGGCTCATNGCNGNCAGAGGAGGGGCATTGAAGAAATTTGCGATAAGNGGAGCTGAGAAATAAAGGATTGCATAGACAGCGGCGCTGACTCCGAGATTGAACCAGAAGACAGTGCTGTAGTCATCATCATCCGGCTCTTTTTTCTGGAGGAGCGCCGACCCGAAACCTGAATCTACGAAGAGGATAGCGAAGGCTTGAAAGACGGCAAGGACTCCGACAAGGCCGAAGTCCTCTTTGCTCAGCAGGTTGGCGAGTACTATCCCGCTGAGACCGTAAAGCACTTGAGTNGCGACACGGTCGATAGNGNTCCACTTNAGTGTCTTAGCCGTNTTTTTTTTTAATTCAGAACTCATGGTTTTATTAATTCATAATTCATAATTCATAATTGAGTGTAAATAGAATATTTTTGAATTGCCTTTACCGTGACTAAGTCAATTATGCATTATGNATTATGCATTATNCATTATGAATTGTGCATTATGCATTGATAAAACTATTCAAGCGGATATAGTTTGCCGCCTCCCTTCTTGTCTATTACGGGGGATCCTTTATAGTAGATCTTTGTGTTGCCGATACCCATCACTTTCAATTTCTCGACCGGCCAGCACCCTATGGACCCATTGCCGAGCATCTTGCAAGTGACATTGACAGCTTCCAGGCGGTCAGCCTGAATGGTTCCGTTGCCTACCATTGAGAAATTTGCTTGTTGGCAATGTCCGGAGACGGAGATAGTGCCATTCCCCGACTTTATGGCAGCCCCAATCTTTGTGGCACGAATATCGTCTGCTATAATTGAGCCATTTCCCATTACGGAGAGATCCAGATTGCTTCCGGGAGCAACTGATTTGAGAGTTAGAGTAGACTCGGAGGCAAGGGAAGCATTTTCCAAGAAATCTGAGTAGACGTATAGTGTGGGGAGTTCAGGGTCGTCAACATAGAGGGTTTCCACTTGTATACGGAGTTTGTTGCCCTTATGGGTGATGATGAAGGCCTTAGCGTATTTCTGGTCGCCTTCGTAAGTTACACGGCTTGGGCTTCCGTCAGCACCTACATATACCACGTTGACATTATCGTCGACGCTCACTTTGCTGAATTGCCCTACNGGGAGGGTAAACTGCTTGGCGCTCATCTGGAGGCAGCCCATCAGGATTGCCAAAATAAATAAGATTCTAATCTTCATTTCAAAAAATTCATAATTCATAATGAATAATTCATAATTAATTGACGAAGATTCATTTTAGCTTGGCCAATTATGCATTATGAATTGTGCATTATGCATTGGTTAAAAAAAACGTTCTTGTATTTCAATTAATAGATTTTCAAGTTCTTGTTCGGTTTCTGCCCTCAGCAGCCGTATACGGGTCTCACGGAAGTCGGGAATCCCTTTCAGGAGGGGAGTGGAGGCGAGATGGCGACGGACGTGGAGGATGCCTCGATATTCGTCTATTCGGTCGATAGATTCGCGTATCTGGCGACGCAGCAGGGCGAATTTTTCTTCTATAGTTATTTCGGGCAGAATGCCGGTTGTCAANTATTCCTTGACTTCTCGGAATATCCATGGNGCGCCGAAACTTGCTCTGCCGATCATNACGCCATCTACTCCGTAAGTGTCAAAGGCATTTTTTGCTTGTTCTGCTGTCTTAATATCTCCATTTCCGATGATGGGAATCTCAATCCTGGGGTCGGCTTTCACTTCTCCGATGAGNGTCCAGTCGGCCTCCCCGGTATACATCTGTGAGCGTGTGCGTCCGTGGATTGTCAAAGCTTTTATTCCGCAGTCTTGNAGNCGAGGNGCNAGNTCGGTGATAGTTTTGTTGTTGCAATCCCAGCCAAGGCGGGTTTTGACCGTCACAGGGATGTTGACGGCATCGACTATAGCCTTTGTGATAGCGAGCATCTTCTCGGGATTNCGNANCATNCCTGCNCCNGCACCTTTNGCAGCGACTTTNTTCACCGGACAACCGAAATTGATGTCGAGGATATCGGGCCGGGCTTGCTCCACAATCTTGGCAGCCTCCACCATCGCTTCCGGTTCACGGCCGTAGATTTGGATTGCTACGGGACGCTCGCGGTCGTCGATAGTCAGTTTTCGGGTTGTGGAGTTGATGTTGCGCACGAGAGCCTCAGCTGAGACAAATTCCGTNTAGACCATAGCGGCCCCTTGTTCGCGGCAGATGAGCCGGAACGAAGGGTCTGTGACGTCTTCCATCGGAGCTAACATCACGGGCCGATATCCGAGATTTATTTTATCAATGCATAATTCATGATTCATAATGCATAATCTTTGTTAATGCATAATTAGCTACGCTCAAGCTGAAGCAAGTCATAATTCATAATGCATAATTAGTTTTGCTGATGTCGAAGCTTATTATGAATTATGCATTATGCATTATGAATTGATTAAAGGAGGGTCAGGCGTGAGCAGCGGGAGGGGGAGATGAGTTCTGCGGCTTCGCGGAGTTGGTCGGCTGTTACTGCGCGGATCTGCTCGGCAGTGTGAGACATGTCGTAGATTGCATCCCGGAAGAGGAGGCTCTTACCCATGTTTATAGCCATATTCTCGCGGTTGTCGGTGCTGACGAGGAGTTGCCCGCAATATTGGGTCTTTATCTTGTCGAGCATGCGGTCGGTCATTGTGTTCTGTGCTAATCGGTCGATTACACGCCGCACTATTGAAACGCATTTCTTGACATTGCTTTTGTCGCATCCGATGTAGACTGACCAAAGCCCCGTGTCGCTGAACATAGAATTG
>WFLX010376155.1_pt1 | contig 16813 bp, 12 predicted proteins | sample 4967041 | NCBI WGS metagenome assembly WFLX01 (sample SAMN12857096, study PRJNA449069) | gut metagenome | isolation source: stool from male and female vole | host: Microtus ochrogaster | place: USA:Florida | collected 2017 | reverse complement strand
TTTCCTTTTGATAATCTCCGCGGCGCAGGCGTACTTGCTGTTTGAAAGTATAATCTCGCCGTAGCCGTCGGCGACGATTTTTCCGCTTTTGGGGTTTTTAACGGACAGCACATCTCCCTTTATATCCGCGTCCACGTCGCTGTACTCAAAGGACAAATCGCAGTTTTCCATTGCGCAGTCGACGAGCTTCAGATTTTTGCAATAGCACAGCGGCTGCGTTCCCCTGATACGGCAACGGATAAGGGTCAACCCCTCCGAATACCAGCCGAGATATTCGCCGTCCAGAACGCTGTCCGTAACGGTGACGTTTTTCGCGTGCCAGAACGCGTCCTTGGTTTTAAGCTTTGAGTTTATTATCGTAAGATTTTCGGTATACTGAAAGGAATACTTGCCCGAAAATTCCAAACCCGAAATATTTATATCCCTGCTCTCGAAAAAGGCGTACTCGGAAATAATTTTTCCGCCCTCTATCTTTACGCCCTTGCACCGCCAGCAAAATTCGGGCGAGTCCGCTATCGTATCTTTAAGGATAACGTCCGCGCACTCGCGCAGAGCCTTAATGCCGTTCATAACGCAGTTTTCAACGTACACGCAGTTATCGTACCACAGCGCGGCGCGGCAGTTTATTGTCATTTCGCAGTTAAAAATCTTTAAATTATCGACGTGCCACATCGGGTAGCGCAAATCCATAAAACAGTTTTTAACCGTGATATTTTCGCACTCCTTCAAGAATGACTCGCCGTCCTCTTCGCCGGCGAAGCGGCAGTTTTCAACGGCGGTGTCCTTGATATTGTACAGAGCGCGTTCTTCGCTGAAAGTTTTTCCTTTTACGTATTTCATATTAATTATCAGACCGACTTGCCGGCTTCGTACGCCTGCGCGGGAAAATCAGTGCCGTCTATCTCGCCCTTGTCGGTTACGCTTATGCCGCGGATGACGCCCTTCAGCTTCACACCGTCGAAGCAGTCTATCCAGCCCTGAATATCCTTCACGCTGCCGTCCATTGCGGCTTCGTCGTCCTCCGCCGCCGTCGCAAGGAGATAAATATCCTTAAACTTGTTTTTGCGCGGATACAGCGGATTTAACCTGTCAAGAAAAGTTTTAAGTTGTCCGCTTACCGCGTAATAGTAAACGGGCGTAGCAAACGCAATGACGTCGGCGCTTTGAAAACTTTCGTAAAGCGCGTTCATGCCGTCGTCCAGAACGCATTTACCGTGCGACTGGCAGTACATACAGCCCGTGCAGAATTTGAGATTTATATCGCGGACCGCGACAGTCTGAACGTTGTGTCCCGCGGCGAGCGCGCCCTCGGCAAACCTCTTCGCCAGAGTTTCGGAATTGCCGCCCTTTCTCGGCGAGCTTGTAACTACTATTACTTTTTTCATTTCGTTTACTCCTTTAAATTAATAACTTGTTTTTAAAATTTCGCGTATATCCTTTTCGGTCAGAACCTTGTAGCCGCCCTCCATAACGCGCGTGCTTTTTACAATGCCTTCAAGCATAACGGGCTTTGCGCCGAGATCTGTTAAATTCATGACAAGCCCGATCTTTTTCATCCACTTTTCCATCTCTTCCAGTCCCTTTAAAGCGGTCTCCTTTTGTGTCTTGCCTTCGGGATTTACTCCCCAGACGTTGACCGCGTACCGCGCGAATTTCGCCTCGCCGTAAGAAAGGATAAATTTATAGTATGGTATGGAAACCGCGGCAAGGGTCATGCCGTGCGTAGCGTCGGTATGCGCGCCGACCGCCTGACCCAGCATATGCACTTCCCAGTCGGTGGTCTTGCCCTTCGCAATAAGGGTATTCAGCGCCCAGGTCGCTATCCACATTATGTTACTGCGCGCCTCGTAATCGGTCGGATTTTCAACCGCGATATTTGCGCTGTGAATGAGCGAACGCAAAAGCCCCTCGGCGATATAGTCGCTGGTATTGTCGTCCGTACCCGAAAAGTACTGTTCGAGAATATGCGACATAATATCGTACACGCCCGAAACCATCTGGNATTTGGGCAGAGTATAAGTAAACTCGGGNTTGAGAATTGAGAATTTAGGGAAAACGTTATCGCCGAAAACGTGACCGATTTTCAGCTTCTGCGCATGGTTGGTAATAACCGAGCCGCCGTTCATTTCGCTGCCGGTGCCTACCATAGTCAGCACGCAGCCCACGGGAATAATATCGCAGGTTGCGTCTTCGAAACGGATAAAATATTTATCCCACGGATCGTCGTTGCAGTTTACCGAAACGGAAACGGCTTTCGCGTAATCGCAAACCGAACCGCCGCCGACGGCAAGAATGAAGTCGGCTTTCGCGGCTTTCGCCCTCGCCACTCCCTCGTTGAGTTTTTCGGACGTGGGGTTAGGCATAACGCCCGCGTCCTCGTAAACGCTTTTACCGTTGTCCTTTAAAATTTTAATTACCTTATCGTAAATTCCGTTTTCTTTAGAGAGCCGCGGCCGTAGATAAGCAGCACGTTTTTACCGTATTTGGGAAGCTCTTCGTTAAGCCCGTTTAAAGCGTCTTTTCCGAAATAAAGTTTAGTGGGATTGCAATAAGTAAAATTACCTAACATATTTATTACTCCTTAACGGTTTTTATAATTTTTGCCGGTACGCCGCCGACAACGGCGTTTTCGGGAACGTCCTTATTGACTACCGCGCCCGCGGCTACCACCGCGCCATCACCGATAGTTACTCCCACCAATATGGTCGCGTGCGCGCCTATCCAGACGTTTTTGCCTATCTTTACTGGCGCGGGCAGCATGCTCGCGCGCTTCTCNGNCGATAAATCGTGGTTTAANGTTGCGATAACAACCTGCTGACCGATGAGCGCGTTATCGCCGATTTCGATACCGCCCTGGTCCTGAAAACAGCAGCCAGAGTTTATAAACACGTTTTTGCCGACGGTAATATTCTGTCCGTAATCTGCGTAGAAGGGCGGAAACATCCCGAAACCTTTGTCGACTTTCTGCCCCGTGAGGGTTGAAAACAGCTCCCTCAACTCTTCCGCGGTATGAAATTTATTATTTATTTCAGCCGTAATTTTCCGCGCCCTTTCAGCCGCTTCGTGCATATGCAGGTGCATTTCCGAACCTGCCTCGATATACGCGCGTTTTTTCATTTTCTCTTTAAACTTTTCGCTGTCCATAATGTCCCTGTTCTTTTTAATGACGCTTGATTTTTATTATATTTTCTGATATATTACCGGTATGAAAAAATTTGCAAGGTTTACCCTTCTATGTTTTATTCCGGTAGTTGCCGGAGTAGTATGCCTCATAGTCGGCAATACCACCGGCAACAGCACCGTAACTTACGCCGGTATGCTTTCGCTTATTGCGGGTTTACCCGCGATGATGATTATATTCTTAATCGTAGGGCTAATTCTGATGTCGACCGGCAAGCTCGGCGACGGCAAAAAGCCGGAGTCGGATACAACGGATACAACGGATACGACTGACGCGGCAGACAATAAGACGACGATAACGGACGTCGCGCGTGAAGAGGAAACTCCGTCCCAAAGAGAGCGCGAGCAGAACGCGATTGATAAAGTTAACGGTTCAAGCCGTTACGAAAGCCGAGTTAATATGTCCGAATACGAAATTCAGCACGTAGCGGAAGGTATGAAAAACGCTCCTAAATGGGGCGTCGCGGTAGGCTTGACCTCTTTCTTCCTGCTCGTTGCCGACATTATAGCCGCGACGGTGCTTCTCATTAACCGGATATTTATCGGCGCGATAGTGTGCGCCGCGCTTTTCGGCGTCGTTATCATCACCGCGTTTACCGTCGTAGCGGTAAGCCGCGCAAAAGCGTTGAACGGCGATATAAGTAAAGCCAAAAAGATAACCGAAGGCAAAGTCAAAACTTGCTATATGGTGGGTACTGCCACAACGCGAACAGACGGAAACTGCTATCAGAGCAGTAACGGTCAGACCGTACGCGTAAGCGGCGTAACTTACAGGGTAATCGTCAGCGCCGACGGCGAAGAATACGCCGCATTTTCAAAACAGTTTTATGAAACGGGCGAAACGGTAACCATTGCCGTTACGGGCATAAAGCGCGCCAAAATTGTAGACGAAGCCGAGCTTGAAAAGCTGAACAATTCCGATACGCCGTCATCATAGGCGCAGACCCCATTATTTGTAACTATATTTTATTTTAAATTTATCAATATGTCAAACTATTAAAAGCGCGGCTGCAAATTGCAGCCGCGCTCTAAATTATTATTTTTCGACAAACTCAACCAAAGTTATATCCAACGCATCAAGCTTAACGACGAACCACCGCTGGTATGGCATCGAAGCGTCGCCGATCCCGAATTTTTCTTCCGGTTTATAGCTTATTGTCAATACTTGATTTTTTACTTCTGTTTTCGTTATGCGGTTGTTTCTGTGATACACGGTCGTAAACGTATACGCAACAAGCATTTGCTTATCAAAATCGATATCAAGCTCTTTTATACCGGCAATAAATATTTCGTCATATCTTTCCCGGTTATTGACGATAAAAGTTCTTGACGCAGGGTAAGTTTCGTCCGTATAAAAATCCTGTTCAACGTAATGGATACTGCGCGTCAGATTTTCGCTTGCGAATTGCGTATTTATCCATTCTGCGGCGTTATCGTACAGCGCTGCATTATATTTAACGCTGCACCCGACAAAAAAGCATAAAGCTATTATAAAAATTATTGCGGAATAACCTGCTTTTTTAATCATATATACACCCTCTTTGCGCCTTTTCACTGTAATAACGGTTTAAAACTTATATTTGTCCCGTTTTTTGTAATATTGCTATAAAAAACCGCGGCTGCAAATTGCAGCCGCGGTTTAACTTTTTTAATGTAAGAAAAATTTAACCAGTTTGTCGTTGCTCTTTTTGTAGGGCTGGTAACGCATGGGCAAATCTATCCAGTTCTTTTTGTCCACAATGCTCTTGTAGTGCGTGAAAGTATCGAAGCCCTGCTTGCCGTGGTACGAACCCATTCCGCTCTCCTTAAAGCCGCCGAAGGGCATATTGGAAGTCGCAAGGTGAATGACCACGTCGTTTACGCAGCCGCCTCCGAAGCCAAGCTCGGTAGTAAGTTTTTTAATTTGTTTTTTGTTTGTAGAAAACAGATACGCGGCAAGAGGCGCGTCGCAGCTTTCAACGCGGGAAATAACTTCGTCAACGCTTTTATAGATTATAACCGGCAGAATTGGTCCGAAAATTTCCTCCTGCATAACCGCGTCGTCAAAGGTCACTCCGTCTAAAACGGTGGGCGCAATTTTCAGCTCCTCTTCGCTGTAAGCGCCGCCGCATACAACCTTGTCTTTATCGATAAGTCCCAGAAGTCGGTTAAAGTGCTTTTCGTTTATAATTTTACCGTACGCGGGATTTTTAAGGGGGTCGCTTCCGAACTGCTTTTCAATCTGCAATTTAATTTCGGCAATTAACTTGTCGTGAATTTTTTCGCTGCACATAAGATAGTCTGGCGCGACGCAGGTCTGACCAAGATTTAAAAATTTGCCCCATACTATGCGCTTTGCCGCAAGCGGAATATTCGCCGTTTCGTCCACAATGCAGGGGCTTTTGCCGCCCAGCTCCAGCGTTACGGGCGTTAAGTTTTCCGCCGCTTTTTCATAGACGATTTTGCCTACCCTCTTGCTGCCGGTGAAGAATATATAGTCGAACTTGGTGTCGAAAAGTACGGCGTTGACCTGCGAGCCGCCGAAAATTACCGCAACGTACTCTTCAGGGAACACGCTCGAAATAACTTTCTTTATCGCCTCGTTGGTCGCGGGCGAATACGCGCTCGTCTTCAGAACAACCGTGTTACCGGCTGCGACCGCCGCGATTACGGGATCTATCGAAAGCAGAAAGGGATAATTCCACGGGTTCATAACGAGTACCGTTCCGTAAGGCGAGGGCAGACGGTAGCTCTTGGACGCGAACTGCGCCAGAGGCGTTTTCACCTTTTTGGGCGAAGCGTATTTTTTTATATGCTTTATCATATGGGTAAGCTCGCTTAAAGCAAGCCCCGTTTCGCACATATAACTTTCGCTTTCGCTCTTACCCAAATCTTTTTTAAGCCCCGCGTGAATTTCTTCAAGGTTATCCCTGATTGCCGCGTAAAGCTTTTTGAGGTATAAAAGTCTGAATTTTACGTTAAGCGTTTTGCCGCTCTTAAAAAACTCTTTCTGTTTTGCAACTATCTCCGAAATTTCAGTCTGCATAAATTCCTGCCTTTAAATATATTTCTTTCAGCTTGTCTTTGCTCCACAGCACGGGTACGGGGTACAGAGGGTTAGCCTCCTTTTCCGCGTGCGAGGCAAGCTCTCCGATATGTTCTTTTTTAATAAAATCAAACTGCGCCGGAATACCGAACTTTTTATTCATTTCCTCTATCTTCGAAATAATTGTTTCCGCCGCCTCGCCTGCCGGAGTTTCCTTCGTGGCAAGGTCGCAGTAAATTGCAATTTGTTTAAGTTTTTTATGCGCTGCTTTGCCGTATTCCCTTAAAACTATTGGCAGCAGAACCGCGTTTGCAAGTCCGTGCGGAGTGTCGTACTTTCCGCCCAGCGAGTGCGCCACGGCGTGAACGTAGCCGACGTACGCCTTTGAAAACGCTCTGCCCGCTTTGTGCGCGGCAATAAGCATATTCCTTCTCGCTTCGCGCGTCTTGTCGAAATACGAAGCTTCGAGATTTTCAAAAATCATTTTAATAGCTTCGAGCGCGTCAGTCCTCGTGGATCTGTTTCCGCTCTTGCCGATATACGCCTCTATCGCGTGGGTCAGCGCGTCCATACCTGTTGTCGAAACAACCTTGGGCGGCAGGGTCATTGTGACCTCTTCGTCTAAAACGGCGTACTTCGGAATAAGGGGGAAATCGTTGATTGCGTATTTATACCGCGTCTTGCCGTCCACGATAACGCACGCGAGAGTGGTCTCGCTGCCCGTTCCGGCAGTCGTTGGAATTGCGTATAAAAGGGGTATTTTTTTGCCCACCTTTAAAATTCCGCGCAGCTTTGCAAGCGGTTTTTTAGTCGCGATAATCGCGCCCACGCCCTTTGCGCAGTCTATGGGCGAGCCGCCTCCGAAAGCTATCAGACAGTCGCAGCCGTTCTCCTTATAAACCTTTACCGCGTCCTCCGCGTTGTCGGTCGTGGGGTTTGCAACGACGTCCGAAAATACGAGGTATTCAAACCCTTCCTCTGTAAGCTTTTGTTCAAGCCCTGCGCAAAGCCCTAAACCGTATATCGTTTTATCGGTCACGATAAGCGGTTTTTTCTTTCCGTTTTCTTTAAGAGAATTCGGGATATCATCTGTTTTCGAAATAATTTTCGGGTCCCTGTAGGGCAGAACGGGCAGAGCGATTTTTAAAACGGTCTGAAAAATTCTGCAATACGCCGCCTTGAANGGGTTGACCCCTTTTACCTTGTTTTTCATTAAAAACTCCTTTANGCCGCAACCGTAAGNTTGCCCGNTTTAAACGAGTAAGCGTANGTTGCGCCGGGCTTGTCGTAATTTTCGTTTGCGACCCAGCGCACGGTTTTATCGGTAAGGTTGAAAACAACGCTGTGTACGGTTACGCCGCCCGCCTTTCTTCTTCCTACTTCGGACAAAATGTTCATCGCGGCTTTCTCGTCCGCAACCCTGCCGGCGCCCTCTTGCAGGCGGTCATGAATAAGATTATATCTGTCCCAGCCGAATTTATCCGCGTCGCTTTCGTAATAACTGTCGTGACCGTTCACTATAAAGTTTGTTATCCACTGATAATCAAATTCGGCGCCGTCGCGGAGACCGGTATACATATTGTCGGTGTTATACAAAACTTTGAGAGTACGCGCCGAGCCGTCGTTATCCGTCTTGTCGGTTGCATTTTCTGCCGGAAGCCATTCCAGAATGGCGCTCTTGCCGGTAGCGTCCGCTATCATATAGTGGAACGAGGATTTAGCCGAGTCGTGCAGGTTGTAGCCTTTAATAAGCTCCACCGCCTCGTCAACCGTCGCGCAGTAGTCCAAAATCATTCTCTGCATGGTGGTCGAAGTGAAGTTCGGCTTGTTTTCGTCCTTCTGGTCGGTTGCGACCGTGCCGCTGCTGCTGACGCTTGTATCGTCGCCCTGATAGGACATAAATATCGCGCAGCTCAAACCCTTTTCGTTCATACCGTCAAGGGGCGTGTAGGGCGCGGCGAAGCAGGTNATTTTGTCCATAAGTCCGCCCAGATCTTTTTNNGTGTCNATGCCTATNTANTTCATATCCACGGTAGAAAANGACTTGTATCTGCCNTTGCCCGGGTTGTTGCATATNGTTATGCAGACGTTCGTTTTGTCAAAGTCGTAGTTGCGCGCAAACAGTATATCGNTTTCGGGCGTCTTTGCAGTGAACGCCNNGCAGTTTACNTCCGACTCGCCTATATCCACNTTCATCATGCNCTTTCGTAATGTTGNTGNTGNTANAGTTAATAAGCTCGCTGTCGGACGAAGCGCCGCCGCGCTTTACGAATTTATCCAGGTAGAAACCGCCCTTGACCTTCATACTATAAACCGAGCCTTCGTCGTTTTCGTCGTTTCTCGCCTGCAGGTGCTGAATGCTTGAAACGGTCGAAATTACTTCGCCCCAAAGGCAGCCCACCGTAATACCCAGTACTGCCGCGATAAGGATAATCACCGCAAGGGTAATACTTAAAGCCCTGAACCACAGCTTTTTCCAAAGTTCCTTCAATTTTGTCATTTTATATTTACTCCTTGAAAAGTTTTCTATTTATTCGCAAAGAACGAAACAACTACCCCGTTGGGGCCCACGTGCGTACCTATCGTACAGCCCACGGTGTGAATAGGAATATTCTCCGACTTACCCTTCCAAAGCGCCTCGCTGTCGCGCAGATACTTTTTCAGATAGTCGTCGGTAAGTCCCGAATAGCCCAGCGCGTAGGGCATACCGAAGTCAATTCCGCCGCACTTTTCGATAAGCTGCATTAAGAGGTTGTTTCCCTTTTTTGAACCCATCGCCTTGCCAACGCATTTAACCTCGCCGCCTATTACCGAAACGACGGGCTTTATCGAAAGCAACTCGCCGGCAAACGCCGCCGCAGCCGATATGCGTCCGCCCTTTTTCAGATATTTTAGGGTGTCTAAAACAGCCAGAACCTGAATTTTTCGTTTCGCCCCGTTAAGCTCTTTTACTATCTCTTCCGCGGAAAGTTTGCCGGCGTTTACAAGCCTTAACGCGTAGTCGCATAAAATCCGCTCGCCTATGCAGGCGTTCAGACTGTCTACTACGAGGACTTTGCCGCCGAATTTTTTAGCCGCCTTTACGGCGCAGCCGTACGTTCCCGAAAGCTTTGAGGAAATGGTTATTGCAATAACGCTGTCGCCGTCTGCGGTCAGCTCCCCGAACTTTTCCTCCCACCTGAACTCGTTTATCTGACTCGTTTTGGGCAGGTCCGCGCTTTCAATGAGTTTTTCGTAAAATTCCCTGTGCTGCAAGTTCACGCCGTCAAGATACTCTTCGTCGCCTATGCGCACTTGTATAGGAATACATATTACGCCCAGCTCTTCCGCTTCGGCCCGGGTTATATCCGCAGCAGAGTCCACTAACAGTTTAATCATGTTCACTCCATTGCCTCGTAGTATTTTTTCAGGTTTTCCGCAATCGATTGAAGCGACTTATAGAAAAATTTTCTCTCTTCTTCGGACATATCCGCGCTGCCGCCCTTCACCGCTCTTTCCGCTTTTTCGGAAATAGCTTCCGCAACCTTCAAGCCTTCGCCGGTCAGCTTTACGGGCGCGTTGTAGGTTTTGGAGTCGTACTCTATATACCCCTTTTCTTTCAGCACTTTTAAAGCGCGCGAAATTGCCGCCTTGTCCTCGAAGGTAAGACGCATAAGCTCGCTCGCGGTAAGGCCGCTTTCGTTTTCGCGCAGGTAGTAAATGCACATAACGTGAATACACTGCAAGCCGTACTCGCGCATTTCGCGGTGCTTGATTTTCTGCACCAGTTTATTGATTTTTAAAATGGTAATCGTAAAAGTTTCAAATATTTTTTCCATAATTTTCCTTCACCGTTGATTTGTCAACGAGTTATATAATAACCGATTATAAATGCGATGTCAATCAAAACAGTTGACAAATCAACAGGTTATTTAAAAATATCCCCTGACGGTAACCGTCAGGGGATATTTATGTTTGATTAGCGTTTAGCTTGTTTACGATAACGCAATTAAGATACGCGACAGACAATGTCTGTAAACGGAACGTTTATCAGTAATCGATATTATCGTAGAAACCGTCTACATCCGAAAAATCGTTTCTCTCTTCCCTTGCGCCGTCACGCTCTCTGCGCACGGGCTTTTGGGTTGTGTCAACCGTCGTGGTCGTGGTTATAACCGCGTCGGAAGGATACTGCGCCAGAACGGGCTGCGAAACGTTTTCCTCTACGGTGTTAACCGCAGGCTGTTCGGTAGCCATTCCCTTCTGCGACATAAGCTTTGCAAACGCCGCAATCAGCGCGTCGCCCAGGAGCTCGGCGTTCATACCCTCGTTGCCGAAGGGAAGCCTCTGTTTCTGTTCGTAAGCCGGATATCCGCGTGAGGCAAGCCTTGCCATTTCAAGCTCGGTCTTCATTGCGGAAAGTTCCTTATTCGCCTGCTGCTCGGCGCGTATCAGCGCAAGCTGCATTTTTATCTCGCCCAGACTGTCAGCCGAAACTGACTGGCCGCCATGCGAATAAGGCTGTAACGATTGCGCAGGTTGCGAAGGCATTGCCTGTACGGCCGCAAGTTTTGCGCGCATTTCCGCAAGCTCGGCTTCAAGTCTCTGCATTGCCGAATTATCCGCCTGCTGAACGGGCGCCTGCTGCGCGGGTGTAGGCATTGCCTGCTGCTGCATTGCCATGGAAGCCATACCGGCGCCTGCCATGCCTGCCTGCGCGCGGATCTTTTCGAGTTCGGCTTCCTGCCTTGCTCTTGCAAGCTCGCGCTCGGCTTCAAGACGCTCCTGCTGCATTCTGCGCTCTTCTTCGCGGCGGGCTTTCGCCTCTTCGCGCTGTTCCTTGGTCTTTCTGCGTTTTATGCATACCGCAATTATTATGATAAGCAGTATCAGCACCGCCAGCGCGATTAAAAGCCAAGCCCACATAGGAAGTNCCAGCATCGTCTTGGATGCGAACTCTTTTACGTTGTTCATAAGAGCCGCCGCGCCGCTTTCAGGTACCGTATNTGTTACNGCCGCGCTTGAAAGTTTAACNGTATCGTCGTTTGCAAACGTGAAGTTATTGCTGTCGTCGCCGTTTTCGCCTGCGCCGAGAACCGCGCTGACGTAATAGGACCTGCCGCCCTTAAACACGACTTCCTCGTCGGACAGAGGGGTCGTTGCGGCTTCGTCCGCGTAGTACGCAACGCCGATTTTAAGCGAGCCGTCGGTGATAAGCGTTCTTGCCCACTCGGGCAGTTTGCTCGCGTTAATCTTCGCGCCGTTCTTGCAGCTCAAATCGAGTATATCGGTACCCAGCTTGTAGGGCGCAATTTTCCAGTTGTAGGAAGCCACCGCGCCGTCAACCGTAACGCTCTGCGAAACCGCGTCGTCCGCAAGGCTGAATTTAACTACCGCCTTGGTGGTAACGCCGCCGCTCTCCGCAGGCTGCTTCCATTTATAGTTTGCGTTGATAATTTCAAGGGTCGCGGTGTAAGGACCTACGTTTATCGCGTTGATGGGATAGCTTACCGCCTTGATTATTTCGCCGTCGAGATACTGCTGGTACTTGCCGTCCAGGTACTCTTCGAATTTAATCTGTTCGCCCTTGAACTCTATCTTCTTGATAATTTCGGGAACGTCGATTTCCTTCTGGGTAACTTCGATAAGGAACGAATACGTATCCAGCGAGTACGAAACGTCGCCGTCCTCGGTCATTCTGATTTCTACTACGTATTTGCCCGCGTTGAGGTCTGAAAGCTTATACTCGCCCAGCTTGCCCAGCTCGGTCAGATTTGAAATCTTGTCAACGTCCTCGCAGTCGTGGATATAAACTTCGTAGTTGCCCGAAGCCGAAACCTGCGCGCCGCCGTCCTTTTCAACGACTTTGACCGCAAAGTCGACTTCCGAATAGACGAGCGAACTCTCTTCAAGCGTCGCTTTCGCGCGCGTTCTGTTGTCGCCGATGCTGAACGAAGCGACTTCGGTCGTTCCTTCGAGTTTATACTTACTGTCCATTCCGTCTTTCAGAACGACGTTCACTTTTACCTGAATCTGTCCGCCTGCGTCGTCCGCAAGTTCGTACAGTTCAACGAGTCCGTCAACGCCCTTGTACTCGGTGCCGTTGTAGGTGTAAACGTAGTCGAGAATTTCGTTCAGATCGAGTTTATCGTCATCCGCCTTTGCGACGGGCGTCTTGTACTTTTTGCCGTCCTTCGAAAGGTCGCCCTTGGGCATATTTACAATTTTCACCGTCTTGGGGGTAATTACCCAGGACAGAACCACGGGGTCGGGCTGATCGAAGTTTGTATCGGTGAGCGTGAACGAAAGGGTCGTAATCACGCGGTTTCCTTCTGCGGTGATTTCCTTCGAGCTGTTTCCGTCAAGCTCGTCAATCTCCGTGCCGTCGGGCATAGTGCCGTCTTTCACAAGCACGANAATCATAGTGCCGTCGGCNTAGTCCNCTTCGTANACGGGAATTGCATTGCCTTCGCTGTCCGTGAAAGGATAATCTGTAGTATTNGGCGCGCCCATATCGACNGGCGTTCCGCTTGCGCCGACTTTATACTGCCATTTAATTTTGGAAGTATCAACCGTACCGTTCTTTATGGTAACGGTAATNGTTGCCGTACCCTTCTGCGAGNCGCCGCCGTACTTTTCGTCGTCGTCGAACAGATGGTCGCCGTCCGTTTTCAGCGCGTAGCATACCGTATAAGTATCGGGNGTCGAAAGGTCGGTAACAACCTGACCCTTGCTGTTGGTAATTTTAATACCGTTCGTAAAGCCGTCGCGCGTGTCGGTGTCGGGCTGCATATAGTTGTACTCGGTGGGAATCTGGGGCGCGGGTATCGTGTAAACGTTTGCCGCTCCGTCCTTCAACGCGTACTTAATTTCAACCTGCGAGCCGTCATCATTGAACAGAGCCGTTGCGGGGTCGTCGCCTTTAACGATACTCCAGACGAGTCCGCTCGTATCCGCGCCGCCCGCGTCGATTTTGAACTGCTGCGAGTTTTTGTCGGTGTTCACGGTATAGTTATCGTTCACCGCGCTGTAANCGTTTTCGNNCTTTGNAATNANTTCANCCTTCGCCGTGTAGTTGCCCGAAGCTAAATCTTTGATATCGATGCTCGTTCCGCTTACGGGTACGGGGCNGCCGCCNGTNTTGGTGTANGTGAAGATATACGCGGGAGTCTCGCCCGAAACCGGACCTGCGGTAGTTGATTCCGCATAGCTCAAAGTTCCTGTACTTGCAGGGTCGAAGTCCCACTTCCAGTTGGTGTCGCCCGAGGCGGTGAAAGTGAATTCAAGCGATTTCTGCTTAATTTCGATATCTATCGTCTTGTTTGAAACGCTCTTTGTTTCGTCATTCCAGGTATACTTGTCGCTGTTTAAAACGAAAGTGATTTTGCACTTGCCTGCGTTCGTCGCGGTGACGCTCTTCTGGTCCTCGGACAGCGTAAAGTTTGTNGTGTNCGNAAGAGTAACCGATTTAACCGCGTCCGAAGTATAGGTCAGCGTAAAGGTGTGACTGTCGCCGTCGTAAGTGTATTCCTTTTTGTCGACGGTGGGAACGTTCGCGCTGCCCTTGCCGACCGTCAGCGTACCGTCTTTAAATTCTATATCGTAGTTGTCCGATTCATATCCGCTAGGCGTTATTTTGTAAGTGCCTGCGGGGCTTGTCGTGGAGTAAATCGTTCCGCCGCTATTCTTACAGGTAAACGCAAGCGTGCCTGTAAGTACCCCCTCCGTTTCGCCGTTCACAAAGCCACTGTACGTTACTTCGTGTTCGGGTTCGGCTTCGCCGTAGCCTATCGACTCGTCTTTCGCCGTAACCGTCAGTTTAGCTTTTTTAATTTCATAACTGCCCGTAACGGNNTCGTCGNNANCCGCNCACTTAAACCTGCTTGCGNTNTCCGTGCTTTTNAGCGTAACTTTAATATCGTCCTTGTCGTACTCGTCCGCGTTTATAAGGTCGGTCGGGTAAGTCACGGTATAGTCCGTACCTGCGGTAGTATCAAGCTTGGTACCCGCAAAGCCCGCGGGGTAATTAAATTTTACCGTCGCGTTATTCTGCGCCTGTCCGTTATAGGTCTTGCTGCCGCTTATCGTTGCGGTAATTGTCGCCTGGCTGATTGTGTAAGCCGCGGTATTAATCGTGATTTTATAGTTATTAACCGTCGGTTGAACTTTACCCTTAACGGTGTATGAACCCAAATCAGACGTGTTTGTCGCGTCGGTTGAAGGTGTCACTAACGAAGTTACCGGCATTGAAGCGTCCGCGCTTGCAAGCGGGGTTGAGGGATTAACTTCCGCCTCNAANGCTGCAAGAGCGCAGCCGTATTCGCTGGTCGCATCTTTGAGANTTACTGTAATTTCCCTGGGCTGAATATTTACCGTAAACGGAGGCAANCCAATCGCACACGTAACGCTTGCTGAGACGGTAGGCTTATAAGAGCTGGGAACAGTACTGAGGTTAGGTAAAAATGAATAATAACCGGCGTTGCTTACGCTTGTAAACGCAGTGGTACTGTTGTTGAACGCCGCATAGGCAGTTGAAGTGGTTGCGCCGCCTGACTGCCAGTCGAATAACGTTGCTCCGTCGGCGTTCGCTATTGTACGGACAGCGACAAGCTCGCTTCCGTAGGTTAAAGTCAAATCGCCGCCGCTTTCTACCGTTTCCCAGTCAGTACTGGTGTCAAGCTTATACTGCCACGTTGCATCAAGTATCGCCGTTTTGGAATTTGAAGTAAGTATTTGCCACTCGGCTCCGCCCTGGGCTATTCGTTTTGACGGGTCATCACTGAATACAAACGCTGCGGTATAGCTTGTATAAGTATAACCGTTTGTTTTACCCGTAGCGCCCGTAGTAAGTTTACCGTTGTTGCCAATTCCTGTGGTAATACCTATATAAGCCGAACCTTTTTCTGTCGTAAGGTCGCCCGTTATTGTTAACAATTTCGTAGTGACTCTGAGGTTAGCTTGGTCGCCGTTGGTAAAGTTATCGTAAATTTTTACTGGTCCGCCTATTGATACACTGCTGCTTGCGCCAGGATTCAAGGCACATCCCGTAGCTTGAGTATTCTGGGTAATAACACCGCCGTTCAATATAATTTTGGTGTTATCCATCAAACATATTCCGCCTTCGTAGCTAGCGGCATCGTTATAACTTATTTCACCGCCGGTTACAGTGAGTTCCGACTTCTCCGACATAAACACACCGCCGCCGTTATTAGCGCTATGATTGTCGGTAATAGTGCCGCCGGTGATTATTAAGGATACATTCTTATCTAGCCTTACACCGCCGCCGCCGTTAGTTGATCCTGTACCGTTCGCATAGTTACCGGAAATTAAGCCGCCGTTTATCTCGTGTATTTCCGAAGTACCTTCAATTTCTACACCGCCGCCGTTACGGTCTGCTATATTGTTAGTAACGGAGCCGCCGTTCATAACGAACTTACCATCGAGTACGTAAACACCGGCAGCGCAATCGCCTTTGTTTCCCGTAATATTGCCGCCGTTTATAGTTAACTCGCCGCCGTTCATCATTATTCCGCCGCCGTAATCCTCTTCGGGCTTTTCAGAATGCCAGTTATCTTTTTCTGCCGTATAGCCGCCCGTAATATTGCCGCCGCCCGCGCTGTCCTCTAATGTAAGTTTACCTCCGCCAACGTACAAATTGCTGCCCAGCTGGGTATAGTCGTTAAGCTGGCGGTTAATTGTGTGACCGTTTAAATCAAGCACTATATCCGCGCCATCGGGAATGCAAATTCTGCCGTATGAAAATCCGTCGCCGGTGCCGAAGGGGTGGCTTGCATCGTCGGTGGGAGCTAACCAGTCTGCGTCTAAAATAAAGTAAACCTGCTTGCCCAGCGTTTTGCTGTTACTTACCGCGTTGTTCCAGGCGTCCGCAAAATTTTCGCCTACCACAAAGCGCAGCGAGGTGGTGTCCTGCTGCTGTTCGGTTGAAGAAACTTCTTCCGCGGTAAGCGTTTTATTGAAAGTTTTATCGTCGGAGTTATTCAGCGGAACCGCGCACGCGGAGAACATCAATGATGCCGCCATCGCAAACGAAGCTACCGCCGTTCCGAGCGCCGCTATTCTCTTTTTAAATTTTGTGTTTTTGGTGCTTTGCATACCCTCATCCTCCTGCTACTCCTTTTCCGGAGTAACAAAAAAAGTGTGTCCCCATAAAAGACACACTCTGCTATGTAGTATATCTTTTAAGGTTACCACACCATTTACAATTTCTGCCCTTTTCAATACAAAGCTTAATTCGAGTACAAAAGCAAATCGCTTAGCAAAGTCATTGATTATATAGCAAATAATTTTTAAAGATATACAAAGCCGCTATGACTTTGTTATATAATTAAATCTTTTGCTTGTCTTTGCTTTTTTCCTAAATCGCATCAAGCTTTGTTTTTCGGGCAAAAAAATTGCATAAAAAACGGGCAATATTAAATTGTAAATAATGTGGTATGCGTATTTTAACATATTCCGTCAAAATTTTCAAGATATTTTTTAAAAAAATAAAAACTTGTGGTTGCCAATTACTCCCACCACAAGGTATTGTGTCCGGAAATGCCGGATTCGTATAATTTTCGTGTTTTTTCTTGATTTTTCTCCTTAAAAACGCATAAAAAAGGCGCCGCG
>WFLX010168192.1_pt1 | contig 16821 bp, 12 predicted proteins | sample 4967041 | NCBI WGS metagenome assembly WFLX01 (sample SAMN12857096, study PRJNA449069) | gut metagenome | isolation source: stool from male and female vole | host: Microtus ochrogaster | place: USA:Florida | collected 2017 | reverse complement strand
GTGTCGCCTCAAGCCGCAGCACACTCGTGCCTTCTCGGCCCGACGCCTCGGGCCTCGGCGCCCGTCTCTTTCAGCAACACAAAACACAGCGTTGGGCTATACAAAACATCGTCTTGCTTTATACAAAGCACTGTCTTGGGCTATGTAAAGCGTTGACGTGAACCACATAACGCATTGCGTTGGTCCGCGGCCCCGGGCCGCATCTCTCCCCACAATACACGGCGTTGCCCGCCTTTCGCCATTGACGAAAGGCGGGCAACGCCGTAATGGAAAAGCTCAGAACAGCCGCTGAGCGAACATCGTCAGATAGACACGCCAGTTGCGCCAGATGTGGCCGCCCTCGCTCTCATAGTACTCGTAGGGGTATGACATCTTGTCCAGGTAGCGACGCAGCGCCACGTTCTGCTCGAAAAGGAAGTCCGTCTTGCCGATGGCTATCCAGTAGAGGCGCGGTTTGGCCGCGAAGAGCGCCTTCATCTGCTCCACGGCCTGCGGATTCTCCGCCAGCTGTTCGTCGATAGGCCTATTGTCGCCCATGCCCATGCGAACGGCCGCCGAGAANAGACCAAGGTAGCCGAACGTGCCGGGATGCCGGAGGCTGATGGTGAACGTGTGGAACCCGCCCATCGACAGACCGCAGAGAGCCGTGTTGGCCGCCCCCTTCTTAATCTTATAATGCGACTTCACGTAAGCCATAATGTCGGGAAAACTCTCCTGATACGTCCGCTCCGGACGGCCCTTCCTCACCAACCCCGTCTCGAGAGGCGAGGCATCGTCCGACGCATTCCCATTGGGCATGACCACAATCATGGGCTTCGCCTTGCCCTCGGCAATCAGATTGTCCATGATTTGCGCCGTGCGGCCCAGCGTCAGCCAAGCCTCCTCATCGCCTCCTGCGCCGTGCAAAAGGTAAAGCACCGGGTAGGCCTTGCCCTTGTCGTAGCCCGGCGGCGTGTAGATGCTCATGCGGCGCTTCATGCCCAGCGTCGGGCTGTCGTACCACACATGGGCCACATCGCCGTGCTCCACATCGTGATTCCCGTAGAGATAGCCGCAGTCGCCCTTCTCCCTGCTGATAATGAAAGTGCTCATGAACGAGCGCACGTCGCGGCTGCGCTCAATGTTGCCGGCATCCTGCGCCTCCGCGCCATCCACGTAGAAACGATAGCTGTAGAGCTCCGGCTCCAGCACCCCCGTGGTGTAAGTCCACAGGCCGTTCTCCTGCTTCATCTCGGCCCGGCCCTTCTCCACACAGTCGCCCGCCACCGTCACCTTATGCGCCTCGGGAGCCTTCAGGCGGAAAGTAACGGTGCCGTCCGCATTCAACCCGGGCGAACGCGTGTCGTGTCTCTCGAAAATAGCCTGTTGAGCCTCGGCAGCGAAAGCCGACAGAGCCATCGCCGCCAGTAAGAACATCCTTTTCATTTGCAGTTTCAATAAGTTTTAAGGTAAACAATGATGTTGTCATCACAAAAGTATGCTTTTTTCACAAAGAAACTTTCTAATTTGCAAAAAAAAGCGTTACTTTGTGCCAAAGAACACTTAAAACCGACACATGAGGCACGTATTCCTTCCCATCATACTCTTGTTCCTCTCTCTCCTGNACGTATCGGGCAGTCGCCTGACAGGCTTTCGCGCCGGCCGCATGGCAGAACCCTCCGGCATCACCCGCACCACGCAGTTCACATGGCAGACTGTCAGCAGCAAGCCCAACACCCGACAAACAGCCTACCGCATACGTGTGGCAGACTCCATGGACGCGTTGAAGACAGGCAAACGACTGCTCTGGGACAGCGGAAAGGTGGCCTCCGACGCCAGTCTCGCCGTGGCCTATCAAGGCAGACGCCTGCCCTACGCCGGCACCGTGTACTGGCAAGTGGAAGTGTGGCTCACCACAGGCGAGCACCTCGTAGGCAAAGTGCAGCACTTCCTGACAGGCATCAAACAGTTCGACCACGAGGCNCAGTGGATAGNGGCCGACGACGCCGACCGCATCATCATAGNCAAAGACAACAGCCGCGACCTTCCGGCACGCTATCTGCGCCGGCACTTCAGCGTCAGCGCCAAAGTGCGCCGCGCCGTGCTCTACATAAGCGGCATGGGCTACACAAGCACCTACATCAACGGAAAGCCCGTCACACAGGACATCTTCGGCACACTGCAGACCGACTACACACGCACCGTCTATTACAACACCTACGACGTAACCTCACTCGTCCGCCGCGGCGACAACGCCATCGCCTCAGTGCTGGGCAACGGCTATGTACTCGGATTCAATCCCGGTTGCACATCCTACGGCCTGCCACGCCTGAAGGCACAGCTGGTAGTGATGACCGATGCCGACACCATAACCGTAGTGACGGACACAGACTGGAAGGTAACGACCGAAGGCCCCATACAGCGCAACCACCTCTACAACGGCGAACGCTATGAAGCAGCCCGCGACATGACAGGCTGGACAACGGCCGCCTTCGATGACAGCAAATGGCAACAGGCCANGCAGTTGNCNGCTCCCACAGGCACCGTNCAGCCGCAGCCTGCACCCGGCATGCGCATCCAGAAAAAGCTCAACGCAAGAAGCATACACCGCACTGCCGACGGACGTCTCATCATCGACATGGGACAAAACATGGTGGGGCAACTCCGAGTGCGCCTTACAGGCAAAGCCGGTGAACCCGTCACCATACGCCATGCAGANCTGCTCAACCCCCACAACCCCNAACAGCTGCTCGTCGATAACCTCCGAACAGCTCAATGTACCAACGTCTATGTCCCCGCCGCCGACGGCACATTCACCTATCAGCCGCAACTCGTCTATCAAGGCTTCCGCTATGTCGAAATAACCGGTGCGACGCAAACACCTGCCGCCGCCGACATCGTGGGCTGTGTCCTCTATGACCAGATGGCGGACCAAGGCACCTTCTGGTGCGACAACGACCTGCTCAACCAACTTCACAAGAATGCCTATTGGGGCATCATCGGCAACTATCACGGCATGCCCACCGACTGCCCGCAACGCGACGAGCGCATGNGCTGGACAGGCGACCGCACCATGGGCTGCTGGGGAGAAAACCTCCTGCTCGACAACGGCGCNCTCTACTACAAATGGCTTGCCGACGTCTTCGACACACAGGATGATGACGGACTCATAGCCGATGTTGCGCCGGCCTACTGGGTGGTCCGCGAAAAGGACGTAGCCTGGGAAGCCCTTGCCGTCTATGCAACCTATATGCTCTACCGGCGCTATGGCGACCTGAACGCAGTCCTCAAATACTATCCCGCCCTGCAGCGCTATGTGCGCTACCTTGACCGTCATCTGGACGACGGCATCGTGCCCACCAACCAATGGGGCGACTGGTGCATGCCNCCCGAACGTNCNGACCTAATACACAGTCAGGACCCCGCACGCAAANCCGACGGCAAGCTNANTTCAACAGCCATGTACTACAGCATGCTCACCATGATGGGCNAAATGGCCATNAAGATAGGCNTCAATGCCGACATGCTTGANTACGACAGAAAGCAAGCTCTGCTGCGAGAAGCATACAACCGCCACTTCTACAATGCCGAGAAGGGATGCTACGACAACAACACTGTCACGGCCAACCTGCTTTCCCTTGTCTTTGGTCTCGTGCCTGATGGAGAAGAGGAACGCGTCTTGCAGCATATCATCGACGTGACGCAAAACACGTTCGACAGCCACGTCAGCTGTGGCGTGCTTGGCGTTCAACATCTGATGACAGCCCTGACGCGCCGTGGACAGCTTCCTCTCGCCATGCGCATCATCCAGCAACGCGACTATCCCAGTTACGGCTANATGATAGACAACGGAGCCACCACTATATGGGAANTGTGGAACGGCAACACCGCCGACCCGGCCATGAACAGTGGCAACCACGTCATGCTCCTCGGCGACCTCCTGCTGTGGTACTATGAGGACTTGGCTGGCATCAGCCAAAGCGAGACAAGTCTTGGCTACAAAGAGTTGGACATGTCTATCAGCATGCCTGAAGACATAAAACACGTCCGTGCCTCACACGCCACACCCTATGGCACCGTTAAGAGTGAGTGGCAGCGCACGGACGAGGGCCTCACATGGAAAGTGGAGATTCCGGCCAACACCACAGCCCGCATCCACATCCCTCACGGCTACACCATCGAGGGNATGTACAGTCTGCGTTGGGCAAGCGCCGAGCTTGAGGGCGATGATATCTGTCTCTGCGTGGGCTCCGGAGCCTACACCATCAAGGCTACCAAAGTGTTTGTGCCGCAGGAGACCATACTCCGCCGTATGACCAAGGCTGCACTGTGGGCGCCCAAGAAACTCATGAGGCTTAACTAAATCTACGGCTATGATACAAAACGACTTGCAGCGTTTACGCTGGAAAATCCTTGATGAAGCGCTCCGCGACCCTGTGACAGAGTACTTCATGGGAGAACGCACGAAGACGAACGAGACGGGCAACACACGCAGTTTGATTCATTATGTCAACACGCGCCTGAAGGCTATCAACCGCGAGTTCAGTTGCAGCAAGCGCATGTTGCAGAACGATGTGGCCTATTTCGAGAAAAAGGGCGCACGGNTGGAGCCGCGTTTCCGCCGCGGCCACAAGCGCATTCTCCGCTACATCAATCTGGAGTGGAAGAACCCCTTGGTCAAGGCGGCTCCTTTCCTTAACTACGGCGACACTCCTGCTAAGCCGCCTCAGACTCCCGCACTGCCCGATGGTCCGCTGACAGCAGTGACCCTGCGCATCAGTCAGGACGAGGACGCCATCCGGCAACAGCTCGGCAATCCCACGCTCTTGCAACGCAGCACCGAAACAAAGGCCGGCACTGTCACCATTCAAGTGGAGCTTCCCATGAGCGAAGCTCTGGAGGGCGTTCTCTTGAGTTTCGGCGTGCGTCTCGAAGTGTTGGCGCCCGACAACTTGCGCGAGGCCATACGTCAGACGGTCAATACCTTGCAGAAAGCGTACAAGAAGGACAGCGTTGCACCCAAGAACACCGTTCAAGGCGACTTGTTCGAGGGACTGTTTTGAGACGACTGCAACGCACGATACACACAGCAGTTCCCTGCTCTGCCGTGCCGGACACCGCAAAGCATACAGAAAGTGGGACACGGCATGAACCATAGACAAAACGAACCATGGCTGGCATAAGAAACAGTTATTATTAACCATTATAAATCTACATCAACTATGAATCTAAAGAAAACCCTGCTTGTGGCAGCCGCGTTGCTGCTCACAGTCGGTAGCAGTGTGAAGGCAGCAGATTTGCCTCGTAGCGAGTACCCACGTCCGCAGTTTGAACGCAAGGCTTGGGTGAACCTCAACGGCACCTGGACGTTTGANTATGACTTCGGCATGAGCGGCCTTGACCGCCGCTTCAACGAAAGCAAAGGTTTCGACCGAAAGATTACCGTGCCCTTCTGTCCTGAGAGCAAGCTGTCGGGCGTAGGCAGCACAGACTTCATCAATTGNCTTTGGTATCACCGCACGCTTAGCATCCCTGCCGACTGGAAGGGGCAGCAAGTCATACTGCACTTCGGTGCCGTGGACTACGAGACAAGCATCTGGCTCGATGGCCGACAGATATTCGACCACTTCGGCGGTAGCAGCAGCTTCGAGGTAGATATCACGCCTTACGTCACCCCAGGTCAGGACGCACAGTTAGTACTCCGCGTCAAGGATGACTTGCGTAGCGGCATGCAGACAGGTGGCAAACAGTGCACCCACTTCTACAGCGGCGGTTGCAGCTACACCCGCGTCACAGGCATCTGGCAGACGGTATGGATGGAGGCGGTGCATCCTCAGGGCCTGAAGCGCATCACAACTGTGCCCGATCTCGACCAGTCGCAGTTCGTCGTGCGCCCCGAGTTCTATGCCCTCACTGCCGGCAACACTCTCACCGTGCAGGTTCTCGATGGCCAGAAGGTAGTCAGTCAGAAGACGGTTCCCGCGCAGGATGGTATCAGCATCGTCTTGCCGGTCAAGAAGCCAAAACTCTGGACTCCTGAGACTCCTAACCTCTATGACATGCTTCTCGTTGTGAAGGACAAGAATGGCAACGTGCTCGACGAAGTAAGTTCCTATACAGGCATGCGCAAGGTACACTGTGCCGATGGTTACTTCTACCTCAACAATAAGCCTTACTTCCAGCGTCTTGTGCTCGATCAGGGCTATTATCCCGACGGTATCTGGACGGCACCTTCCGACGATGCCCTGCGTCAGGACATCGAGATGGGCAAGGCTGTTGGCTTCAACGGCGCTCGTTTGCATCAGAAAGTCTTCGAGGAGCGCTACTACTACTGGGCTGACAAGCTGGGCTATATCACTTGGGGCGAAGAAGCTTCATGGGGAGTGAACATCAATAATCAGACGGCTACAGGCAATTTCCTGCGTGAATGGCAGGAGATAGTGACGCGCGACCGCAACCATCCCTCTCTTGTCACTTGGACACCTCTCAATGAGACTTGGGGCGCCAACAGTTGGACTTATGTCCGTTTCGTCCAGAATCTCTATGACATGACCAAGGCTATGGACCCCACCCGCCCCATCAACGATGCCAGCGGCGACGGCCACGTCAAGACCGACATCTGGGCAGTGCATGATTATGAGCGCGATTACAATAAGTTTGTGGCTAACCATACCTTCAAGGATGACAATACTCCTGCCTACCGCAACATGGGTAACAGCAAGATTCTGGCAGACTATGCCGGTCAGCCCTACATGGTTGATGAGTTCGGCGGCTTGGGCTGGATTCCCAAGGACGAGCGTGCCAACTCCTGGGGTTATGGAGCACAGATAGAGACAGAGGACGAGTTCTTCAAGATTCTTGAAACGGAGATTGATGCCATCAAGGCATGTCCCAAGATTGTTGGCTTCTGCTACACGCAGCTCACCGACGTAGAGCAGGAGAAGAACGGCGTATATTACTACGACCGACGTCCCAAGTTCGATGCGGCCAAGTGGAAAGCCATCTTTGAGAAGATACCCTCCGTCATAGAGTAAGTTCGGGCGGAACATGAAGGACCCGAAGCTGCCAACGCAGACATATGTCTGCGTTGGCACATGCTGACACACATTATTTAATATTATAAATAACATACAGTAATAAACAAATGAAAAAGACAATGTTTTTTGCTGCCTCTGTGGCAGCCATGCTTCTGGCCTCTTGCTGCGGCCAGAATGGTAAGTGTACATGCGAGTGCGATGCTTGCAAGAACTGCGTAGAAAAGCAGGACCCCAATGCTCCTGCCGACAGCGCAACGATTATCGACAACGAGCAGTACGACCTCGCACAGCTCAAGGTAGATGCCGACGGCTACTACATNCTCTTCGACGGCTCAAGCCTGGACGGCTGGCGTGGTTATGGTCAGGAGGCTGTGCCTACCAGNTGGGAGAACGANGGCGAGTGCATCCATCTCAAGGGTAGCGGCACCGGCGAGGCTCAGGTAGAAGGNGGCGGCGANCTCCTCTTCGCTCACAAGTTCAAGAACTTCACCTTCGAGTGCGAGTACAAGATAAGCAAGGGCGGCAACTCTGGCATTTTCTATCTGGCACAGGAGGCAAAGGGTAAGGACGGCAACTACCTGCCCATCTGGCAGAGCTGCTCAGAATATCAGGTGCTCGACAATGCCAATCACGAGGATGCCAACCAGGGTGTCAATGGTAACCGTCAGGCTGCATCGCTCTACGACATGATTCCTGCCGATCCTCAGAACGCCAAGCCTTACGGCGAATGGAACACTGTGAAGATTCGCGTCTTCAAGGGTTCTGTATGGCACTACCAGAATGGCGAAGAGGTTCTTGAGTATCACCTCTGGACTCCGAAATGGAAGGAAATGCTCGATGGCAGCAAGTTCTGCAAGGGCGGCGACTTCCCCGCAGCATACGACATGATGATTGTCGAGGGTCAGAAAGACGGTGGCTACATCGCCTTCCAGGACCATGGCGATGACGTATGGTATCGCAACGTGCGCATTAAGCTTGACGAGTAAGCGGCAGGCAAACATTGTCGGTATACAGAAGACGGGAGTCATTTGCAAATTTTCCACCGGATGGATAACGGTGTCTTCCGTCTTCTGAATACCGACTCTACTCTATATTTGGAAATCCTCCCCTCCCTTCTGCCTTATAGAGAACAAAGCAAGCGTAACCAATCTAAGGCTCCTCTGACTCTGATAACGCATCGTGTTCTTATGCAAGCGCATGTAAGAGGAATCTTGTCGAGGCACATGTGTCTTATGCAAGAAACCTTGGATGTCAAGACAAAGGCTTGATGTTGTGATGAGTTGTCATTCTGCCGGAGGCTGTGGCAAACAGAGCATCTTTTGTTTACAGACGCGGTGCAAGGGACGGGACAAGAAACGAAACGGGGAGCTGACACTGGTCAGCTCCCCGTTTCGTTTATCAGTTCTGCTTGATGCGGGCGCACCAGCCGCCGTTNCGCGCCATGTGTATGGGCAGGGTCGTGGTGCTGTTCACCTGACTTTCCTTCCGGATATAGTCCTGTGCGATGATGTGGGCATTGACACCATCAGCGAAGCACTCCATCTGGTAGGTCTTGCCTGCGGTCAGGAAATCGAGAGTAATCTGCAAATCGCGCGGTTTAGCATTGGTTACGCCGCCTATGAACCACTCGTCGCCCTTGCGCTTAGCAGTGATGATGTATTCGCCGGCTTCTGCCGTGAGGACGCGTGTCTCATCCCAGTTGACAGGGACACTTGTGAGGAAGTCGCGGCAATCGGGCCACTGATCGTATCGGCATGGGTTGTCCATGAGCATTTGCAAGTTGCTCTCGTAGAGAACGAAGACCGCCATGTTAAGCGCTTTCGTGCCAACTCCGGAGCAAATGGGGCGGCTGCCGCAGTGGCGTTCGGGCTGGTAGTTGAGCATGGAGCCGGGAGTGAAGTCCATAGGTCCGACGGCATTGCGGATGAAGGGCAGCCAGATGCTGTTCTCGGGTCGGCAGCTACCGTTGTACTCCATGCCGCGCACGCCCTCGTAGGTGAGCACGTTGGGATACTTGTAATCAAGACCGCTGGGATGGAAGGCTCCGTGGAAGTCAACGATGATGTGGTGCTTGGCGGCTTCTTTCGAGACGCGTTCGTAGAAGTTGACCATCCACTGGTCCTGACGGTCCATGAAGTCAATCTTCACGCCTTTGATGCCCCACTCCTCAAACTTCTGGAAAAGNTNCATGTGGTNTTCCANGGTGAGNCAAGNCANCCACACGANGATGCCTACGTTTTTCTGCTTGGCGTAGGCTATGAGTTCCGGCAGGTGCACCTCGGGGTTAGTACGGAAGGGGTCGCGTGTGTCGAGTGCCCATCCCTCGTCCATGAGGATGTATCCCACGCCGTTGCGTGCGGCGAAATCGACGAAATACTTATACGTATCGAGATTGATGCCGGAGCGGAACGTTACATCAGGCCCGTAAGGGATGCCGTTGAGCCAGTCCCAGCAAGTCTGTCCCACCTTAATCCAGTTGGTGTCGCCAATGACATTGGCGGGCGCCAGTCGTACAGGCATTGTGTTTTCGGCGAGTTGTCCGTCGCGTTGTGTGATGAGCATATAGCGCCAGGGAAAGGTGCGTGTGCCGGCGGTCTTGGCTATGTAGTCCGCCTCTTTGAGTATGCGCTGGCTGCGATCGGTCTCGTCCTCATATTCCAAGGGAGTCTTGGGGTGTATGCAGGAGAAGGCGTTACCGTCCTCTGCACGGAGGAAGGCACCGGGGTAGTCGAAGAGGTNGANCTCAGAGAGGAGAATCTTTTGCTTCTGTCCCATGATGAGGATGGGCAGNTCGCTCATGCGGTCGGTTNTCTGCCACGCGTTGCTTGCCANGATAGAGTNGTTCTCCTCGCNGGAAGTCTTGAANCCTTTGGGCTGCTGTAGCACGAGGTTAGCGGGNTCTGCGAGTTGCCAAGTGGCGTCTTCTTCCATCACCTCGATGTCGCCTTTCAGTGCGGTGACGAAGCGGTACGCCACGCCATCGTCATAGACGCGCCATTCCACTTTGTAGCCGCCTCCCATTGTGAGGGTGAGCAGGGTGTAGTTGTTGTCCACCCGGTTTGCTTTGAGCGGGTGTATGGGAGTGATGGTTTCGCTCACGTTTTGCACCTTTTTGCTCTTGAGGCTTGGCTTGATGCCGAGTTCGGTGTTGCGGAGCGTCATGCCGATGTGGCATTGTTTGAGGAGAGTTTCTCCGTGGCTTGTCACGTCGTAGTAGATGCGGTCGCCGATGGTGACTGCCAGCTGCACCTGTCCGTCGGGACTGGTTGCCGTGACGCTTTTCTGTGCTTGGACTGCAATGCCAACCATGAGCAGCATTGCCAGAGAAAGGATTTTTTTCATGTGAAAAGGAGTTAAGATTAAGGTAAATAAGGCAAAAGGGATGCATCATGAGCAGGTTGTGCGCGTGATGTATCCCTTTTTGTTTCGTTGTTTTGTGTGTTAGTGGCTTCTCTGCGTGATGCAGTTGCCGAATACTCATTTCCGCTGTTTTGCAAGCCGGCGTTTGCGTTGTCTGCGGCGGTAGTGAGTTTTACTTCTCGATGCTCAGGAGTTCGACGGTGAAGATGAGGCAGGAGAACGGCTTGATTTTTCCCTGTTCGCGGTCGCCGTATCCTATTTCATGTGGCACAACAATCTCCCACTTGCTGCCTACCGGCATCATGCAGAGCGCTTCCGTCCAGCCCGGTATGACCTGTCCTACGGGGAAAGTCGCAGGCTTGTTGCGCTTGTAGGAACTGTCGAACTCNGTGCCGTCAATGAGGTGTCCCTCGTAGTTGACCTTTACCTTGTCTTCCTTAGTGGGAATGTCGCCGGTGCCTTTCACGAGGATTTTGTACTGCAATCCGCTGGGTGTGACCTTTACGCTGTCCTTCTTGGCGTTCGCCTTGAGGAACTCTTCGCCGGCTATGCGGTAGTCGCCGTACTTCTTCTCCATGCTCGCGCGGTGGTAATAGTCCATTTGCTTTTTGACGAGCTTTTGTGTGCTGTCGGGCGAGATGNTTGCGTTTTCACCGGTGACGCCATCGAGGAAACCCTGTATGAAGAGAGCCTTGTTGAGCAAATCCACGCTGTCGTTCACCTGATTGTTGGCGTTGGGGAAGACCTGTTCCTCTACCTGTCGGCGGATTTCGATGCCTGCCAGACGTGCTTTCTCGCGTTTGTCGGCTTCGGTGAGCAGNTGCTGTGCGAAGCCTTTGACAAAGTCTTCCACAAAAGTGGTGTCTATGTCCATGCGTTGTGCCAGNTAGTTCTTCAGCCCGCTTGAGTTGGCGCGTCCGAAGTGGTAGCTGAAGGTGTCGATGCTGACAGTGTCCACCACCTCAACGGGAGCCTTGCCTTTCTTGGTCTTATTGTTTTTCTTTGCTGCATCTGCGCCAAGCGNAAGGCTGGCGCAGAGAGCAAATAGGAGGAGTTGCTTCATGAGGCTTTACTTTTCGATGCCAAGGAGTTCAACCTTAAATACGAGAGTTGAGAAGGGCTTGATGGTTCCCATCTCGCGTTCGCCGTAAGCCTGATCCTGTGGGATGTAAACCATCCATGTGGAGCCGACGGGCATGTGTGTGAGGGCTTTTGTCCATCCGGGAATCACCTGGTTGCAGCGTGTCTTGAGGGGTTGCTCGCGCTTGTAGCTGCTGTCGAAGATGGTGTCGTTGATGAGCTTGCCCTCATAGTGTGCGCTGACGCGGCTGGTGTCGGCGGGTATTTCGCCATTGCCTTCGGTGATGATTTCGTAGTAAACGCCATCGCCCAGCTCCAGAATGCCTTCCTTCTTGCTGATGTTGGCCATGAACTCTTCGTTTTCTTTCTTCCAGTCTCCGAACTTCTCTTCAGTCACCTGAGCCTTGATAGCCGTCATCTTGGCATCTGCTGTCATGGTGGCCTCCTCTGCGCTCATCAGAGCGTCCTTGCCTGTGGTGCCGCTGATGAAGCCTGCTATCATGTTGTCGAGGCTGATGGTTCGGGTGCTGTCGTCGCCGAAAATCTCACGATTGACGCCGTTGTAGAGGCCCTGACGGATGTCGCGGCCTATCTGGATGCCGGCATAGTAGGCAGCCTTCTGCTTGTCGTCGCCGGCATTGACGCTCTCGCACAGGCCCTTGAAGAACTGGTCGAGGCATGTGGTATCTACGTCCAGACGATGCACCAGATATTCCTTCAGACCCTGCGACTGTGCCATTCCGATGGCGTAGCTCAGTGTGTCAACATCATTCTCGAGGTTTGCCTTGGGGGTGCTGTTACAGCTTCCCATGGAGACAGCCAATACGATGGCTGCGAGGATTGAAAATTTCTTCATGATTTTCCGTTTATGTAGTTTGTGTTAATAATGTTCAAACAGGGCAGGTTGCATGTTGGCGGATGCCATGTTGCAAGTGTGCCGTCTTTTCTCCTTCGGGGTTAGGTTTGCAGGAGTCGCCTGCTGTGCGTTCTTGGCTTTTGCCTTCAACGGCTCACAGCACCTTTATCAGTTCCACGTCGAAGACCAGCGTGCTGAACGGCGGAATGCTTGCGCCGGCTCCCTGTTCGCCGTAGGCCAGAAGGTAGGGGATGGTGAAACGGAACTTTGCACCTTCCTTCATAATCTGCACACCCTCGGTCCATCCGGGTATCACCTGATTCAGTCCGAAGTCGGCAGGTTCGCCGCGCTGGTAGCTACTGTCGAACACAGTGCCGTCCAGCAGCCTTCCTTCGTAGTGGCAACGCACGGTGTCGGTGGCCTTGGGGCTCTTGCCGGTGCCCTCGGTCAGCACTTCATACTGAAGGCCGCTCTTCGTCACGGTCACTCCCGGCTTCTGCGCATTGGCGTCGAGGTAAGCTTTTCCGGCAGCGATGGCCTTCTGGCTCTCCTCCTTCTGTTTCTTTTGGAAATACTCCTGAAGCATTTTCTGTGCTTCCGTGTTTGTCATGGCAGTTTCTTTGTCGCCCATGACATCGCTGATGCTCTTCGCGAAGTCTTCGATGCAGAAGTTGTCTATGTTCATACTCTTGAGCTGCTGGCCGATGCCAAGTCCCAAAGCATAGCTGATTTTATCCATAATATATTTAATGCAAACGGTTAAAAGCGTTGCAAAAGTACGACTTTTTCTTTACTATATACGCTTCCGTATAGGTTTTTTTACTATATTTGCATATCTTTTAACTAAAATGGCAACTAAACATGCGTATCGTTGTGCTTACCGGAGCGGGGATGAGTGCCGAGAGCGGCATCAGCACCTTTCGCGACAATGGCGGCTTGTGGGATCATTATAATGTGGAGGATGTGGCGACCCCCGAGGGCTGGGCGCGCAACCCGGCACTCGTGACAGCTTTTTACAACGAGCGCCGCAAACAGCTGCTTGAGGTGCAGCCTTGCCGCGGCCATGAACTGGTGGCCAAACTCGAAGAGCGGCATGCGGTGACCGTCGTCACGCAAAATGTAGATGACCTTCACGAGCGTGCCGGCAGCACGCACGTCATCCACCTGCATGGCGAGTTGCGGAAAGTCACCAGTTCCCGCACTCCCAACGATGCCCGTTACATCCGTCTCCTGCCCGACGACCAACCGGAGGTCAGGATGGGCGACGTGGCTGCCGATGGCAGTCAGCTGCGTCCCTTCATCGTGTGGTTCGGCGAGGCGGTGCCGGAAATCGAGCGTGCCATGGAGGCATGCGGCAGGGCAGACCTGCTCATCGTCATAGGCACCAGCCTGAACGTCTATCCGGCAGCGGGTCTCACTAACTGCGTCCCGGCCGGCACACCCATCTATCTCATTGACCCTAAGCCCGTGAAGTGGAACAGTCAGGCACANTTCCGCCACATCATGAAGGGCGCCAGCGAAGGGATGGAGGAAGTGGTCAGCCTGCTCTTAGCCCAATCCAATCACAGCTCGTAGCGATTTGACCGTGCCGCTCCGGTTTGAGCGGAATCCGGCAGCACTGCACCACGCAGCGCGTCACGCACTACGAACATAACCANCCCCATTATCATGCAGAACACCCTCAAACTTCGATGCCGCAACACAGGCAAGACCATTACAGTGCCGTTCGGCAGTTCGCTCTACGATGTCTTCGCGCAGGCTGACTTCCGGATGGACTNTGGCCCGACGGCCGCCCTTGTCAACAACAAGGTGCAGGGCATGGACTATCGCTTCTATAACAACAAGGACGTGGAGTTCCTCTCACTTATGTCACCGAGCGGCATGCGCACCTACACGCGCACGCTCTTNCTCATACTTGCCAAGGCTGTCGAGGACACTTTCCCCGGTGCCCGGCTCATCATAGGCGCCATTGTCAGTGGCGGTTACTATTGCGACCTGCGCATCGGCCGTGCCGTGGAGCCTGCCGATGTCGCCTGCATCAAGCGGCGCATGCAGGAACTCATTGCCGCCGACATGTGCATACACCGCATGCAGTGCCCCATAGAGGAGGCCATCGGCATGTTCGAGCAGCGCGGCATGACCAGCAAGGTGCAGCTCTTGCAGAGCCAGGACAGCCTCTACACTTACTACTACAAGTTGGGCGACACCATCGACTACTTCTACAGTTGNTTGCTCACCCGCACCTCCCAGATACATCTCTTCGATTTGATGTACTTCCACGAAGGGCTGCTGTTGCGCATTCCTTCGGAGAAGGACCCTGCGAAACTCGAGGAAATGGTGACGCAGACGAAGATGCTCGATGCGATTCGCGAGCACCAGCGGTGGCAGGCCATCCTCGNCGTGCGCACCGTCGGCGAGTTCAACAACGCCATTCTGNCCGGACGNGCCACGGAANTCATCAACGTCAGCGAGGCGCTTCAAGAGAAGAAACTCAGCGGCATAGCTGACGAGATAGCCGCCCGACGCGCCCGCATGGTCCTTGTGGCAGGGCCCAGCAGCAGCGGCAAGACCACCACATGCAAGCGCTTGGCCATCCTGCTGATGGTGTGCGGCTTGCGGCCGCACACCATCAGCACCGACGACTATTTCGTCAATCGCGTGGATACGCCCAGAGATGCCAACGGCGAGTATGACTTCGAATGTATCGAAGCCGTCGATATTCCCTTTTTCAACCGGCAGATGGATGCTCTGCTCCGGGGCGAAGAAGTGGAGCTNCCGCGCTACGACTTCCTCTCCGGGCGCCGCGTCNTCGAGGGGCGCAAGCTGCGCATCGGTCCCGACGACGTCATCATACTGGAGGGCAACCACGCCCTCAACCCTGTTCTCACCCGACAGATACCCGAGGAGAAGAAGTACCGCATCTACGTCTCCACCCTGACCACCATACAGCTCGACGACCACAACCGCATCCCGACCGTTGACATCCGCCTCTTGCGCCGTGTGCTGCGCGACTACAAGTACCGCGGCTACTCTGCGCTTGAGACCATCAGNCGCAGCTCCAGCGTGCGAGCAGGCGAGGAGAAGTGGATTTACCCCTTTCAGGANCTTGCCGACGCCACGTTCAACAGCGCCTTGCTCTATGAGTTCGGTGTCATCCGCGATCAGGTGATGCCCATCCTGGAACAAGTGCCGGAGCGGGCCGTGGAGTATGCCGANGCCCACCGTCTGCGCAAGTTTCTTGACTACTTCCGCAGCGTGCCCGCCGCACAGGTGCCGCCCACCAGTCTGCTGCGCGAGTTTGCCGGCGGCAGCTCCTTCAAGTATTAAGACGTCCCGTCCAATAACATATCCCACCACACGGCCTGCCGTATGCCCCTGTGCGGCGTGCCGTGTGGCCTTGTGTAGCGTTCCATATAACCCTATGTGGCCTGCCATATTCCCCAATGCGGCGTGCTGTGTGATTTTACACGGCACGCCGCGTTTTGCATCGCCGTGTGCCGCGCTTTTTCGTGCGTCGCGCCGCAGAACGTTATGCAGCACGTTAAATAACGTTAAATTATAGTACCTTGCGATACATAGTACATGTTTTATACCTACCTTTGCNATGCAGAATCGCCTCTCNCTCTGCACNTCCCTCCANAGAGAGGCCTGGAGGGAAGGNAACAACGACCCGAAATGTTTCCGNAAAACGCGCATTGCGGAAGTGAAATCAACAAGTAAAAGCTATGAACACAGACAACACCAAATCGCAGATGCGCAAGGGAATGCTGGAATACTGCATCATGCTCTTGCTGCGCCGTCAACCGTGCTATGCCAACGACATCATCGTGGGGTTGCGGCAAGCGCACATGATAGTGGTGGAGGGCACACTCTATCCGCTACTCACTCGCCTGAAAAAGGACGGTCTGCTGAACTACGNGNGGCAAGAGAGCACACTTGGTCCGCCACGCAAGTACTATTCGCTCACCGACGACGGCCACGAGGCACTGCGTCAGCTCAACGCCTCGTGGGACCAGATAGCAAGCACGGTCAGCATTCTCAAACAATCTAATCAAGAACCTTCTAACACTATTCAGTCATGAAAAAGAACATCAGTATCAACTTGTTCGGTACATTATATAATATAGATGATGACGCCTATGCCTTGCTCGACAACTACCTGAAAAGCATGCAACGCTGTTTCAGCCATCAGGATGGAGGCGAGGAAGTGGCCGATGACATAGAACACCGAGTGGCAGAACTCCTGTGGCAGAAAAAGGAGGCAGGCATGGAAGCCATCAGCATCGAACAGGTGAAGGACATCATCGCCACCATAGGCAAACCGGAAGAAATAGGCGGCGAAGAGTTCGGCACACAGGACGAAAACAAGCACGAGGACACAGCCTTCTGCTCCTTCGATGTTTCAATCGAGCACAAATCGAAGCGTAAACTGTACAGATGTGCCGACGACAAGATAGTAGCCGGCATCTGCTCCGGATTTGCTACCTATTTCGACATGGGGTCTCCCCT
>WFLX010183802.1_pt1 | contig 16825 bp, 8 predicted proteins | sample 4967041 | NCBI WGS metagenome assembly WFLX01 (sample SAMN12857096, study PRJNA449069) | gut metagenome | isolation source: stool from male and female vole | host: Microtus ochrogaster | place: USA:Florida | collected 2017 | reverse complement strand
CTAAGATAAACGTTAATGAACTCCATGCTTTCTTCTATAATAATTAATATGATTATCCGCAATCATACCACCAAAATTTTCGGGTAGCCTGACGGGTTCTATCCGATTTTTTGCCATCAACTGAAAATAATCGGGAAAACATTTGGTGCTTATAATCAAAATGACTACGTTTGTGACGCATTTATAAAAATAGTGGTAGTATGAAAGTCTTTGAATTTAGCAAGTATTTCCCGGATGAGACAACTTGTCGCAGGCGGTTCAAGGAGATGAGAGACAAACAGGGTGTGACGTGTCAACATTGCGGCTGTCACGATGTGGTTTGGTTAGAGAGCAAGCAACAATACCAGTGCAAGCAGTTGTTGTATCTTCTTCATTGCAGATTTCGTCGTATTTATACACACAATCAATACCACATGGAATCGTTCCAAGGTCTATGTCAATGCCCATCCCAAGCGTCTCACTACTTTCTGAAGATTGAAGCTGCTTGCCAAACACTTCAATCCACAAAACTTCCGCGTTATAACACTCGTCATCAAATGTACGCAGAACGATGGCATCGCCTACATTGATTGTACCCGATGTATTCACGCCTATCAATGCATAGCCCAATTCTTCTACATATAGGGAATTGTAAACTTCCATCTTATACATCTCTTGCCTGCTACCATTGGGAAGAGTTGCAATAATTTCATGCCAAAATATAAGGTCGTCATTAGATTTACATTTGAGAATTTCTCTCAACTTTTCATACACATCCTGTCTCGTAGTTGCTTTAATCTGCCAATCATATACCTTTATTTTAATATCATAATTGACACGCATCACTATTTGTGCATAATCCAATTCCCCGTCTGGCTGGCTATTGATAATGTGAAGGCAATAGTGACATATCGAGGCATCCTTTATGAAGGATGAGAGAAATTCTCTGCTTACCTTATTGGATTCGATAAACTCGTCATATTCCTCTTCCTCATCCCCTTCCTCTAATGCTGTATAACCAATCTGCTCTGACTCATTATGCACCCAAGTGTGCCCACAGTTGGGACAAGTGAATGAGTAGTTCGTGTCTTCTACCAATATATCCGCAGCATCATCTACAGCATTGTTAATCTTATCTCCCCAAATTGCATCGATTGCTGTACCTGCAATAAAACCTGCAACATTGCCAAAGCCAGGAACAACAGTACCTGCAACGCCAAGAACTGTTTTCATTCCTCCTTTCTTTATCACATTACGAGTTACTTTACTTGCAGTTGAACGCTTAACTTTGCCTTCAACCACATTTCCACAATTAGGGCATCTTTCTGTAATTTTAGCCATTGCTTTCTATTTTTTGTGCCGATGAACTCCACAGACATGGCTACACGTATAGATACAAGAAGGATGGAGCTTCGTTAGTATCCATCTGCTTGCAGGAATTGTCTGGAAAAATAACCTTCTATGGAATGAACAGTAACTACAGCCCCATCTGTGTGTACATATTTCATATACGGATACAATTAGGGCTGTATCTGTAGTTACATCAGTACACAAGTGGGACGCATCCTGTTTCTATTTCTCCATAGGCGATGCAGGTTTAATCCTGCAAAGTTTTCCAGACTTTTTCGCAAACAAGGAATAGAGACATTATAACGCCTTCTTGATTTTGAGCTGGCACGCTCCAGTGTCCGAAGAAACCGAAGAGAGTTCCCAAAACATTGCAAATATACATAAAAGCCCGAAAACATCTGCAATTAGATTGTATGAAAACACAAAACGAAGACCAAAAAGGTTCTCTAAGCAAAAGAAAAAGCCGTTTTTAATGACATGGTAACGCTTAAATGACAGGAAGGATGTGCTATGTAAGGCGTACACCGTGCGTGAAATAACATGCGCACCCTGCGCATATTATTTCATGCAGGGTGTGCGAAATCATACGCGCAGGGTGCGGACGTAGGGGGAGGCAGTATTGAGAGCATGACGGGGACACCGTGAGCAATCGCCCATGAATGCCTTGCCGACGAGAAGTTTTTCAAGGGAATGCTTTGAGGCTTGGGAAAAAGTGCCTATCTTTGTCAACTAAAAACACGAAAGAAAGCATCATGAGAATCGGATTCAGCATAGAGTACCACACGCGATGGGGCGAGGAACTGCGCGTGCAGGTGTGCAAGACAGGCAGAGATGGACGGCGCGAGGAGATGAGAGAGTGGAAGTTGGCGACCTGCGACGGCAGGATGTGGGAAGNTGAAATCACGTTGCAGTGTCAGANGGGTGGCGGCATCGAGTACAAGTATGCGATGTACCGCGACGGGGTGCTGGTGTGGACCGAGTGGGAAGTGGCACCACATGTGGTGCAGTTCGACGGGGTNACCAGCCACTATATGCTGACCGACAGGTGGCGTCCNATCCCTGAGGACCTGCCGCNGTANTCATCGGCCTATACCGAATGNGTGGGGGCGCAAGCGGATGGCACTGCNGCCATCGACACGCTCTATTCCTCCACCTTGCAGTTCCGCGTGGTGGAGCCGCGTCTGCGCAAGGGCGAGTTTCTTGCCTTGTGTGGCAGCACGCCTCAGCTGGGCGAGTGGCGACGACCGAGGCGGATGGCACTCATCAATCTGCAGGAATGGGCGGTGAATGTCGATGCCGAGTTGCTGTATGACGAGGTGGAGTATAAATATGTGGTGGTGGATGCTGACAACAATATCCTGCGTTGGGAGGCGGGCAGAAACCGCCGTCTGCGCTGTCCACGACTGCAACAGGGGCAGATGTGGGTCAAGACGGAGGACAGGCCTGCCCTGAGCGGCGACAGCTGGAAGGTGGCAGGTGTGGTAGTGCCCGTGTTCTCGTTGCGCTCGGCACGCAGCTATGGCGTGGGCGACTTCGGCGACTTGAAGATGCTCATCCAGTGGGTGGTGAAGACGAAGATGCACGCCATTCAGATTCTGCCTATCAATGACACCATCATGACGGGCAAGTGGCAAGATTCGTATCCTTATAACTCCATCTCCATCTATGCGTTCCATCCGCTCTATTGCGACCTGCATGCGTTGCCCGAACTGGACAACCGCTTGGCGATGGAGAAGTTCCTCATGAAGCAGCAGAAGGTGAATGCCCTGCCGCAGATGGATTATGAGCAGGTCTTCCAGCTCAAGATGGAGTATCTTCGCCTGGTCTTCGAGCAAGAGGGGAAGCAGGTGCTGGAGAGCGAGGAGTTCATCCAGTTCTTCGACAGCAACAAGGACTGGCTGGTTGCCTACGCTGCGTTCTCACATCTGCGAGACACGTATGGCACGCCCGACTTCCAAAAGTGGGCAAAACACAGCAAGTATAACCAACGGGAGATTGAGAAACTCACCGCTCAGGACAGCCCTGTGTATGACAAGGTGGCTTTCTATTACTATATCCAATACCAATTGCATCGCCAACTGCTCGACGTGCGCAACACGGCTCGTGAGGCTGGGGTCATCATCAAGGGCGACATCCCCATCGGTATCTCGCGCAACAGCGTGGAGGCATGGTCGCAGCCGCNCTTGTNCAACCTCGACGGACANGCGGGGGCACCGCCTGACGATTTCTCGATGAANGGGCAGAATTGGGGCTTNNCCACCTANAACTGGGAGGCGATGGCGGCCGNTGGCTATCAGTGGTGGNTTCGCCGATTCCAAAAGATGGCTGAGTACTTTGATGCCTACCGCATCGACCATGTGCTGGGCTTCTTCCGCATTTGGGAAATCCCGCAGCATTCGGTACACGGGCTACTGGGGCACTTCTCGCCTTCACTCCCCATGAGCGTGAACGAGATTGAAAGCTATGNCATACACTTCAACGCGGAGCTGATGACCCGNCCGTTCNTCACCGACGAGANACTCGAACGCACGTTTGGCTATCGCGCCGACCTNNTGAAGTCGCTCTACCTGCGCCCTCGCACTGACGGACGCTATGACTTGAAGGACGAGTANGCCAGCCAGCGCAAGATTGAGGCTGCGTTTGCCGAGAAGACGGACGAGGNNAGCATGGCTCTGCGCGACGGGCTTTATGCACTGGCTTCTTGTGTGCTGTTCGTGCCCGACCACAAGCATCCAGCAGTGTATCATCCGCGCATCTCGGCACAACTCGACTGTGTGTATGAGTCGCTGCCGCAGCACGAGAAAGAGGCGTTCAACCGCCTCTACAACGAATACTACTTCCGCCGTCACAACCAGTTCTGGTATCAGGAGGCGATGAAGAAACTGCCGATTCTGACACAATCCACGCGCATGCTGGTGTGTGCGGAGGACTTGGGCATGGTGCCTGACTGTGTGCCTTGGGTCATGAACGACCTGAGAATGCTGTCGCTGGAAATCCAAACAATGTCGAAACGTCCTGAATTGCAGTTTGGCCGCCTGTGGGAGAACCCCTATCGCTCGGTGGCAACTATCTCCACCCATGATATGCCGCCTCTCCGCATGTGGTGGGAGGAAGACGCGGAACGGGCACAGCAGTTCTACAATTCGGCACTCTACAAGGACGGAACCGCCCCCCATCCTGCCCCAGGATGGCTGTNTGAGGACATCGTNGCGGCTCACCTGTTCTGCTNATCGGCACTCACGCTGCTGTCGTTNCAGGATTGGCTGTCCATCGACGAAGACTTACGCCTGGCGGACCCCATGGCAGAGCGCATCAACATTCCAGCCAACCCGCGTCACTACTGGCGCTACCGCATGCACCTCACCATCGAGCAGCTCATGAATGCCCACAAATACAACGCGAAAGTGAAGTCGTTGATTGAAAACTCTGGACGCGCATGAGCACTANAGATNGCAACAAAANNAAACGGACAAAACGGAAGCAGATTGGCNTCTACAGCACTTTCGTCGTCATCATGGGCTTGTTGGCAGCCATTCGGCATGGATTCGCTTTGGAGATTCCAACGAATCACCCCAACAAAGAAACGGTCATGACCCTGTCGCTGGAACCTCCTGAACAGGAAGCGGTGGCGGCACAGACGAGCAGGACCTCGCAGAACAATCCAGAGGACGAGGAACTCTATACCGAATATCCCGATTCGCTCATCAAGAAGACTGCGTTTCACGAGACAACGGTCAATGCGCCAGAAGACGACCTCCTCATTGGCGACTCCACTGCCGAAGCGTCTTTTCCGCAACAAGAACCGCCTAAGGGGAAAGGTGCTCACCGCATTCGGGGCGTGTGGAGCTATGTGGAGTGTTTCCCCGACATTCAAGATGTACAAATCATCGCGGCCACGAAAAACGGCATCCGCCCCGTCAAGAACAGAGACGAGGCAGAGAAATTGGTGCAGCAATACAAATTGGTGAACATCTGCCACTCACCGTTCTACAAAGTGGACAAACTCACCCACTCCATCCCCTATCTGGTGCCGAAAGCGCACCACCTGCTGAACACCATCTGTCTGAACTTCATCGACTCGTGTGTGGTGAAAGGATTGCCTGTGCATCTGCCTATTGTCACGTCGGTGTTACGCACTACTGACGACGTGTCGAACCTGCAAAAGGGAAACAAGAATGCCACCGACAACTCGTGCCATTGCTATGGCACCACGGTTGACATTGCCTACAACCGTTTCTACCCCTTAACAGGCTCATACTCATCTGAAACACAGCAGCTGAGATGGGACGAACCCATGAAGCAAGTGCTGTCGGAGGTGCTTTTCGACCTGCGCAAGCAGCAGCGTTGTTATGTGAAGTATGAGAAGAAACAGGGGTGCTTCCATCTCACATGCAGATGATGCACCAATTGGCATGATGTGCCGCTATCTGACTCGCACAACGAAGGTTACTTCCCCCTTGGAAGTAGCCTTTGTGCTATCAGTTCCACCACATCGACATTGACGGCATTGCCCAGTGCCTTCATCTTCTGTCCGCGCGACAAGCCGTTATAGTTCAATTCCTGCATGGATTGAATGCGAGCCGCCTCGTTGTGGGAGATGTAACGCCCCCAACGGAAGTCCTCTTCTACGTATGGAACGCCCTTCTTGTCGAGTGCCCCGTCGGGAGGGAAAGGCACCCAAGGAAGTATCGGTGTGGCTGTGGAGCAGAGCGTGATGGTGGGCACGTAATTGAGCGAGCGGATGCGGATGCCTGACGGTCGCAACTGAATGACATGGTGGCGGAAGTCCCAATCTTGGTTGGTACTCCACTCCAGCATACGTTGTGTACGCGGATATTGTAGTATCTTGGGCAACCAGCCATCAATCCAATCTTTGTGACGCTGGTAGAGTTCACGGTTCTGGCGAATCAGCACCTTTTTGAACTCAGGGTATGTCTCTTCGTATTTCGTCTTCCGCATATAGAACGGAAGACCTGCAATGAGTTCTTCGCGCGTGTCGCCTTCGATGATTCTGCCATAGTTTCCACAGCGACCACGCAAACGTTCCAGGGGCTGAAAAGCTGGAGGGGTGTCCTCAAACTCATAATCAGCTCCAAACTCCATCGTGAAAATGCAGTGGGAAGGCATATAGCCATCGCGTTTCGTCACGTTATAGACAAACTCCTGCCAAGCGTCGAACACAGGATGAAGCGCACGCCGAACTGGTTGCACTCCGTCATTGTCGTAGGGGGCAACAATGGTACGGACATCGCTGACGACACGCTCGTCGGGCTGTGGAAAATGGAACTTGCGCATACCACTCTTTCCCTCAGCATCACGCAGCATACCAACAATGTAGAAACGAGGACGATGCTGCGGTATGCCAAACTCATGAGGCGAGAACACACGACCATCAATGTCATATCCCAACGCATCCAGCTTCTGCTGAATGGTCGCCCACGTGCGTCCACCATCATGCCCTGGCAAAGCCGAGACGTTCTCTAAGAAGATGTAGAGGGGATGGTGGTGCTTCAGCACTCGACAAATCTCGTCAAACAGGTTGCCACGCCCCAACTCGTCGTCAAACCCTTGTTTCTTGCCTGAGAAAGAAAAGGGCTGGCAAGGGAAACCGCCACAAAGGATGTCGTGGACAGGAATGTCCGCCACATCTATCTGTGTGATGTCTCCATGAATGGGCACATCGGGAAAGTTGACCTGATACAGTTTCCGCAATTTAGGCTTGATTTCAGAAGCGAAGACGCATTCATGCCCTAAATGCGATAAGGCAAGATGGAAACCGCCAAGACCTGCAAACAAATCAACAAATTTCATTTCTTAACAATACCTGTGTTCTGAGCCGTATCAAAGCCCTTTGCAATCCAACATAATCCGACAAACGTAAGCAAGCCATTCAGCATGAGCATCTCATACCCAAACTGATAGCCCGTCGCTGTGCGCACTGCTACATCTATCACATAGCAAATGACAGGTGAANCAATNACGACATNAGGAACGAGCGGCTCGCGTGGATGCCACTTCGNAAACATNCCAAAGGCAAAAAGCCCCAAAAGCGGACCATACGTGTACGACACCAANGTGNAAATCAAATCCATCACACTCCCCGAACCCAGCCAGTGGAAGACGAGGGTGACAATGACAAAAACGGCAAGCACCCCTAAATGCACCAGTTTCCGTGTCCGCTCATCGCTTTCCCGATGCAGAATGTCTATACAGAAACTGGTGGTCATGGCGGTCAAAGCCGAATCGGCCGAAGAGAAAGCACTCGCAATGATTCCCAACGTGAAGAAGACCAGACACGCATGCCCCAACGTGCCATCCAATACGATCTGAGCCAACAGCTCGTCTCCCTTGGCTGGCAAAGCAATGCCCATGCGCTGATATAGGAGAAGAAGCAGAATACCCAACGCAAGAAACAGGAAGTTAACTGGCACAAAGAGCGAGCCATACGAACACATATCTTTCTGTGCGCTTCGCAAGTCTTTACACGTCAAGTTCTTCTGCATCATGTCCTGATCTAATCCCGTCATCACAATCACCACAAAGACACCTGAGAGGAACTGCTTCCAGAAGTTCTGCTTGGACGAGAAGTCATCCCACTCGAAGATGCGCGCATGAGGGTCGTTCCACACCGCTGATACGGCTTCTGTGAAACTGAAATCCAGCAGCATTGCCACACGCACAAGGATTAGCAACAATGCCAGCAACATACAAGCCGTTTGCACCACATCCGTCCACACCAATGTACGAATGCCCCCCCTGCGTGTATAAAGCCAAATCAGCAACAGCGCCAGCACCACAATCACGGCATAAGGAACAGTGATGGTGTCAGCCAAGCAGGTTTGCAGAATCTCACAAACCACATAGAACTTCGCACCAGCTCCCAACAATTTGCTCAGGATGAAGAACGAAGCACCCGTCTTATAGCTGATGTGCCCAAATCTGTGATTGAGATAAGTATAGATGGACGTGAGCCGATGCCGATAATACAACGGCAACAACACGAAAGCCACCACCACATACCCCACGACAAAGCCCATACACATCTGCAAGTAAGTCATATCCGTGCCCATCACCCATCCAGGCACACCGATGAAAGTCAATCCAGAGATGCAGGCACCAATCATGCCAAAAGCCACTAACGGCCATGGAGACTGGCGATTGCCACTAAAAAACGTAGCATTCCCATCTCCCTGTTCCCCGTTCTTAGCCTCCATTAACTCTCCCCGCCGCTCAATCCTGCGAGACAGGAGCAACAACACGCCAAAGTATAATATGATGGTACCTAAAACAATCACGCCTTTATGTCAACGTTTCCCAAGCCCCCATGCCCTGCATCATGCCTGTACATCACCTTCTGCTCCCTCCTGCGGCTTCAGGAAACCCTCTCCATAGAGAGAGAACTTTGAGCCATAGCCTGGTTTACTCTCAACATTCAGCCTCAAGTTCATGCCATCGGCCAACTTCTTAGCCACATGCAGACCCAAACCAAGACCTGAGATAAAGCCATTGTCCTTCCAGAAAAGCCCAAATGCAATCTCTTGTTTCTCATACGGAATACCACACCCCGTATCGGCAACGAAAAATTCCACTTCATCGTTGTTCAGGTAATAATCCAGCCCCACAATAATGTATCCGCATTTCGTGAACTTGATGGCATTGCCGACCAACTGATTCAAGATGTACTTCACACGTGTCCTGTCATTATCCATCCACACATCTTTACGAACGGTCTGCATACAAAGTGTCACACCATCAGGCACCAAATCTGCCCAATCCGCAATCACCTCCTGAATCAAGGCTGATGGGTCAAACACTTCCTTCACATACTGGATGCGCCCACTTCCAATGCGCGAGAACATCAGGATGTCCTCAATCATAGCCGACAGACTCGTATTGTTTGCCTTGATTATCTTTGCATATTCAGCCAATTCTTCCGGTGTGAACGCGTCAACAGGCATGCCCACAATCACATCGCTGAAACCCACCACCGCATTCAGAGGAGTACGAATCTCATGGCTAATCGTCATCAAGAAGTCCTCCTTTTGCCGTGCCTCCTCAGCGAGACTCAGAGCCAATCGCAAATCCTTCTCATACTTCTTTGCCTCATCAATGTTGATAAGAATACCATNCACCCGTTNAAACTGGTCTATAAATTCGTACATAATCNCAAAACGAAGCTGCCACCAGCGANACNCCNCATCTATATTGGCATANATGTCATAAATGTGTGTGCCAATAATCTTCATGGCTTGCATAATAAGCGGAATCTCATCGGCATAGTCTGAGTGGATGTGAGAAATGATGTCTTTCAGGCTTTCTTCCGTGCGTATAGAGCGACTATCCGCCCCATGCAACGCCATCTGTCGGATTTCAGCCTTGCGTTTCACAGTCGTAACCAGGTCGTGCACCTGACGACCTTTCCATTCCCTCATCACCAAGATGACAGCACCACCACCCAAGATGAACACGCTAATAATCAGAAACCACGTCAGATAGTTGTAGAAAGGCATACTCTCCTCAATAGGAGCACCCACAATAGTGAAGCGGTCACTATAATCGTGATACTTCATATCCAGCCGTTGCATCGCCTGATAATCCATGTAATATCCCTTCTGATGCGTCAGGTTGATAAACGATGACAAATCAACTCCCTCCAGAATCTTTGATGCCACATTCGCCATATCCGTAGCCACCGTGGCGTAACTGGCAAAATAACCACACAAGTACCTACCACGCCCATCAGCAAACCCAGCCTTCACTGCCGTAAACTGCGGACGTCTCGTCTTGTTGACGATAATCGAACTATACAGGTCATACTTCACCTGCACCGAAGGATACTTCCACGAATGAATATAGACTTTATACAGATTCTCATAGCCCTCCTCGCGTGCATAGACATCCTTAAACGTATTCCGTNCAGNTTCAGCCACCGAGTACGTCAACACCATCNCACTNTCTTTCCAATCGGTTTGCATNCTATCCNCANTGGAATCCTCCATCACAATATGAAAGTCCGTATTGTCTATATAAGGCGGACGGACAATAGCCTGTCGAAGTTCCGCACGGATGAGCGAATCTTGATAAAAATAGTCCAGTTCTATCTCCACACTATTCTTGCCAGTCATCTCTACCGCAAGATTGATATTAGCAGCATAATCAATAGGGTCGCTGATAACCACCAAGTTCTTATGTTTTCTTATTTTATTCCACTCAGGATGATGCAAAGCACCCAAAACCACAGGCACAGAATCCCATGCAGCCATTATGCCCGCTTCCTTCCATGCGAGAAAATCATGGGCAGCACGGTCGCCCTCCGTTATCATCACATCAGGATGCCATCCCAACTTTGTCAGCGAGTCCCTCAAAGCCAAAAACTTATCATCGGTTTCCTCCGTTGGATCCTTCAGAGCGAGATACAAGTGGCACACATCCACATCCATCCCGTTGTTGCGGAAAGCCGTTCGCAAAGTCTCGTTAAAGCCACGATAAGCAGCCAAAGTCTTCTCATAGCTGTGGATAACCAGCACACGCGCCTGCCGTTCGTCCACAAGCTGTTCCGAAGACATTGAACATGAAATGGTTGACAAAGTTCCCCACCCCAGCGTGAGCACCAACAGCAGACATTGCACCATGCGCTTCAGACGGAAAAAGAACTTACTTCCCTTGCCAATCTCACTCTCCACACCAATTGTACCACCTTGCTTTTCAATGATGGTTTTACTGATGTTCAGTCCCAAGCCCGTGCCGCGGTCCGTTTCGTCCACCTTCACATAACGTTCAAACAGCCTCGCCTGTTTCTCTGGCTCCACCCCTATGCCCGTATCCTTCACATACACCTCGATTTCGTCAGGATTCTCCTCCATGTGCTTCCATCCCAATGTAACGCTACCTTCGGTTGTAAACTTGAACGCATTGCTCAAGAAGTTGTTCACCACCTGCTTTGTGCGTATCATACTAATGTTCACCATCTCATCAGGCTCGTCCATCTCAAGCAAAAACTGCAAATGGGTTGGTACAATAATGTAATTGGTATTGTAACAATCATTCACTAACTGCTGCACCGACACAGGCTTCTGAATAATTTCCAAATCACCCGTCTCCACTTGCGCCTTCTCCATCACACTGTCAATCATATTCAGAATCATATCAGTGTTTTGATGGATAATCTCGGCATACTGCTCACGCTCCCCTTCCTCGAAAGTCATGCCCGGCGTGGTAAGCATGGTAGAAAAACCAGTCACAGCCCCCAGAGGTGTACGCAAATCATGGCTGATATTGGCAAGGAAACTCTCCTTCAACGCCACTTGACTTGCCACGATTTGTGCCTGCTCCAGCTGCTCCTCCGTTTGTTTCTTCTTGTCGATGTTCAGCAACAGACCATACAGTTCGCCCGTGCGAGCAGACTCATCAGTAGCAGTATAAATACATTCTGCCCAGTACCAACATTTTCCGCCATCAGGAGAAAGATGCAGACGTACACTCTTCTTGCCACGCTGCTCACGGAAGTTCAGGAGGAAGTCGAACGATTGTTTGCTATCCTCATGCACACACTGCTCCAGTTGATCGATCGTGAGCACATTCGTCGGCAATCTGAAACAGTTGGCGAACTGACGGCTGAACGAGAATTCATTGCCACACAACATCCAGATGGTATCCTTGGCATTAGAGAACATCAGGTCGTGTACATTCTCCTCAAACATCAAATCCTCCACCAAGTTCATCTGACCATGCCACCTCCAATACTGCAGCAAGCGAACCACAGCATAAATAACAGAAGCAACCAGCAACAACAGCAATACTATCCATAATGAGAACAATCCTGGTTGCTCCAGATAGTAAGGAACATTCACCAATTGAGCATACTGGCGAACAGCGCTATAAGACAACGTAGGAAACGCCTCATGCAGGACAGACCAATCAAAATAATAGCCCGCAGGATGCAAACCAATGGGAAGCTCATGTGGATGCGCCCCGTTTAGAATACGCACAGCATAACGCACCTGGTCCCTCACCTGTGTTTCTGTGCTTGTGAAATAGCCACCCACAAACAGCGGACTCCCTGCATTGTTGAAAAGTTCACGGATGCAAGTAAACTGCGGTGTCCTCGTCATGTTGATAAGACAACTGCTATAGATGTCATTCTTNNCTTGTAGATGGCACAAGCGTGCGGCATTGCGATAGAAANAAGCCATCNNCTTCCTNCNCNCGNNCTCATCCTCTTCTGGCGCANGATTCANATACNGCTTAGCACACGAGACAAAGTGTACAGCAGCCTTACCAGGATAATTCTCGAGCATATACTCTTCCGATATCTCGGGCAAATNAAAATCANAATTATCGATGANTCGCGTTNAANCCNCCNGCACTTNCAGNCATTGGTCCCTCANCTGCTCATCCGCAACGCCATCATCCAATTCAACGACGACATTATGAACTTGCGCTACTCGCAGGATAACATTGATGTTGCGCCCAAAGTCAATACGCGACCACAATCCCGTCATCAACGGAAAATTTTGCAATGAGTCGCGCGACATCGTGCTCACACCAGCAAAGACCACAGGCGTGTTGACGAAGAGGGAATCCCTCCCCATATCCTTCAGCACCCACTCCACAACAGGGTCATCATTCAGCAGAATCACCTCTGGCTTCCAAGCTTTGATGTCATCTGCATACTTACGCCATTCATTCTTCTCAAAAAACTCACCAGGCTGATGCGTCATTTTCGCATAAATGTGGCGCACCTCCACATTCATCTCGCTCTCCTTAAACGCCTTGTCCATACATTCGACAAAGAACGTTCCCTCTTCGCCAACGCTGTCCCACGAATGGATGACCAGCACACGATGAGACGGGGCAGCTGGTGGTCGGTGACAAGCACCCAGCGCAAGCAACAATACCCCAAAAAACAACAAAAGCAGGAGGCGAATATGATGCTTTTTCATACGTACATTCATTAAAGGATTTACTATTTATTTTAATGTGACAAAGGTACGATAAGTAATCTGAAGCACCACACATTTCTGCAAGTTTTTTCCACTTTATAGCCAAATTCGCTTCCGAAGCACCCACTGAACCATTCCCCGAGTTGCCAAATACACCACAAAAGCCAGCCACAGACCGTGGTTTCCCCACACAGGCACCAGCGTCACATAGAGCACAAAGAAGACCGCCATGCCCGACGCCATCGAGAGCAGCATCCCCTTCGTTGCCGTGGCACCGATATACACGCCATCCCAAATGAAAGCCGCCATGCCACACAAAGGGAAGAGGAGCGTCCAATACTGATACACAGCAGCCGCCTCCACCACCGCCGCATCGTCCGTCAGCAGCGACAGGAACGGATTGCCACCCAAGCAATACGCCAGCGTGAACACCGCCGCCACCATCCATCCCCAGCGGAAGAGATGCCGCACCGTGTCGTCATAGATGCTTCTCATCCGCCCGCCTATCGCCTTGCCCACCATCGCCTCGCCCGCAAAGGCAAAGCCGTCCATGATGTAACTATAAAGCGTAAAGAGCTGCATGAGCATCGTGTTCACCGCCAGTTCGGTGTCTCCCTGCCGCGCACCAGCCGCAATAAAGAAAAAGTGTACGAGAATCAAGCAACAGGTACGCAAAAAGATGTCTTTGTTCAAGAAGAAAAAGCGGAGCAAAGCATCACGAGTCACGATGCAACGCCAACGCAGGTACTTGCTCAACCGCAAATAGTTGAGCACAAGCAACAACAGTGCCACGCCAAGCCCCACGTATTGGGCGATAACTGTGCCGAGTGCCACTCCCTCAATCTTCATCTTCGCCCCATACACCAACGCCAAACTGATGCCGATGTTTGCCACGTTCTGCACCACCGCCACCACCATCGGAATCTTGGAGTTCTGCATGCCCAGACACCATCCCGTCAGCACGAACAGGCTCAAAGCAGCTGGAGCACCCCATATACAGATGTCAAAGTAGATGCGCGTATGTGCAGCCACCTCCGCCGACGGCTGGATGATGCCCAACGCTACCTCCCTCACAGGCACTTGCAAACACAGCATCACCGCCGAAATCAGCAGCGACACCAACAACGCACGCAAAAGGATGCCGACCACCTCGGTCAAGTTCCTCGCCCCCAACGCCTGTGCCGTCATGCCGCTCGTGCCCATGCGCAGAAACGCAAACATCCAGTAGATGATGTTGAACAGCATGCCCCCCACAGCAATGGCACCCACATAAGCCGCCGCACCCAAATGTCCAGTGATGGCGACATCCACCAAGCCCAACAACGGCACCGTGATGTTTGACACGATGCTCGGCAAGGCGATGTGCAAGATTTGTTTATCCCTGAGGTTCATGTTTCAGATACTCCGCCAACATCTCCGCACACCGTTCCCCATCCACACCTGCACTCACAATGCCTCCTGCATAGCCAGCCCCCTCGCCACATGGGAAGAGACCTTGCAGACGCACATGTTGCAACGTGTCCCTGTCACGCAGAATGCGCACAGGAGCCGACGTTCGGGTCTCCACGCCAATCATCACCGCCTCGTTCGCCAGGAATCCGTGGCAAGCCTTGCCAAAGTTGCGGAAGCCCTGCTGCAAGCGTTTCGCCACAAAGTCGGGCATCCAGAAGTGCATCGGCGTGCTAATCAAGCCCGGCGTATAGGACGACTTCGGCAGGTCGTAACTGCCCTTGCCGTTCACGAAATGCGCCATCCGCTGAGCTGGCGCCACTTGCTGGCGGTTACCCTGCATCCACGCCGTGTATTCCAAGCGTTCCTGCAACTCCATCATGGCCAAAGCCCCTCCCTTCGCGTCGATGCCAGGAACAGACGGCAGCTCCAGCAAAGAGCGGTCCTGCAAGTCCTCCACGTGCAGTTCCACCACCATGCCCGAATTGCTCCAAGGGCTGTTGCGCTGCGAGTTGCTCATTCCGTTCACCACCAACTGCTGTGGTCCGCTCGCCGCAGGAACAACCGTACCGCCAGGACACATACAGAAGGAATAGACACCCCTTCCATCCACCTGTGTCACAAACGAATACTCCGCTGCTGGAAGNAACTCACCTCNGCCCTCTNTGCGGTGATACTGGATTNGGNCAATCAACTGCGAGNGATGCTCCAGACNCACACCCACGGCAATGTCCTTCGCCTCTATCTCGATTCCCTCCGCATGCAGATAGCGATACACGTCACGGGCACTATGTCCCGTCGCCAAGATAACAGGTCCCATGAACATAGCCTCGCTGCCATCAGACCGCACACACTTCACGCCCACAACCCTGCTGCCGTCCGCATCGTCACGGGTCATCAATCCCACCATCTTCGTCTCGAAGTGTACCTCTCCACCACATCGGATAATCGTCTCGCGCATCGCCTCGATGATGTTGGGCAAACGGTCAGTGCCCAAATGCGGATGCGCATCTGCCAAGATGCTCGTGCTGGCACCGTGCTGGCAGAACACATTCAGAATCTTCTCCACGTTGCCACGCTTCTTACTGCGCGTGTAGAGCTTGCCGTCCGAGAAAGCCCCTGCGCCACCTTCGCCAAAGGAATAGTTCGACTCGGGGTCCACCACCTGCGTGCGGGCTATCTGCGCAATGTCCTTGCGGCGTTCATGCACAGGCTTTCCACGCTCCNCCACCNCNGGGNGCACGCCTAACTCTATCAGCCTCANCGCGGCAAACAGCCCACCGGGANCAGCACCCACAACAATCGCCTGAGACCGCCCTTCCACATTGGGATAATCCGTCCTCACAAACTCATCGTCTTCGGGTTGCTCATCCACATACACCCTCACTTTCAGGTTCACATAGATGGTGCGCTGGCGAGCGTCAATGCTCTTCTTCAACACCCTCACCGCTTGCACCGCCTCTGCGGCAAGCCCTTTCTCTTCCTGCAAGAAGTGCTTGATGCCCTGCTCGCTCGCTGCCACTTCGGGCAGCACTCTNATCTGAAATTCCTGTGTCATATCTTCAAATGTCAAGATTCCATGCGCTATGCTTTCGCATTGTCATTCTCTTTGCAAAGTAAAGACTTTTTCATCGCTTGGACAAATTTGACCCTAACTATTTTCATCCGCAACGGGGCGAGGACGATTTTCCGCCAAAAACACCCCCGAAAGGGGTCTGAGTCACACCCTGTTTGAGGTCTGAGTCAGACCCTGATTGGGGTGTGACTCAGACCCCTTTGGGGGTATAAAATGGGCACGAAAACGGACAGGGGGCTGAGTCGTTTGACTCAGCCCCCTGTCCGTTTGTTTTTGGTAGGGACGATCGGGTTCGAACCGATGACCTCTGCAATGTGACTGCAGCGCTCTAAACCAGCTGGGCTACGCCCCTATCTTTGGGTTTCCGCCGACAAAGGTACGACATTCTTCTGACACCAACAACATTTCGTTCTTTTTTTGTTGAGGCTCCTCCTTTTTTTGCCCGTTTCATTCCTTCTTTTTCCTTTTTTGCGTATCTTTGCAAACAAATCCGCTGACACATTATTGAACATTACATCGTTTCGGCACG
>WFLX010150375.1_pt1 | contig 16826 bp, 14 predicted proteins | sample 4967041 | NCBI WGS metagenome assembly WFLX01 (sample SAMN12857096, study PRJNA449069) | gut metagenome | isolation source: stool from male and female vole | host: Microtus ochrogaster | place: USA:Florida | collected 2017 | reverse complement strand
TGTGAAATGTAAACGATACCGATACGATGAAAGCAAGATTTTGGGCTGTGTGCGCGGCGGCGTTTCTTTCGGGAAGCCTCTCCGCGCAAGTGGCGGAAATAAATCCGAAGACCTATAAGATTCTGTCTGTCAGTAACCAATTGGAGGCGCATCCGCTGCGGGCGGTCTTCGACAACAAGCCCGAAACGTGGTGGGGCATCCAGACCGCCGTGCTCGCGCCTCTGCCGGTCACCGTGGTGCTGGAGCTGGATACCGTGCATCCGGTATGCGGCATCCGCTATCTCTGCAATCCGGAAAACAGCAGCGACAAGTTGCAGGACTACGCGGTGTATGTGTCGAACGACACCGCCGATTGGGGGCAGGCGCAGGCATCGGGCAGCATCTTTTGGGACAGTGCTTCGGACGTGTCCGTCAAGGATCTGTCTTTCGGTGTCGTCAAAGGGCGTTTCGTCAAGATTGTGTATATAGACAACGCCAATACCTGGAACCGTGCGATACAGACCGCCGAATTGCGGGTGTTGGAAGATACGGCAGTCAAAATCTTGCTTCATAACCAGTTGCTGAACGTCGACTCGTTGCCGGCGTTGGTTTCCTCTGGGGATACCGTCTCCCTCAAGGCTACGGCCTCTTCGCAGTTGCCTGTCAGGTTCTCGTTGGTTTCGGGCGCGGCGCGCCTGTTGGAACGCGACGGCGGTTTCTTCCTGCTTCCGGACGCAACGGAAGGGGAGGTGGTGCTGGAAGCCATACAGGACGGAAACGAGGAATTTTATCCTGTCCGTCAGAAGTTCGGCGTGCAGGTGGAGAATCCTATGCTGTATAGCGTTCAGCTTTATACCCCCGTGGTGGAATCCGAAGCCGTTGTCATGCCCGCCGACACCCTCGTCTATCCGCTTTGGGCAAGGGCCGAAATCGGTTCGGCTTTCAACCGTATCACCGCCATGCGCATCGAAGTGGAGGGCGAAGACGTGGTTTCTCACTGGAACGAGAAGAACAATACCGTGCGCGCCGATTTCACCCCGGGGCGTTACGGCGAGTTTACGGTTCGTTTCCATGCCTCGGCNAGCAACGGCAGCGATACGTCCTTTACGCGGAAAATCAAGGTCGACAGCGCCACCGAATCGAGAACGGTGCGTGCTTTTGAGCATATGTTGATCAATTACCCCGATCCGGGGCGTACCAACGGCGGTGTTGTCGTATTTCCGCAACATGTGGGCACGTATCGGCGTATTGTCGCCAAATTGGATATGCAATGCCCGCAGACAGATGAAGGTTGCGATGATTGGGACCGGGTGGCCTGGGTGGAAATGCAGACGCCCGACGGTGTGTGGCGCGAGATTATCCGCTACACGACCGCCTACGGGGCGCCTTGCAAACACGAATTGGATGTGACCGAGTTCTCGTCCTGGCTGCAAGGTGAGATACCCATGCGGATGTTTATCGACACTTGGGGCTCGGGCGGCTACGACATCACGCTCGATTTTGAATTTGAAAAAGGTTTGCCCCAATACCTTTACACGGGCATCATTCCTCTTTGGAACGGCAATTTCCCGTTCGGCGATCCTGCCGACCTGCAACCTTTGGACACCTTGCGTCTGGAAACGCCTGCCGGTGCGGCGGCGCTGAACCTCAAGGTGGTCACCACCGGGCACGGTTGGGGTAACAACAATACCAACAACGCTGCCGAATTCTATTATGCCAAGCATACTATCTGGGCCAACCGGACTTCTTTCGAACATGCGCCTTGGATGAAATGCAATCCCAATCCCGATGGCTGTACAGGTCAGCGAGGCACTTGGCAATACAGTAGGGCGGGTTGGTGTCCGGGGGCGATTGCGCCGGGCTACAACTACAACCTGACCGGAGAGATAGACAGCAAGGAATTGGAAATGCGGTTCATCTTTCAGGAATCGTACATGGACCGTTGCCATCCGCACAATCCGCTCTGCAAGACCGGAACCACTTGCCCGGATTGTATGGATACCTACAATCCGCAGTATTATATCGCCTCGTATCTGATTGCGTACTACAATAAAATGTACGATTCGCTGCCCGAAGTGGCCAACGAACAGGTGGCCTCGCGCGAGGAACTGCAATTTTCGGTCTATCCCAATCCTGCCTCCGACCGCTTCTTCGTGCAGACCTATGGCGAGACGGGGCGCGGCGGCGTGCAGTTGTTCAATATGAACGGCGAGGTTCTGCGGAGCACCGTGTTCGATAACGCCGAACAACTCAACGGCATGGAGTTCGATGTGCGTGCACTGCCGGTGGGCTTTTATGTGCTGCGCATACAAACGATGCACAAGAACGGGGTGCAGAAAATAATCGTGCGCTAAAAGGAGCGGAATGATGCAGGAAAAGGCGATAAGGAACCTTTCGGTGATTGTGGCGGTGGCGCGGAATGGAGCTATCGGCAAGGCGGGCGATTTGCTTTGGCACATTTCCGAAGACCTCAGGCACTTCAAGGCGGTGACGAGCGGCCATGCGGTGCTTATGGGGCGCACCACCTANCTTTCCTTTCCCCGNCGTCCNTTGCCCGACCGTTTNCATATCGTGCTGTCGGCCACNGCTTNNGNNGANGATTTGCAGGTGCCGGAAGAACGGCGCGGCGATGTGGTCTGNGTGCGGAATGTGGAGGAGGCCTTGCGGTGCTTGCCTGCCGACGAGGAAGCGTTTGTGATAGGCGGGGGCAGGGTGTACGCACAGTTTCTGCCTTTTTGTTCCAAGGCCTATATCACCGAGGTGGATGCCGATTTCGAGGCCGATACGTTCTTTCCCGCGCTCCGGTCCGAGGAATGGCAGGTGCAGGAATGCGGCGAATGGCAGACCGATACCCGCACGGGTTTACGTTTCAGATATTTGGTTTATAAAAGAATAGACGATAAATGAAAGCAGACGAGCAGGAGAGGAGCCTCTATCCCTTGAAATTCTTTCCCATTTTCAAAGAGAAAGTATGGGGNGGGGAGAATATCCGCAAGGTATTGGGTCTCAACTACGGCGATTTGCCCAACTGCGGCGAGGCCTGGGTGCTCTCGGGCATGGACGGCGACGAGTCGGTGGTGGCCAACGGTTTTTTGGAGGGCAATACACTCGTCGATTTGGTCGAGGTCTATATGGGNGATTTGGTGGGNGAGGAAATCTATCGGAAATACGGTCTGCAATTTCCCCTGCTGTTCAAGTGGATTGACGCCGCGCAGGACCTCTCCGTGCAGGTGCATCCCGATGACGACCTTGCCCGCGAACGCGAGGAAAGTCTGGGCAAGAACGAGATGTGGTTCATCCGCCGGGCCGAACCGGATGCCAGGCTTGTCTGCGGTTTCAAGGAGGGTGTCAATCAGATGCGCTACCTCAAAGCCTTGCAGGAAAACAAGCTCGAGAGCGTCTTGAAGACCGCTCCCGTGTATGCCGGCGATGTGTTCTATATTCCCGCCGGTACCGTGCATTCTATCGGAAAAGGTATCCTTTTGGCCGAAATCCAGCAATCGAGCGACATCACCTACCGCCTCTACGACTGGAACCGCCCCGGCATGGACGGCAAGCCCCGCGAGCTTCATCTCGAACAAGCGCTCAAAGCCCTCCGTTTCAGCGAAAAGGAATACCCCAACGGTGCCCCCGGCCGCTCCGATTATCACGCCCACGCCAACGTGACCACGCCCTTGGTCGACACCCCCTATTTTCAGACCAACTACCTGCCCCTGATGCAGGGCATCGAAAAGGACTTTACGGGGCTCGACTCCTTTGTGGTGTATATGTGTACCAAAGGTGCGGCGGTGATCAAGGCCGACGGCAAGGCGGTCGAAATCAAGCAGGGCGAACTGGTGCTGATTCCCGCCATGTGCGAAATCGTGGACATCTATCCCGATACGTTGGGTTGCGAATTGTTGGAAACCTATATGGGAGAATAAGATATGAATGTAGACTTGACTTTGGTTTTTTTAGGGCTCCTCGTGTTCTCGGCGCACGTCTTCGCCTCGCTCTACAACCGCAAGAAGATTCCCGATGTATTGTTGCTTATCGTCATAGGCTTGATACTCGGCCCTCTCTTCGGTTGGGTGTCCCCCTCCAGCTTGGGNATGAGCGGNCCTGTCTTTGTGGCCGTGACGCTGGTGGTTATTCTGTTCGAGGGCGGCACAAGCCTTTCTTTCAAGGTGTTGCAGTCGGCATGGAAGAGCACCATGAACCTTACTTTCAGTTGCTTTTTCCTCTCGATGGGACTGGTTGCGCTGGTGGGTTGGATTTTTGGATTGAACCTGTTGAGCGCCTTGACGTTGGGGGCTATCTTGGGCGGCACTTCCTCGGCGGTGGTCATTCCCTTGATGCGGATGCTGGACGTGAGCGAGGAATCGCGCACGGTGCTGGTGCTGGAATCGGCGGCCACCGATGTATTGTGTATCGTGTTCACCCTGGCTTTTATGGATGCCATGCAGATAGGTCATCTGCAAGTGGGCAATGTGGTGGGCAACGTGCTTTCTTCCTTTATCCTGGCCGGGCTTTTAGGTTTCGCGGGCGCCTTGGTGTGGTCGCGCATCATCACCTCTATCCGCAAGTTGCAGAACTCCATTTTCACCACGCCCGCCTTTGTGTTCGTCATCTACGGCGTCACCAATTTCTTAGGCTGGAGCGGGGCTATCGCGGCTATGGTCTTCGGTATCACGATGGCCAATATAGATACGATCAAAAACCGTGTGCTGCTCAAGATTATGGGCGGGCAGGGCCACAAGCTCAACAAGACCGAAATGGTGTTTTTCGGCGAACTGGTGTTCCTGCTCAAGACCCTCTTTTTCGTCTATATCGGCATTTCGATAGAGTTCAGCGATTGGAAAGCGATTCTGGCGGGGCTCCTGCTCACCGTGGTGCTGTTTTTCGGGCGTGTCCTCGTGGCGCGTTTCTTCTCGCCCAAAACGGCGACCCCTTTCGACAAGACGGTCATCGCGATGATGATACCCAAGGGGTTGGCCGCCGCCGTGTTGGCTTCCATGCCCTTGGAACTCGGGCTTCCGGGGGGCGAGTTCATCAAGAACGTCACCTATGCCACGATTCTTTTTTCCATTACATGGGTTTCGCTGATGATTCTCCTGGTCGATAAATCGCGCGTGGTGCGGCATCTCTTCGCCAAGATCTTAGGCGGCGGCGATGCGGGGGACAGCGTTTTCGTGCACGATGTGGAGCGCAACGGTTCCGAGGACGAGGACGAAATGGACGACCGCACGCCGTTCTCCTTCATTTCGGAAATGGAAGCCCGTCGCGAGAAGTTGAAGAAGAAAGAAGAGGAGAATTAGTGAAGCAACCGCCCTATGTCGTTGAAAATCACAAATACGAACAGGGCCATAATCAGAATCATACCTATCATCTGCGCGTTTTCGAGCACCTTGTCGCTCACCTTGCGGCGGGTTATCATCTCGTAGAGCGTAAACATCAGATGTCCTCCGTCGAGGCCGGGAATGGGGATGATGTTCATGAACGCCAGGACCAGCGAGAGCATCCCCGTGATATACCAGAAACGGAACCAGTTCCATACCGGGCCGTAGACGGAAGCGATGCCGATAGGCCCTTGCAGGGTCTCGCTCGCTTTCTCCTGTCCGCTCATCACCTTGCCTATGCCGCGGATGTTCGTCCACAGCAGGTTGAGCGCGTCGGTGGTGCCGTAGCGCAAGGCGCTGCCCGTGGTGTAGCGCTCGTAGGTATAAGGAAAATCGGTGTAGAAACCGAGAAGACCCGAGCTGTCGGTGCGGGCCGCCAGTGCGAGCGTGTCGCCTTCGCGCACGATGTCCATACGGACACTGTCGCACCGGCGGCCCGCCATAAATTCCTTGAACTGTCCGAACGAAGGCGCTTCCTTTCCGTCCACGGCAAAGATTCTGTCACCCGTTCGCAATCCAGCTTTCGAGGCCGCCGACCCCTCGGCCACCTCTTTCACCACGGTGGGGTAGTTGGTGATGTCGAACAACGGGAAGCCCGAGGAGTCGGCGGCCAACCTTTTGTATGTGTCACCCGGAATGTCGATCCATAACGTCCTCTCCCCGCGTTCCACCTTTACCGCACCGCCCAGCAGCACACTCTGCGGCAGCACATCCGAAAAACGTTCCGGAGCTTTCTCGTGCGTGCCGATAATCCTGTCGCCGGTCTTGAAACCCAACGCGCGCCCCGACGGATAGGCGTAGATTCCGTAGCGGTTCACCTCCTGCGTAGGCAGATAACCGCCCTGTCTGTGCAGAAGCGCGGTAAAGATGATGATGCCCGCGATAAGGTTCATGAGCACCCCGCCGATAATCACAAAGAAACGCTGCCAGGCGGGTTTGCTGCGGAATTCCCAGGGTTGCGGCGCTTTCCTGAGGCTTTCCTTGTCCATCGATTCGTCCACCATGCCCGCAATCTTGCAGTAGCCGCCCAGAGGAATCCAGCCTATGCCGTATTCGGTCTCGCCGATTTTGAAGTGCAGGAGCTTGAATCCCCCCGCATCGAAGAACAGATAGAATTTGTCCACGCGGATGCCGAACAGACGGGCGAAAAGATAGTGTCCCAATTCGTGTACGAAAACCAGAAGAGAAAGTCCCAACAGCAGTTGTCCTATCATTACGAGCGCGTTCATGGTCTGCTCATTTTAAATTTAAAAAGAAATTCCCGAAGCCACGGTCTTGCGGCAGAAATCGCGGGTGGCCGCATCGGTTTCTTCCAAGACCCCGAGTTGCACTTGCGCGGAGAACGCCACGGTCTGCATGACTTTCTCTATCAGACGGCCTATCTGCAAGAACGAGATTTTTCCGTTCAGGAACGCCTCCACCGCCACTTCGTTGGCCGCGTTCATGATGCAAGGCATGTTGCCGCCTTTCTCTATGGCGCGGTAGGCGAGGGCGAGACATTGGAACGTATCGGTGTCGGGCTTCTCGAAATGCAGGCTTCCCAATTCGGCGAAGTTGAGGCGGGGTGTGTCCAGGGCAGGGCGGAAAGGGTAGGAGAGGGCGTATTGAATNGGCACTTTCATATCGGGAACGCCCAACTGCGCCTTTACCGAACCGTCGGCGAAAGACACCATCGAATGGATGATGCTTTCGGGTTGTATCACCACCTCGATGTCTTCGGGTCTGACGCCGAAAAGCCATTTGGCCTCGATCATTTCCAATCCCTTGTTCATGAGGGTGGATGAGTCTATGGTGATTTTCCGACCCATCGACCACGTGGGGTGTTTCAAGGCCTGTGCNGGTGTGATGTTCTCCANTTCATCGCGCTTCTTGCCGCGGAACGGCCCTCCCGAGCCGGTCAGGAAAATCTTCTCGACGGGATTGTATTCTTCTCCTGCAAGACATTGAAAGATAGCCGAATGTTCGGAGTCTATGGGGATTACCGGCACCCGATGCTCGCGGGCGGCCCTGCACACCAGTTCGCCTCCCGCCACCAAGGTCTCCTTGTTGGCCAAGGCGATGTTTTTCTTNGCNTCGATAGCTTTGAGCGTGGGCTTCAACCCCGCCGCGCCCGACAAGGCGGTCACCACCGTGTCCACTTCCGCGCAACAGGCGGCCTCCTCCAACGACTCCTTGCCTGCAAAAACCTTGGTGTCGGTGTGGCTCAGGGCTTGGTTCACCTTTTCGTAAAGCGCCTCGTTGCCTATCACCACCATGTTGGGCTTGAATTCCAAAGCCTGTCGGATAAGGCTGTCGGCCTGATTCTGAGCTGAAAGCACCTCTATCGCGAATAAGTCGGGATGTTGGCGCACCACATCGAGCGTCTGCGTGCCGATAGAGCCGGTGGAACCCAGCACCGCCAATTTCTTTTGCGGAAAGTCCTGCGGAGTATTGTTGAGAGCCATTGTCGGAAAAACCTTATAAAATCAAGTACTTTTCGGGATCTACGGGAGAACCGTTGTACCAAAGTTCAAAGTGCAGATAATCGGTGCCGTGTTCGGTGGAGCGTCCCGCGATGCCGATAGCCTCGCCCGCCCGCACGAAGTCGCCCGCCCGCTTGAAGAGCGCGGAGGCCGAGGAATACATCGAGATGAGGTCGTTTTCGTGTTCCACCACCAGAATATAGCCGCGGTCGGGCGACCACGAGGCAAACACCACATTGCCGTCCAGAACCGATTTTATCACGGCATTGTTCTCGGTTTCGATGTCGATGCCGAAATGTTGTTTCTTATAGTCGAAATGCGAAATCACCGTGCCCTGTACGGGTTTGTAGAAAAGCAGGTTCTCGGAGAATGTCTTGCTCGCGGGGTCGCGTCCGCTCAAAAACGCGGCGGGCGTTTCCACCACATAGCGGTCGGCGGTTTCGATTTCTTGGCGCAGGAGAGAATCCTGCACGGAGGTGCGGTAGGGCAGGTTGTCGTATTGTTTGAGCGAGTCTTTGATGCCGATGCCTGTCTCGGCGGGGATTTTTCCCGAAAGCGTGGCCGTGAGCACCCGGAGCATAAGGCTCTGCGCCTCCATTTCCGATTGCAGCGAGTCGATGCGCAGACGGTTGTCGAGACTGCTTTCCACCCATTCGCGTTTCACATAGCCCGGCACCATTTTTTTGAGGGGCGTGAAAATCACCAGACATACGGTGGCGGCCATCAGGAGCATAGTCGCGACGGCCACTACGGTAAGCACGTTGAGCCCCGACAGACGGAACGAAAATTTTTCGTGAAAACTTTCGTCGGTTACCGAAAATCTGTATTTGTGACGGACATCGGTCAAAAGCGTCCGCCAAAACTTCTTCTTCACTTTCATTGTGTGCGAAGATACGAATTTACCTCGATTTTCGTTTCGCGCGGAACGTATAACGCAGCTGCACCTTGATTTCGGGCAGGAAAAACCCCTCTACCTCGTTGTTTCCGCTGCCCGTCTTCCGAACCCCGTCGTAGAGGGTGTGCGCGTATTTCGCCTCCACCCAAAGCCCCCTCGCGATTTCCTGTTTCAGCAGCAGTGCCAGCCGGCAGCCCTTTCCGTAGAAAGCGGGCGCTGAGGCCGCATAAAGCACGTCGGGTTCGTAGGCGTAGATGCGGTTGGAATAGTCTTTTACGTCAAAGAGTACCGCGCGGAAACGGATTTGAAAATTCCCCTTGGGCGTGTGGTAGCCGAAATCCTGCAACAGCAGAAGCCCTTGGGTCAGGTTGCGGCTTTCCAGACGGCTTTCGGCGGTGATACCGTTGTCGAAGGCCATTTTGAGGCTCGCGCGCAGGCTCAGGCCGCCGCGTGTCTGGCTCTGCCCGTAAAAAACCGAGAGGGCGGGGGTGAAGCGGCGCCCTTCGTGCCAGAGTTTCGCATGGAGCGAGAAGCCGTAGAAAGGGAGGTCGGGATGATTCCGCTGTGCGGAGAACGACCCGCTGACGTGCAGGTGGAGGTGATGCGGGAAATCGCCGCAGGCCAGCCAATCGACTTCGTGCACCGTTTTGCCCGCTTGGGGCTCCGATACGGGACGGGCGTTGGGAATCTGCGCATAGGAACTGTAATAGGTGCGGTTGTAGTGACGGTATTCCGTCGAGAAAGCGAACGTCTCGCAGGCTTTCCACTGCACGCCTTGCAGAAGCGCCACACCGCGCGGAAACGACCAGGCGTATTCGCCGTAGAGATGCCATTTGCCGAAAAGGTATTGCGTGTAGAGCGAAGCGTTGGCACCCGGAGCGCTTGCCGACCGCGCCGTCCCGCGGATTTTGTCGGAAAGCGGATTGTAGCGTCCGCCGAAGCGGTAGGCCGAAACGATGCCGCCTATACGCCCGTGGGAAAAGTCCTTTTCCACTTTCAGTCCGCCGGTCTGCCACAGGATACTCTCCTTTTTCTCGATTTCGGCTTCCGTGCGGTGATAGCCGCTTTCGGGGAGCGCGGTGATGAGGTCCCAGAACGTATCGGCATCGTCCGTGCTCTCCGTCATCGCACCGTCGATTTTGCGCGACGAGAAAAAAGCCTCCGCCTGCCAATCTGCCGGCAGACGGAAACTTGCCGCCGCCCCTTGCAGATAGCCGTATTCGGCGCCCGACGCATAGCCCTTGATTCCATTGCCCGCACTCTGCATCCTGTCGGCCTGCAACGACCCATAGAAGCCTCCCGCCATTCCCGTATGCAGGTTGTAGCCCCATTCCACCCGAAAATTCCCCAAGGTCAGATTCTTCAAGAACCCTTTGTCTTTGATGCTCAAAAACCCCGCATAGGCATCGAAGCCCTGTTTGGAAAAGGCCTCTCCCTTGTCTTGTTGCGCCGCCAGCCCCCATTGCAGGTGCGGGGAGGAGCCGGTATACTTGAACAGAAAGTCCTGTGGGTCGCCTTGATATTTCCCGTTCCGGTAGGCTTTGGTGCGGTAGAGGGAGCGTCCGTAGCGGAAGAGGAGTTGATGTTTGGAGGCCGCGCCCGCCCCCGCCTGCGGGGCCGTCCCTGCGGGCGCGGCCTCCTCCAACGTACAGAAGGCTTGCAACTTGCGTAGAGTCTCCTCATCAAACCCCTTCACAAAATCCACAAGCTCTTTCCACGAAACGATGCGCCCGTAGCTCTGCCGATAGTGCAGGAGCGACTTTATCTGCCATTCGTCCAGAAGCCGCAACTGCCGCAAATCCTCGGCATCGCAAACGTTCAAAGACAACGGATGTTCGCGCAGGTTGGCGTAATATTCCGCAAGGTTCTCCATTTGCGAGAGATCGTTGGCATTCAAATCTTCGTTGGAAAGAAACAGAAAATCATCTATTTCCTGCGATACCGCCACCGACAGAGAACTCAAAAGCAAGCCGCCGAGGAGCGCCCCGCACCACAAGTACCGTCTCATCGCTTCACCCTTTTTTGACCTTTCTGACCGTTTTTACCGCCGAGCTTCAACGCTAGGCCGATTTCGCTTTCCGCACCCAAAGGAGGATGATAGCGGCAGGCAATCTGCACGGAGAAGCGGGGGTGATAGTAACCGAAACCCATTTGGAACGCGGTGGGGTTNACCTGNGCCTGAATCCANAACAGAAAGGAGTTACGCAGCAGATACGACAGCGAGGTGGAGGCCAGCAGGGGGTGGCGTATGTCTTTTTCGAGGTCGACNCCCCAATANAAGCCTTTTGTAAGCAGACAGTTGGCACCTATGCGNAAAGTCAGNAGTTCGTTCCATTCCTTGACNGNGCCCACCCGCACCCGCTGGTCGTAGGCAAAGCGCAATCCCCACTTCTCGCGTTGAAACGCAAGCGTGAGCCCCGGTGCGAGATACTGCCCGATTTCCTTTTCTTCCACAGGATTGGAGAACCCGTAGGCAAAACGAATCTCACCTTGCAGTCCGGGCATGAAACTCCGCGCGTAGGCGAAACCTATGCTCTGCCGATGCAGCAGTTTAAAACCTTGATAGCCATAAGATACAGACCATACGTTTCTTTTCTGCACCCAGTCCGCCCGCAGCAGGTAATCGCCGTTTTCCTTGATGAAACCCATGCAGGAACGGTGCGACAGGAGGAACGCGGCGGGGGCGGCGCCTATATCCGTGCGGTCGGGATTGGCCGGCGTGGATTGGAGCGAGAAGGGCAGGGGAGATACCTCCTGCGCCACGGCGCCGCCCCCGCCTCCCACGATCAAACCGCCCAGAGGCAATCCGAGTATCAGCATCCCCGCCCGCAACAAAAAATGCAATCTTTTCATAGCGTTTGCGAACTCAAAAGTTTCCCTTATATCGTGGAAAAGGCGGTTTTATCGAAGTTTGAAATGTTAAAAATTGTTAAAATTCAAAATAATAATTAAGAATCAATGACATAAAAGTATGGTCGCAACAGGGTGCCTGCCATGCGGAACCGCAAAAAAAATCCCGGAACCCTTATCGGGCCCCGGGACGTAAATAAAATACGACGGAGGATTATTCCACCCAATAGATATAGTTGTCCTTGCGGGGTTTGGGCGCGGGCGCCGCACCGTCGATATAGCCGATGATGCAGTTGCCGATACCCTCGTAATCGCCCTCGATGCCCCATTCTTTCAGGAGTTCCTTCCCCTCGGGCGAATCGAACACTTCCTTGGCGCGGTGAATCCAGCACGAACCCAGCCCCACGGCATGGGCGGCGTTCATCAGGTTGCCCATCACCAAAGAACCGTCNTANATATAGGTGAAGAAGTTGCGTTCGGCCANNACCACCAGCACNACNGGCGCGCCATAGAAAGGATCGTTGTCCGACCCCATCACCTGCGCGTTGAGTTTCGACAGTCTGTCGCGCGTTTCCTTGTTGGTGACCGCCACGATGATAGGCGATTGGTTACCTTTGCCCGTAGGCGCGTAGGTACCGGCTTCCAGCACCTTGTCGAGCAATTCTTTTTCGGGCATCCGGTCTTGATAATAACGCACCGACCGACGGGTCTTGAGCGTTTCCAACGTGTTGTTTCCGTTCATGTCTTGTGTGGTTTTGCTGTCCGTGCAGGCGGTGGAGAATCCGGCCGCGAGGACGATAGCCATAAAGAGTGTCTTTACTTTGTTCATGGTGGGTTGTTTTTTGCAAAGTTACGTAAAGTGTGGGAAAATAGTATCTTTGCGTGCCTTGGAAAAGACAGGAGATTATGGACAGTATGTTAGACAAGTTGGACGCACTGCAAGTGCGTTTCAAGGAGATAGAGCAGGAAATGAACCAGCCCGATGTGATGCAGGACATGAAGCGTTACATCAAGCTCAGCAAGGATTANAAGGANATGCAGCCGANNATGGAGGCCTATAANGACTACCGCAATCTGCTTTCCAATATCGAGAACGCCAAGGAAGTGCTCAATACGGAAAAGGACGAGGAATTCCGCGAAATGGCCAAGGAGGAATTGTCCGTGTATGTCAAGGAGAAGGACGATTTGGAGGAAAAGATACGGGTGCTTCTCATTCCCGCCGATCCGCAGGACTCCAAAAACGCCATTGTGGAGATACGCGCCGGTACCGGTGGCGACGAGGCGGCTATCTTTGCGGGCGACCTCTACCGTATGTACACCCGCTATTGCGACAACAGGGGTTGGAAAGTGGAGACGGTGGATTTTACCGAGGGCACGGCGGGAGGATATAAAGAGGTGATATTCAATGTGTCGGGAGAGGGCGTCTACGGCATCCTCAAATACGAGTCGGGCGTGCACCGAGTGCAGCGTGTTCCCGCCACCGAAACTATGGGGCGGGTGCATACCTCGGCCGCGTCGGTGGCGGTATTGCCCGAGGCCGACGAATTCGATGTGGAACTCAAAGCGAGCGATATCCGCAAGGACACCTACTGTTCGTCGGGCCCCGGCGGGCAGTCGGTCAACACCACCTATTCGGCGGTCCGTCTCACCCACATCCCCACGGGCATCGTGGTGGCCATCCAAGACGAAAAATCGCAGATCAAGAACTATGAAAAGGCCTTGAAGGTGCTCCGTNCCNGTNTCTACGAAATCNAATATCAGAAANATCTGGACGNGNTTTCTTCCAANCGNAAGACTATGGTTTCCACGGGCGACCGCTCGGCCAAAATCCGCACCTACAACTACCCGCAGAGCCGCGTCACCGACCACCGTATCAACTTTACCACGCACACGCTCGGCACCTTTATGGACGGTGATATCCAAGAGTTGATAGACGCGCTGCAACTTGCCGAGAACGCGGAGAAAATGAAAGAGTCGGTAGGCTGAAAACCTGCGCGGGAGAACGGACGAAACGAAATGGTATGAAAAGATTTTTTGGATATGGGGTGGCAGCCGTCATGATGCTTGTCGNNACGGGCGGTGTGGTCAACGGGCAGACCGTAGGACAGAACGAGGTTTACAGTCATCGTTTTACCCACGGTGACGATGATTGGAAGGGGATGTATATCCTGCAACGCAACACCTATCACGCGCCCATTCATATAGGCTGGCAACGTAGCGAACAAGACACCCTCGGTGGCATCCGCCTCTCGTTCCCCCAGGCGCAGGAGGGCGATTTCCTCTTTATCTACAAGCTTTTCGGAGGCCTGAAACCTTCCTCGCTCTACCGCCTTTCCTTCCTTTCCTCCTTTACCGTCGAACCCTCCGAAGAAGCCGCCTCCGTGCATCTGAAACTCGGTGCCAACGACCTTCGCCCCAAGACCCTCTATAACCGGGGCAATTTCAGCAAAGGAAGCGGCGCCGCCTCGGGCAAGAACCTGTCCTATATAGGCGATTTGACCGCCGAAGACAGCACGCTGCGCTATGTGGAGCAGAACTACGACGAGCCGGTCTACGCCGTCACCAATACCGAAGGAAACCTCTATGTGATGCTGGGCGTGGAGAAAGGCAAGGGCGGTGGCGGTATTCCCCCCGTTTCGCTCAATACCTTGCGTATCCGCTTCGAATATGTGGGGAAAGACAGCGTGGAGATGAACCGTATCTTTTTTGTCGAGACCACCGAGACCGACCGCAAGAACGTCTATTCCTACGAGGTGAACCCCGTGCAGGAGGTGGTCCGTTACAGCATCTATACACAAAAAGGGCATCTGGTCATGGTGGAGGACGACTCGGATTGTGTTCCCTCGTGCCCCAACATCATCGATGCCTCTTTTCTCGCCCCCGACGATTACTGGGTCGAATTTGTCCTCCTCAACGAAAAACGCATTGTCCAACCCTTCACCGTCCGGCCGTAATCTCCCGTTTTTTCGGGAGAACTATTTCATCAAGCCAGCTTTTTCGAGCCAGGATTGTACGGATTTGCGCGCCGCATCCTGTGAGTTCTGTGCCGTGCTGCCTTTCATGGCCAGGCCTTTGCCGATAGTGGCACCCTTGCAGGCCTTGGCGATATAGCTTTCCGTCTCCGACAGGCCGCTTCCCTCGTGCGTGCAGAAAGGATAGACCTGCTTGCCGTTCCAATCGTGCTTCTCGATAAACGTATAGACCGGCATCGGCAGATCGCCCCACCAGTTGGGATAGCCTACAAACACCACATCGTAGTCCTCCACCGCGATGTCGCCCTTTACCGCCGGACGCGCGCCCGCTTCCTTCTCCTGCTTGGCCTCCGCCACACATTCGTTGTAGGTTTGGGCATATTCCTTCTCAGGAACGATCTCAAAGAGTTTGCCGCCCGTGCTTTGGGCAATCATTTTCGCGACGATATGCGTGTTGCCTTTCGTGATGATGCCCACCCCGTAGTTCTCGCCCGTATGGGAGAAGAACACCACCAACACTTTCTTTTCCGTTTTCATGTTCTGATCGGTTTTTGTCTGTGCCCCTGCCGGAAAAGCGAAGCTCAGAAAGCTTGCCAACAGCAGAATCCATTTTGTTGTTTTCATTATATTAATATTATTTTCGGGATTCGAGTTTGTTGTAATCTTCTTCCGAAACGGGTTCGAGCCATACGTTCTCCGTCTTCTCGCCCGGCACACTGAACGCTAAATGCGCGAACCACGAATCGGCCGCGGCACCGTGCCAATGCTTTACGTTGGCGGGAATNTGAATCACCGTGCCNGGCAGGATTTCCACCGCCGGNTTGCCNTCTTCCTGATACCAGCCGCGNCCCGCTACGCCCACCANCATCTGTCCGCCGCCCTTTTCCGCCTTGTGGATATGCCAGTTGTTGCGGCAGNGCGGTTCNAACGTAACGTTGGCCATCTCNACCTGCTCCGANGAAAGGGGNGCCAGATAGCTGTTNCCGANAAAATANTTGGCGTANGCCGTATTGGGTTCGCCCACAGGAAAAATCATNTCNTTNTGGAANGCGGCTTTGGCATCCTCCGCCGTTTCCGCCTCGTTCCATACCTCTTTGGCCTGACGGAACGCCGCCCACGCCTTGGGCCAGCCCGCATAGAAAGCCATGTGGGTCAGTATCTCGGCGATTTCGGTACGGGTGATGCCGTTTTTCTTGGCTTCCTGCAGATGATAGGTGAGCGAACCGTCGGTAATGCCCTGGCTCACCAAGGCGGTAAGAGTGACGAGGCTGCGGTCGCGGAGGCTCAGCAGATGATTGCGGCTCCACACTTCCCCGAAAAGCACGTCATCGTTGAGATGCGCGAACTCGGGGGCGAACTCGCCGAGCGCGTCCCGTCCGGCGGTCTGGATGATTTTTTGTTGTGCCATAGCTTGCAATGCTATTGTAATGAGAATGATGAATGTGATGCTTCTTTTCATGGTTATTTTCGTGGTTCGGTTTTTCACCCTGCAAAGGTAAAAAGTTGTGTTCAGAGGAACCAACCTCGATTGCGGATATAGTAACCCTTTTTGCCGCGATTTCCGTAACTTCGCCCGCCCGTAGGCAGAACCACGAAAAAGAAAGTGCCATAATCATGCAGAAAGTCAATCCCCAAATACTCTCCTCCGGCAGACGCGAGAAAGTGATTTCCTTTTGCTGGCAGCATTTCTTGCTGCTGATTTCGCTGTTCATCATGACCCTCGGTGTGGCCGTATGCGTCCGCTCCCGCCTGGGGTCGAGCGTTATCAGCGTGCTGCCCTACGTGTTCGAGAGCGCGGGCAAGGAAGGCAGGGTTCCGGCGCTCACTATCGGGCAATACACCTATATCATGAACTTTGTGCTGGTGTTCGGGCAGATACTGGTGCTCCGCAAGCGGTTCGAGTGGGTGCAGCTGTTTCAGTTGGTGATAGGATTCCTTTTCGGAACGCTGATTGATATCTGCATGTCGCTCACGTCGTGGCTCGTGCCGGTCAGCCTGTGGCAACAGGCTTTGGCGCAGGCGGTTGGGTGCACGGTATTGGGCTTCGGCATCGCGTTGGAGGTATGCTGCGGAAGCGTCACGATGCCCGGCGAGGGCTTTCCCGTGGCGGTGAGCCGGGTAACGGGTATTGATTTCGCCAAGGTGAAAATCTGCGTGGACATGTCGTTGGTGGTGCTCGGCATCGTGGCCTGCTACGCTTTCTTCGGCGCGTGGCAATGGCACATCATCGGCATCGGCACGCTCTTCGCCATGTTCTACGTGGGCGTGGTGGTGCGCTTTGCCGGCAAAC